>WNFR01000424.1_pt1 | contig 42918 bp, 38 predicted proteins | sample 5400221 | NCBI WGS metagenome assembly WNFR01 (sample SAMN13153357, study PRJNA577476) | soil metagenome | isolation source: 40 cm soil under Madrone tree | place: USA:California | collected 2016-06-14 | reverse complement strand
TGTGGCAGCCCTCGCCCTTCAGTTCGAGGTTAATAAGTTGGTTATTAACGGCCGTGTTGTCGGTCAGGTTAGCGGGACAAGCCACGCTAATTCCGATGAAGTTGCCCAAGGCGGTGTTGCCGATCGCAGTGCTACCCTGGCCAATATCAATCCCGATGAATCGGTTGCCGGCGGCGTAGTTGCCGGTCACGATCCCGGTGGCGGAAATCCCAGTCCCGGCAGAGGGCCCGCTCCTAACCTCAAACACGGTATTGCCCTTCACGATCCCCCTAGCGACTATTCCCAGGGCCGGGCCGTTGAAAACGCGCAACCCCTCAACGATAGAGCCGTCAGCTGAACTAAGATCGACCCCCGCGCCATCGAATCCGGAGATCGACCCATTTCGGACCACGATGCCCCGCAGCTGGCCTGAGGACGGCGTCGCCACAATACCCCGTCTGCCCCCGCTGATCATAAAACCGGCGAGGTCGATAGTGACGCCGTTGGCGGTAATTACCAGGCAGTCGACGCTAGAGCCGGTGAGATTATTGGCGAGTTCATATGAACCCGGCTCCCTGATCGTTTGGCATATCTTGATCTTGATAGGTTCTCGCGCGCCGGCCCCGGGCGCAATGGCTATCGCCCCGAGGGCGAGCGCAATCGGGAAAAGGGCTACTAACCTTTTCATGCTTTCCTCCCTTTGGTCCGTTTTCGACATTAAATCGGGATTTCCCGCATGGACCAATTAGGAGGATGCGCCCGTTCAAATCGGTTAACAAGGCACCTTCGTCGCGCGTTGGGTGTGTCTGCTACATAATCCCGTTCAACTCCGCCAACTCGTCTAGAAACAGCACGCCCTGGTGGGCCAGCGAAATCTCGTCCGGCGGGGTCATCCGCCATTCCCCGCGCTAGTTTGTCCCACACGGTATGGTTTAATAGGCTCGACCATCAGGAGCTTGTGCCCGCCGCCGCCCGACCAATGTGAGGCAGTTTAATCGACTTGACATTGGTGAACTCGATCCACCCCGGGGTCACTCAGAAGGATATGGGCGACCAGACTTTTGTCAGCCGGGCGCGCAATCTCGGCACCAACGATGTCGAGGCGGCGTGCCGGCAAGCTGTCGAGCGGCTACCGATCGGCCGCTTCGGGATGGTGACCGACATCGCCAAGGGCATTCTCTTTCTCGCCTCGGACGACGCCGCCTTCATGACCGGTTCCGGCCTCGTCGTCGACGTCGGCACCACGGCGCAGTAGTTTGAGCTGGGTCGGTCAGAGCGGATCGGCGTCGCGGACGGCGACCCCGAGCACCCGGCCGTCCTCGGCCTGCACGATCGCCGCGACGCGGTCCGATGGCGAACGGATCGGCACCTCGATCGCGCTCGCCCGACCGTCGAATTTCGCCACCTCCTCGACGCTGCGAACCACATCGACATACGCCAGGGTCCGCCCGCCATTCTCGCCGTGCGCCACCGCGGTAACATGCCGCCGGTCGAAGCCGATCAGCAGGACGGCTCCCGAGACGCCCTCGCCACCCGAGCCGAGCTTTATTTGCGCACGCCCATGATCGACAACGAGCACGACCGGCACTTCGTTGCCATCGCGCCGGGCTGCATCGAGCGCGCGCTCGACCTCGCCACGGTCCGAGCCGACCGCCTGCCATTTGCCATCCACAACGATCTGCGGCGTGTAGACCGTGCCGGTCCCGAGGAGTTCGGCGTAGCGATGCTGACGCCGGGTCGCCTCGGGGCTCGAGAACGGGTCCTTCCAGCCGAGCCTGTCCCAGTAATCGACATGGAAGGACAGCGCCAGCAGCTCGGGACGGCTCGCGAGCCCGGCAAGCAGCGCGTCGGCCGGCGGACAGGAAGAACAGCCCTGGGACGTGAACAGCTCGACCACGATCGGGCGTTCGCCCGCCTCTACCGGCGCGATGCCGAAGGCGAGACAAAGGGAAACGAGTAGTGCATTTGTTTTGATCATGCCGAGAGACTACACGAAGGGCGCCGGCGGCGGGGGTTCAACAAGGCGTGATGAAAGCGTGACCCGACCCGCCTCGGTCACTTCGCCGCCATATGCTGTTCGCGAGCCGGGGGTGTGGCGGCAGCCGGCTCGCCGGCGGGGGGCTGGTACAAGGTCACGCGGGGAGCATTGTCGGCAAACCCGATGCCATTCTCTTTGAGGGCCGCCTCGATCCGCCGGTAGGCCTCGTTGCGGATCTCGAACTGCTTGCCCGGTGGGGTCTGCACCTTGCAGCGGAATACCTTGACCCCTGGGTCGATGCGGTAGAGCTTGGCCTTGAGCGGCTCATCGATGATCTCGGCGAGTTCCGGGTTCTCCAGCATTTCGAGCCCGATCTTTTTCACCAATTTTCGGATGCGCTCGCTATCGACGCTCACCGGCAGCGGGATCTCGAACTTGTCGATAACCCAGTCCCGCGAATTGTTGCGGACGCTGCCGAGGGTACCGTAAGGCACAAAATGCAATGGCCCGTTCTGGTGGCGCAGCGCTACTGTGCGGAAAGTGATCCGCTCTACGGTGCCCTTGGCATTTCCGCCTTCGATGTAGTCCCCAATGCGAAAGACGTCCTCGATCAAATAACTGGCGCCGCTGAACAAATCGCGGACCAGGGTCTGCGCGCCGAAACCAACCGCGATGCCGACAACCCCGGCGCTGGCCAGAAGCGGCGCGATGTTGAGCCCAAGGGTCGACAGCGCGCTCATTAGCGCGACTGCCCCGATCACTAGCCGGCCTACGGCGCGCAGCAATGGCTGCACGGTGCGGGCGCGGCTCTGCACGCCGCCCTCTTCGCGGCTCAATTTGACCGCCAGTCCGGTTTCAAAGAGACGCCAGGCGTACCATCCGATCAGCAGAGTGATGCTGGCTTCGGCCAAGCTGGCGAATACGGTCGGCGCCCATTCCGGAAGAAACGGATAGAAATCGAGAGCCCAGATGTCGGCGAGCAGGAATATCGCCGAGATCGCGAGCACCCAACGGACGGCCTCCTGCTCGACCCGTTCGAGAGCACCGGCGGACCGCACCATTTCGCGCCCGATCGCTTCGCGCTCTGCGTGGTCGAGCGGCTTTTCGACGGCGCCGAGCTCCTCGTCCCCCAGACCGGCCGCGGGCGCATAAATGCGCCGTGAGGCTTCCCCGGTGCGCACGAGGCGCTGCTTCAGACGGTCGAGCAGCAGTGCCGCCATCCCGTCCGCGGCGGGCAATCCTGCCAGGATCATGATGCTCAGCAATACCGGCCAGAATGGGGGCAGCCGGCCGGACAACAACGCAACGCTCCAGATCACTGTCAAGCCGATCACGCCGAACCCGGCCAGCTTATGGCACATTCTGGCGAAGCCGCTAAAGCGCGACCGGATCCGCGCCAGCGCGCGCAGGCTCATCGCGCAGATCACCATGCCGACCAAGATCAGCAAAAGGCGCGGAAAGCCCGCGCCAACCCAACTCAGATAGAGGCTCACGCCAGTGATCCAGCTCGCCGCTCCGAGCGCGACGATTCGCACCATGAACCGGCGGATCGCGGCGGCTTCCCGATCGTCGAGCGGAACGCAACGCAGGCCCGGCCGGCCAATAGCCAGCGGCAGCGACAGGGCGACGATCAAGAGCCAGGCGACCACGGTAGTGCTGATGATTAGACTCCCGACCATCTGGAACGTTTCGGTGCCGGAGAAGACGAGCCCGTGGTCCCAGAACAGCAAGAAGCTGCCACCGCCGGCTAGGCAGGCGTAGGCAGCGATGGGCGCAGTATCGACCAACAATGCGCGAAGCAATCCCAGCGCGAATGGCAGAGCGCTCGACGGCCGTAATGCAGCAAGCGCCTTTCGCTGCGGGGTAAGCAGGCGATTTACGGCGAGCGCAACGGCAATGGCGCCGAGGAGCAAGCCGGAGAATGGCGCTATGACCTGCCAGAGAGTGCCAAGTTTTCCATCGGCGGTGAGAAGGGCGGCCGCGTTGCCTAGACGGCTTGGTGCCTGCGCCGCATCGGCGGCGAGGGCGGCGATCGCGCTCACGGCACGCTCGGCCGCGTCTCCCAAGGCGGCGAACCCGTGAGCAACCGGCCCCATATGGGGCGGCTTGACACCGATCATCGAGGGATCCGAAGGGCTCGGTGGCATCTATTCCCTCATCAGGTCATCGGCGCCCGCCCCTGTCACCCTGCACGCAGCCGCTCGAGATCGGCGGGCTCCGACGCCATCGCCGCGGTCTGAGCCGTTTCAGCCGCCGCGCAAAAGTGCAGCATCAGCGCAATCAGAGCGGTCCAGCCGGTCTGGTGCGAGGCACCGAGGCCGCGGCCGGTATCGCCGTGAAAGAACTCGTAAAACAACAGATTATCGCGGAAGTTCGGGTCCTCCTGCTCCATCGGCGATGCGCCGAACACCGGCCGATGTCCGTCCTCGCCGCGAAGGAAGATGCGGCATAGCCGGCGGGAAAGCTCGACAGCGACTTCGCCGAGATGCAGCATCGTTCCGGATCCTACCGGGCACTCGATTTTGAAGTCGTCGCCGTAGTAGCGGTGAAACCTCCGCAGCGATTCGATGATCAGAGAGTTTACCGGCATCCAGATCGGACCTCGCCAGTTCGAGTTGCCGCCAAACACCCCCGAGGCCGAATCTCCAGGGACGTAGCTGACGCTCAACCGGGTACCCGCATGGTCGAAGACATAGGGGTGCTCTCCGTGCACTTTGGAGAGCGAGCGGACGCCGAAATCCGATAGGAACAAGGTCTCGTCGAGCATCCGGCTGAGGAGGCGCTTCATCCGATGTCCGCGGAGCAGGGACAGCAAGTGCGTCTCCCCAGTGCTGGTGTCATGCCATCGCGAAACCAGGCGCGCGAGGTGCGGACGGTGCTCGAGAAACCAATGCAACCGCGCGCTGAAATGCGACAGTTGCGCGATGACCGAGGCGTCGAGCACCTCGACCGCGAAAAGCGGGATCAGCCCGACCAGCGAGCGCACGCGCAGCGGAATCCGCTCCCCATCGGGCAGATGAAGAACATCGTAGTAGAACTCGTCCTGCTCGTCCCATAGGCCGATGCCGTCGCCGCCGATATTGGTCATCGCTTCGGCGATGTAGAGAAAATGCTCGAAAAACTTGGAGGCGATGTCTTCGTAGACATGATCCTCGAGGGCGAGCTCCAGCGCGATGCGCATCAAGTTGAGCGTGTACATCGCCATCCAGGCGGTGCCGTCGGACTGGTTGATATAACCGCCGGTCGGCAGCGGGGCGCTGCGGTCGAAAAGGCCGATATTGTCGAGGCCGAGAAACCCGCCCTGAAAGATGTTGTGTCCTTCGACGTCCTTGCGGTTCACCCACCAGGTGAAATTGAGCATCAGCTTGTGGAAGACACGTTCGAGGAAAGCCCTGTCGCCCTTGCCGCCGTGGTGCTCGCGGTCGGTTTCATAGACGCGCCAGGCCGCCCAGGCATGCACCGGCGGATTGACATCGCCAAACGCCCACTCGTAGGCGGGCAATTGGCCATTGGGGTGCATGTACCAATCTCGGGTCAGCAGCAAAAGCTGGCTCTTGGCAAAGCTCGGATCGACGAGCGCCAATGTGACCGCGTGAAAGGCGAGATCCCAGGCCGCGTACCAGGGGTATTCCCACTTATCGGGCATCGCGATGATGTCGGCGTTGTTCAAATGCGGCCAATCCACATTGCGACCCTTCCGCCGCGTCTGAGGCGGTTCGGGCTGCAGGGGATCGCCGTTCAACCACTCGGGAATGTCGATATAGTAAAACTGCTTCGACCACAGCATGCCGGCGAGCGCCTGACGCTGCACCAGCCGGGCATCGGGGTCGGCAATGTCCCGCTGCAGCTCGGCATAAAATTCGTCGGCCTCGGCGCGGCGCTCGGCAAATGTGTGGTCGAAGCCGTCGAAACCGGAAGCGCCGTGATCAAGGGTCAGTCGAGCGCGCAGCCGGCTGCTTCCGCCGGCCGGCACGGTCAGGTGATAATGCGCCGCAACCTTGCTTCCCTGACGCTCCGGGTTCACTGCCGCCAAGTCACCATCGACGACATAATTATTGATGCCGTCCTTGAAATAGTGGCCCGGGGCATCCATCCCCCACAGCCGGGTCACATTCGTCTCGTTTTCACAGAACAGGAACTCCGGCCGGTTGTCGCAGAAGAACCGCATGTGCGAAAGCCGCGGGTGATCGACCGAGATCGAATCATCAGCGCGAGCGACGAGCTGGGGCCTCATCGAATCGGGCTTCCACGACCACGTGTTACGCGCCCAGAGCTGCGGCAAAACGTGCAAGCTAGACGCTTCGGCCGCCCGGTTGTGGATCGTCACCTGCATCAGGATGTCGTCGATGTCGGCCTTGGCGTATTCGATCTCGACATCAAAATAGCGGTTGTCGGCGAATACTCCGGTATCGATCAGCTCAAACTCGGGCTCCGCCCTGCCGCGCCTGCGGTTTTCCTCGACCAGCGATGAATAAGGGAAGGCGGCCTGGGTATACTTGTAGAGCATCCGCATGTAGGAATGCGTCGGGGTGCCGTCGAGGTAATAGTAGAGCTCTTTGACGTCCTCGCCATGGTTGCCTTCGGAATTGGCCAACCCGAACAGCCGCTCCTTGAGGATCGGATCGCGACCGTTCCACAGCGCAATGCCGAGGCAGAGCAGCTGATGGTCATCGCCGAAGCCGCCGATCCCGTCTTCGCCCCAGCGATAGGCCCGGCTGCGCGCATGGTCGTGCGAGAAATAATCCCAGGCGGTGCCGTACTCGCTGTAATCCTCGCGCACCGTTCCCCACTGGCGTTCGCTCAAATAAGGTCCCCAGCGTCGCCAATGCCTTCCTTGGTGTATTTCTTCCAGACGCAAGGCCTCGGCAGTCTGAGCGGATGTCCCGCGCAATTTCGCCTTTGCTGACGTCGCCATCGGCGCAGTTTCCTTCTCGAGCGCTGCTCCAGGCTAATCCGCAACGATGCCGCGGAGATCGCGCATTTGCAAAATGGTAACCGGCCGCGCCGGTGCCTACGTAACATCGCGAACAACCGGGAGGCAGTAAAATGGCAACAGCCTACGATGCCATCATCATCGGCACCGGGCAGGCGGGGCCTTCGCTGGCACGCCGGCTTGCGGTTGCCGGCAAAACCGTCGCCGTCATCGAACGTGGTGCGTTCGGCGGCACCTGCGTCAACACCGGCTGCATCCCTACAAAGACGCTGATCGCGAGCGCCTATGCGGCCCATATCGCGCGCCGGGTCCGGGATTTCGGCGTGTCCGTCCCCGAAGGAACCGTGAAGGTCGAGATGCCGCGGGTAAAGGCCAGAAAGGACGCGATTTCGGGTCAGTCGCGGACCGCCGTCGAACAGAGCCTGAAGACCCTGGAAAATTGCACGGTCTACCAAGGCCATGGGCGGTTCGTCGCATCACACGAGGTGCAGGTCGGCGGGGCGGTGCTCACCGCCGAATGGATCTTCATCAATGTCGGCGGAAGGGCGTTGGTGCCAAACCTCCCCGGCCTCGATCAGGTCGAGTATCTGACGAACAGCTCGATGATGGCGGTCGATTTTCTGCCGCGCCATCTGGTGATCGTCGGCGGCAGCTATGTCGGGCTCGAATTCGCTCAGATGTACCGGCGGTTCGGCAGCGAGGTCACCGTCGTCGAGATGGCCCCTCGCATCGTTCATCGCGAAGACCCGGATGTTTCGACCGCTATAAGCGAGATCCTGCAGGAAGAAGGCATCAACCTGCGGGTCAAAGCCGAATGCATCCGAGTCGCCAAGAAGGGTGAGGATGTGCTGGTCGGTCTCGACTGCACGGATGGGCCGCCGCAAATCGAAGGCTCCCACCTGCTGCTCGCGGTCGGCCGCCGCCCGAACACCGACGATCTCGGCCTCGACCGGGCCGGCATCGCCTCCGACGAGCACGGCTATATCATCGTCGACGACGAGTTGCGCACCAACGTGCCGGGGGTCTGGGCGCTCGGCGACTGCAACGGCAAAGGGGCTTTCACCCACACCGCCTATAATGATTTCGAGATCGTCGCCGCGAACCTCCTCGACGGCGAATCGCGCCGGGTCAGCGACCGCATCACCGACTACGCGCTTTACGTCGATCCCCCCCTCGGCAGAGCCGGTCTGACCGAAGATCAGGTGAGACGTACCGGAAAGCCTGCGCTGATCGCCAAGCGCCCGATGAGCCGCGTCGGTCGCGCGGTCGAAAAGGGTGAAACCCAGGGCTTCATGAAGGTGCTGGTAGACGCCCAGAGCAAGCAAATCCTCGGCGCCTCCTTTCTCGGCACCGGTTGCGACGAAGTCATCCACGGCATCCTCGACGTGATGTACGCCAAGGCGCCCTACACGATACTGCAGCGAACAGTGCCGATCCATCCGACGGTCTCGGAACTGGTCCCGACGCTGCTCGGTGATCTGCTACCTCCATAGCGCTTAGTCGTCAAGAGTCTGCTGGAATACGTCAAGTCGCTTCCACGAGGAGGATTTCCCCGAGCGTCCGGCGGCCTTTCCACCGCGCCACCAGCAGCGTGTCGAGGCCGAGACTGCGGCCATAGCGGTGCACGGCAAAGATCAGCTGGATCACCAGAAGAAAGAAATAGGTCCACGGCCACTCGCCTTCGGCATTGTAGAGGCCGAGCCACAAATTGAGTATCTGCAGCGCGCCGACCAGGCCCCAGAAGCGGACGAAAATCCCCAGGATCAGCGATATCGCCGTCAGCGTTTCGAGCGCGTACACCATCGGCGCGAAGAGGTAAAAGTGCGGCAGCACGATGTTGTTGACGAAATCGGCTTGCAGTGGGATGGCGGCGGACTTGCCCATCACCCCCATCCAATAGGCCAGACCCGTCTCGCCGAACGGCTGATCGGGGTGGTCGGTATAGAACGGTGGCAGCTTCCACAAAGTCTGCTGCCACCACATGCAGCCGATCAGAAGGCGAAAGACCCAGTTGCTGACATGCCTGAGCGTCCGCTGGGCCGGGATCGTGAGATAGACGTAGACCGCGATTGCGATGCTGGCGAGCACGAGCAGCCAAAACACCGCCGTGGTCCAACTCGGTTGCAGCAGGAAAACGACCACGTCGGAAATCGGGTTGTGGTTCATCGGACGAACCTCTCTGTGTAGCCCATCTCCCCCACGATCATACAGGCGGGCTCTGTCTCTCGCCGCGCGACGCCAATTCGCGCCAGGCACTTGCAGCGGTCGCTATGACGTTCAGCGAGGCGGCACTACCGTCGGCCTCGCCCTTTTCGAAATCACCCTCGCTGACCGCCATTTGGTTGGTGACATGGGCAAAGCACAGGACCGGTTTGCCGCGGGCCTGGGCGAATGCATAGAGGCCTGCCGCCTCCATTTCGACCGCGAGGATGTTGCGTGCGCGGCAGCGCTCGATGGCGGCGGCCGTCTCGCGGAAGGGTGCATCAATCGTCCAGCTGGCGCCTCGGTAAATCGGCTGCGCCACGGCCCTGAAGGCGTTCATCGCGGCCTCGACGAGCCGTTCTCCGGCGTCGACGAAATCTGCCGGCGGCAGGTAGTGGTAGCTCGTGCCCTCATCGCGCAGAGCCCGGTCGATCAGGATGAAATAGGGCGGCGGTCCCCGCTGAACGAGTTGGCCGGCCGAAGTCATGCTGACCAGAAACCGGCAGCCAGAGACAAACAGCTGCTCGGCGAGCAGCACGGCGTAGGAGGCGCCGACGGCGCAGCCGATGATCCCGAAGCATTCTCCCGCATGCTCGAATTCATAGAGATCCGTGTGGTAGCACGCCCATTCGGGAGAGCGGCGGGTCCGCCCGGCTTTGACGAGCATACGAACAATGTCACCGTCGGGATCGAGAACGCAGATTTCCGGCACTGCAGCGTTCGGCAGATTCTTCTGCCGCCGCGCCTCGCGCAACAGGTTCTCCGGCTCGAAGACGGACGGCGCTGCGTAGTCCTTCCCGGCCAGGATCGGCGGCAGCTTTGTCAAGTTGGCGGCATCCTCGATAGCTACCTTCGACCACAAATAAGTTGAGCGATCAGGGGGTGTTGATCATTTATGCGTGATCAGGCGCAAGACCGGAGACCCGCGATGGGCATGCTCGTGAATGGCATCTGGCATCAGGACGATCCGCCGATGGCGGGCGGCGACGGCAGTTTTGTACGACCCGAATCGGGGTTCCGCAACCGCATCACGCGCGACGGCTCGACAGGCTTCAAGGCGGAAACCGGGCGCTACTACCTGGTGACTGCGCCGTCCTGCCCGTGGGCGCACCGCACCGTGTTGATGCGCAAGCTGAAAGGGCTCGAGGACAGGATCCCGATCCTGCAATCGGATCTGCCCAAAGGTCAGGGCTGGGCCTATTCGCGAGGTTTCGACGACCTCGAACCGGTCGACGGCGTGTTCCACGTCCATCAGGTCTATAGCGCGGCTCGCCCGGATTTCACCGGCCGCGCCACTGTCCCGGTACTGTGGGACCGCGAGACGCACACGATCGTCAACAACGAATCCTCCGAGATCATCCGCATGCTGAACTCGGAGTTCGACGAATTCGGCGATAGCTCGGGGGATCTCTATCCGGCGCCGTTGCGCCGTGCGATCGATGAGACCAATGCCTTGGTCTACGACGCGATCAACAATGGGGTCTATCGCTGTGGCTTCGCCCGGACCCAAGAGGCTTACGAACAGAGTTTTCGCAAGTTGTTCGCGGCCCTCGACAGCCTTGAGCAGCGGCTCGGAAGTCAGCGCTATCTGGTCGGCGACCGCTTCACCGAGGCCGATCTGCGGCTGTTCCCGACCCTGGTGCGGTTCGACGCGGTCTATTACAGCCACTTCAAATGCAATTTGCGCCGGCTCGCCGACTATCACAATCTGTCGAACTATATGCGCGAGATTTATCAGATGCCCGGTGTCGCCGAGACGGTCGACATCCCGGGCATCAAGCTCGGCTATTATGGCGGCATGCCCAGTCTCAATCCCAGCGGCATCATCCCGCTCGGCCCCGAGCTCGATTTTTCCGCGCCGCACGATCGAGGGCAGCTCGCCAAAGCCGCCTGAATGGCGCCATGGAGGCGTATCAATACCCGCATTATTATGAAATCGCCCTAGCCCCCAATGATCTCGGTCGCGAGCTCGATTTTTTCGAAGCCGTAATCGACAAATTCTCCAAAGCCAAAGTTCGTCGGGTTTTCGAGCTGGGCGCCGGCACCGCACCGTATCTGGAAGAATGGCACAAGCGGGGCTACGCTTATTGCGGGCTCGATCTGAGCCCCGCCATGATCGAATTCGCCCGCGACAAGGCGCGGCGCAATGGCATCGAGGCCGCGTTTGTGATCGGCGACATGCGCGACCTCGACCGCGGTCTCGGCCCTTTCGACCTCGTTTATGTGCTGCTCGGTTCGCTCTACGTCCGATCCAACCGCGAATTTCTCGACCACCTCGATCGCGTCGCCGATCTGCTCGTGTCCGGGGGTCTCTACTTATTGGACAGCTTTGTGTGGTTTCGGATTTTCCACGACTACAAGAGAAGCTGGACGAGGAAGAAAGGCGGGGTGACCGTACACACCCGCTACCGTGCCGAACTGCTCGACCCGGTGTCGCAAACCTACAACGAGTGTCTGACCTTCACCGTCAACGACCACGGCAAGCACGCCGTCATTGAAGGACGGGTCCCCGCGAAGGTCTTTTTCCCACAGGAGTTCCTCTGCCTGGTCGAACTCAGCGGACGATTTGAATTTATCGGCTGGTACAATGATTTCAGCTTCACCGCAGAACTCAAGCCGGATGGCCGACACCTGGCAGTCCTGCGCAAGCAGTGAGCGCCGCTAACTGCTCGACGGCTTCGGCTTCGTCCTCGATCCCGAGCGCGTCGTTGAATTTGTTGAAGAAGCCGCTGAGGGTGACGCGTAGGGTCAGCTCGACGATCTGGGCTTCGCTGAAATGGCCGCGGAGTCGGGCGAAGAGGGTATCGGGCACACGGTTCGGGTGCTCCCAGGCGGCGATCGCGTATTCGACGACGAGCTTGTCCCTCTTGTCGAATTCCGGGTAATCGCGGTGATCGAGGATGCGGTCGATGCCACCCGGCGGGATTCCCTCGACGACCAGGAATGGTGTGTGGTGCGCGACGCAATAATGACAGGCGTTCAGCGGCCTGCGCCATTTCCGGTGCGAGTTTGTCGAACCGGCCGGTCACCCGCAATTCCTCCGCAAGCCGCCGCGTTGCCGACATCGCCATCAGCGCGATTTGGCTCGCGATGCTCGCCCGGGCGACGCCCAGTGCTTCGAGCTCCGCCGCGCTCGGCGAGCCGGCGCGCACATTGATGTTGACCGGCGCGGCCAACGCCTTCACTAGGCGCCCGATCGTGGCCGGGTCACGCAAGCCTATCGGACGCAATCCGCCCCTGCCGCCAAATAAGCCTTGCCGCGCTCCACCGTCTCTTCAAAGCGCGAAGCTTCGTCTCCGATGTTCCGCAGGGTGCAGATCGGTCCGGCCGTTGATGACGATCGGCACTGCAGCCGCTCTGGCCGCTTCGCGCGCGGCGCGGATGCGGTCGGCGGCATCCGCCACGCTGCGGATCGGGACCGCGCCGCGTGGCGTCCGGTCCTCGAAATTGACCCTGACCGCACCGGCCCGAATGATCTCGGCAACCGAACCCATTACCGCGTCCGGCGTTTCACCGTAACCCGCCTCGATATCGGCGATTACCGGCACTTGGATCACCGCACGATGCGCGCCGTCGCGGCGACAACTTCGCTCCAGGGAGCCTGCTCGCCATCCGCATAACCGAGCGACCAGGCGAGGCCCCCGCTGGTCGTGGCGATCGTGTCGAACCCGGCTGCCGCAAAAACGCGGGCGCTCATCGCATCCCAGGCATTTGGCAGCAACAGCAGCGCCGACCCCCGATGCCTATTGCGAAAAAGCTCCGCCTGCTGAGCCTGTCCTACAGCATTCATTTAGGGACCTTCGACGAGGGTGGTCGTTGATGGTGTCGTTGATTCCTCCCGCCTCAGGAAAGCTTCGGAAGAATGCTTCAAACTGCCCATGGTCTCTCCTGCATGTTCCCGAAAGATTCTCTTTTCCAGAATTGCCAATTCGAGTATACTGGACGCCCTCGCGGAGATGTTGCAAAAACGGTGATTTGGGATGCAGGCTAACCATGCCGAGGTCGAAGCCGCCGAGCGGACCGTTGCCCGGTTTCTCTGCGAATACCACAAAATTTGGCAGAATTACTTCCCCGGCTTGAACAAGCGGGCGCACTGGCACGTCATGTTCTCTGCCAGGTGCAGCCCTGAGGAGGGTGTGTCGTGCCGATCGATCCACCGCACTCTTTACGGGTCTTACGGGACGGATATCCGGACTTGTATCGAGCGGGTAAAAGACTGCGAGGCGGATGGGTTCATTAGGGTGGTAGATGGGTCGAGCCAACCTTCCAGTCCCTCTCCTGGATGCCTGATCGCCGGGACGGACAAATTGTACGAAAGCTTCGATCGTCACTGCCGCGGCACGATCGAGGAAGTGTGTGCAATATTTGGCGACTGCGAGAGACCGCGCTTGCCGGCGATAGCCTGCGATGGCTCCGCGATCTCGGCTATTTTCAACTTCTTCAACAGCTATGATCAGAAATGGCGGGAGACCTGCGAGACGGTGGTCAGGCAGAAGGGGCTTACTCCGGCCCATGTCAACGATGCAATGGACCATTTGGTTACCTACCAGTATTGGGCCATCGTGATGTTGCTGTGGTCGTCGAGCCCGTTCGGCAGCGATCAACCGAATTCGCCGCCGGCGCTTGTGGTCGACGAGATCAACAGCAGGATGTGGGACGCGCTGAGGCTCGGGCATCTCGCGATCAAAGAGCGCGTCGGCAACTTGATCCGATGGGGCTTTTTCGCCGAGCAGACAATAAAGAAACACAAGGCGGTCGCCCTGACGCCGGTGGCGGGCCCGGCGATCAGCAAGAGCCTAGCGGAGACCAAGCCCCTTCTGCGGGAGCTTTATGCCCAGCTCGTCCGGCAAGAAGCGGAGTTGGCTCCAGCGGCATTGGCTAGGGTAATCTGACCGCGTCGGAGGGAGCGCCTCGCGGCGGGCGGAGAATCGTTGATGCGCTCGCTGTGCTGCGTGATCGGAGCAGTGGTTTTCTGCTTCGTCATCTCCAATGCGTCGGACAGTCTGCACGGCGACACACTCGCCTCGGCACAATCGCTTGCTGCCGCGGAACAGCGCCTCGGAACGACGCATCCGGACCTGCTGGCGATCCTCGGACCGCTCGCGGAGTTACGCTTTCACGATGCCGAGATCACCGAGGCAGTAGCACTGCGGCGCCGCTCGCTGAAAATCGCAGTCGCTGCCTTCGGCTGTGATTCGGCGCCCGCCGCCGAGGCGATGGCGGCGCTCGCTTCGGTGTACATCGCTCTGCGACAATACATCGACGCCGAGCCGCTGCTGATCACCGCCGACAACGTCCTGACCGACCGATTGGGAGCCGAGGACCCGGCGATGGCGCCGGTGCTTTCGGGCTTGGCCCGAGCTGCTTTGGCTCGCGGAGACAAGGATTCGGCCCGAAATCGGGTCGAACGGGCGGTCGCGATCGACGAAAAGAGCCGCTCCGAAGATCGGAGTGAACGGCTGCGCACCCTTGGCGCGGTGCTCGCCGCCCACGAGCGGTTTGACGAGAGCGCGCGTGTTCTCCGGCAGGCCGTCGCTCTCGACCGCGAGGGTACGGACGAACTTGCGACGGCACGCAGCCTGTCGCAACTCGCCAACGCCTTTCTTCGAGAAAAGCGCTTCTCGGACGCCCTGCCGCTAGTCGAGGAGGCAACGGCGATCGACCAGAGCAGGCTCGGCGCTGCCCATCCGTTGATTGCCGACGATTTTTACGATCTGGGGCTCATTTATCTCGAAACCAAGCGCGCGCCCGATGCACAAAAAACCCTCGAGGCCGCGGTCAAGCTGCTCAACCGCGATGCTGGCCGGGATACGCCGCGCTTGGCCTACATATAGCTCGCGCTCGCCCGCGCTGCTCACGAACAGGGGCGCGAAACGGAATCCGCAACCTTGTTTGCCGAAGCGCAACGGATCCTAAACGCGGCCGAAGAAGAAGGACGCGGCCGCGAGCGAGAAATCTAGTTGGCCTTCCTTCAGTAGAGTCGGGTCCTGTAGCTCTCTGCGGTCAGATGCTCCGACTCCTCGACGGTGATCCCGCCGCCTATCTGGTCCGCGAGAATGCGGCCGAGAGAGGGGAATTCCGAGCGCCGGAGCTGCTTCTCCGGGTTCCACAAATCGGAGCGGATCAGCGCCTTGCCGCAGTGGAAATAGACCTCGTCGGCCGACACCAGGATCCCGCTGCGCGGCGCCTTGCCATTGACCGCGAGCGGCTCGAGCAAGGCCGGATCGGTGGTGATGCGTGCCCGGCCATTGACGCGCAAGGTCTCGGCGAGGCCAGGCACAAAGAAGATCAGCCCGACACCGGGCCGCTCGAGCAGGTTCCCGATCGTGTCGACCCGATTATTGCCGAGCCGATCGGGGATCAGAAGGGTCTCATCGTCGAGTACCTCGACAAAGCCGGGCGCATCGCCCTTCGGCGAAGCGTCGCAGCGGCCGGACGGATCGGAGGAGGCGATGACGAGAAACGGCGATCGCGCGATGAAGGCGCGGCAATGCTTGTCGAACCGGCTCAGCTGCTTCTTAAGCGATCGCTCGCTCGGTGCTCCGTAGAGCTCGCGTAGCCGTTCGGGATCCTCGATGATGTCCACAAACACCTCCCGTCAATGCAGCATCACTATGAACGACCCGAAACAAAAGCTCCATTGGCTTTGTCGGTCTGCGCGAGTATCAGTCGAAGAAACGCAACAGGAGGCTGCCGATGGATGATTGCGCGCTGTTCGAGGAGACCGGTACGTTCATGGGCATCCCGGCATCACGCGACCTGTCGAACAGCAGGGCGGCGGTGCTCGGCATCCCTTTCGATTGCGGCACCCACCCGACGCGGATCGGGTCGCGGCTCGGACCACAGGCGATCCGTCAGCATTCAGGCCTTGTGCGGCGCTATGAACCGCCGTTCCGCGATTACGACCCTCTCGCCCGTCTCGGCCTCGTCGATTGCGGCAATGTCAGGGTCCGCCCGAGCGTTGTCGCGGAGGCCTTCGAGAATATAGAAGCGGCGGTTTGGGAAATCGTGCAGTCGGGTGCTGTCCCGGTGACCATGGGCGGCGACGGCGCGGTGACCTTGCCGCAGTTGCGCGCACTGCATCGCCGCCATCCAAATCTCGCCGTCCTCCACATCGACGCGCATACCGACACCTATCCCGGCGAAGGCGACGGCAAGTTCACCAGCGCAACGACTTTCACCCGAGCCGCCGAGGAAGGGGTCGTTGACGCGAGGAATTCGATCCATCTCGGGGCACGAGGACCGGTGGCGCTGCCGGGAATGTTCGAATACACCCGGAACTGGGGGTACGAGCTGATCCCTGGAGTGGAGCTCGAAAGTGTCGGCATTCCCGCCACGCTCGCGCATATCCGCCAGCGCCTCGCCGGGAGACCCGTCTATCTGTGCTTCGACATGGACGTGTTCGATCCATCGGTCGCCCCGGGCGTCGCGACACCTACCTGGGGCGGGATCGGCGCCAAGGACGGCCTGGCGATACTCGACGGCCTCGCCGAACTCGACTTTGTCGCCTTCGACGTCAACACGGTGAGCCCGCCGCACGACAGTGCTGGGATGACCGCCTTTCTTGCTGGAACCGTGATCCTCAAATGCCTGCAGGTCGCCTGTGCGCGCCTCGACCGCGAGCACTCGAACCAATTCGCGCCGTGAGCGTGCTGGTTCGCCGCGAGGAGCGGCCCGAAGGGGGCCACCTTGCGCATGTGACGATCGACAACACCGGCAAGCTGAACAGCCTCAATCGGGCGCTGATGACCGAGATCATCGAGACTGCCGGCCGGCTTGCCGGAGACCCGCTGCTCCGACTTGCAATCCTGACCGGCGCCGGCGAGCGTGCTTTTGTCGGCGGCGCCGATATCGGCGAGATGGCGGCGCTCGATCAGGCAACCGCACTCAGCTTCATCACAGCCGTGCATCGCTGTTGCGACGTGTTCCGGCGCCTGCCCGTCCCGGTCATCGCGCGGATCGACGGCTACGCACTCGGCGCCGGACTTGAGCTGGCATGCGCCTGCGATCTCCGTGTCGCCAGCGATCGCTCGGCTTTCGGCATGCCCGAAGTCAGGATCGGCATTCCCTCGGTCGTCGAGGCAGCGCTGCTGCCGAAATTGATCGGACAAGGCCGGGCCCGCCGGCTGTTGCTGACCGGCGAGACCATCGCCGCCGCCGAGGCGCTCGCCTGGGGTCTCGTCGATGTGGTGGTGCCACATCCAGCGCTCGACGAGGCGGTCGAGGCCCTCGCCCGTCCAATCCTTGCGGCCGGCCCCGAGGCGGTTCGCCTGCAAAAATCACTGATCCTCGATTGGGAGGAATTGCCGACCGCAGCGGCGGTACAGCGCGGGATCGACTGCTTCGTCCGGGCTTTCGACACCGACGAGCCGGCGCGGATGGCGGGTGCGATGCTCGCCCAATTGCGGGCCCGCCGCCGACCGCAGGGCTGATTGGCCGGATGAACGCGAAGCGCCGCCCGAAGCAATTACGCCTCGCCGAAGGATCGGACGACACGCCGCATTATTACGGACACCGGGAGCGGCTGCGCCAGCGTCTAATAGCGGCGGGGGCGGATAATTTGCCGGACTACGAGCTGATCGAGGTGATCCTCTTCGCCAGCAACCCGCGCGCCGACGTCAAGCCGCTGGCGAAAGATCTGCTCGAGCAGTTCGGCGGTTTCGCCGAGCTGTTGAGCGCGGATCCCGATGCGCTTGCCGGCGCGGGTCTGGGCCTTGCCGGGATCGCCGCGCTAAAGGCGGCGCGCGAGGCGGCGCTGCGTCTGATGCGGTCGGAACTGCACGAGCGCCCGGTGGTCAACTCGTGGGACAAGCTGATCGATTATTGCACCGCACAGATCGCTCACGGCACGGTCGAGGAGTTTCACATCCTGTTTCTCGACCGCAAAAACGTGCTGATCAAGCACGAGCGGCAGCAGCGCGGAACCGTCGATCATACGCCGGTCTACACCCGCGAAGTCGTCAAGCGCGCGCTCCAGCTAGCCGCCTCGGCCTTGATCCTCGTGCACAACCACCCCTCCGGCGACCCGACCCCCTCCAAGGCGGACATCGCCGTCACCAGGGACATCATCAAGGCTGCAGCCCCGCTCGGTGTCACCGTGCACGATCACCTGATCATCGGCCGCGGCCGACACACCAGCCTGCGCGACCTCGGGTTGATCTGAACCGGGTGAGAGAGAGCCTCAGGGATCGGGCCCGAGGCGGGCTACCGGGAGAATATCCTCGATTTCCCGAGATGCCGCGCGACCGCGGCCAAATCACTTGGTTCGGAGGTCACTTGGCGGCTTTCTTCCAATAGAACAGCGACCGTCTCTCGGATCTGCTCCTCGCTGTGAGCAGCAGTCAGGAAGAACCTTAGGCGGGCGGCGCGCTCGGGTACCGCCGGGTAGAGAATAGGCTGCACATTGACCCCGCGCCGGAACAGCGCTTGCGCGAGCCGCCCGGCGCGGATCGAGCTGCCGGTGATGATGGGCACGATGGAGGCGCCGATCGAGCCCCCGACATCGAGACTGCCTTCCCGCGCGAGGTGCAGAAAGAGAGCCGCCCTGTCGTTGAGCCGGCGCACCCGCTCCGGTTCGCTCTGCAGCAAGTCGAGGGCGGCGAGGGCGGCGGCCGCCGCCGGCGGCGCGATCCCGACAGAGAACACAAACCCGGGGGCGACAAGCTTCAGATAATCGACGAGGTCTCTGCGACCGGCGATGTAGCCGCCGCACGACACCAGCGTCTTGCTCAAGGTCCCCATCCAAATGTCGACCTCGCCCGGATCGATGCCGAAATGGTCAGCAGTGCCGAATCCACGCGGCCCGAGCACCCCGAGCGCATGTGCGTCGTCAACCATCAGCCACGCGCCGTGGCGGCGCGCCGCGGCGATAAAGGCGGGAAGATCCGGCACGTCGCCGTCCATGCTGTAGTGCCCTTCGATGACAAGCAGCGCGTGCCCATTGCGCGGGCGTGCTTCGCCAAGGATGCGGTCAGCGGCTTCGGCATCGAGATGTGGGAACGGTACCCGGCGTGCGCCGGACAGAAGCGCGCCTTGGACGATGCTGTTGTGGATCAGAGCGTCGTGCACGATCACGTCGTTGCGGCCGAGCAGCTGCCCGATCACAGTGACATTGGTCGAATGGCCACCGACGAGGGCGACGCAATCTTCGGTGCCGTGCAGGTTTGCCAGCTCCAGTTCGAGCTCGCGGTGCACCGGGCGTTCGCCGGACACCGGCCGGCTCGCCGAGACCGAGGTGCCGTAGCGATCGATTGCGGCCTTGGCGGCAGCGCAAATCCGCGGATGGCCGTTCAGGCCGAGATAATTGTAGGACGCGAAGTTGACATAGCTGGAGCCGTCGATGACTGTCTCGGCCCCGGCGATTCCTTCATGCACGCGAAAGAACGGGTCGGCGATGCCAAGAAACGCCGCGGCCTCGCGGATCATCCGGATTTCGCGATGCCCTTCGAATTCCGAGACGTCGAGACGGCGGGCGGCCCGATCGCTCACCTCCGAGTCGGGCTGATTTTGCGGCCGCCCCGATCGCATCGGCGATGCCGAGGACAGTTTCTCGATCAGGCGTGCCTTTGCCTGGGCCGACAAACCGAAGAGATTGCGCCCCGGCTCCAATCTTTACTCCGCAGCAACAGATTTCGCCTCGAGCATCGAAGACGTCCCCCTCCCGCCTTTTGCCGGGACCGAAGAATCCTCGACACCCTCGTGACGCGCGACCAGCGCAATCAATTCGCCATCGCTTGACCCGGTCGAAACGGCTCCGGCCAGTCGTGCCGCGATCGATGCCACACTCGTCCCTTCGGCAAGCGACATCAACGGCAGATCGGCTCTCAGACGACTTTCGAGCGCTAAGCGAAGCTCGACCGCCATCAGCGAGTCCATGCCCATTTCGGATAACGGTCGGAGCGGGTCGATGCCGCCGGCCGGCAACCGCAGAATGGTCGCCGCTTCTTCCGCGACGACCGTCTTCAGGAGCGCCAGCGCTGCCTCCGGATCAAGCGAGGCTAGCCGCTCGCCAAGCGACTCGTCGGACGGAGAAGTGGAGGCGTCGCCGCGGATTTCCGAGAATAGCGGTGTCGCGAGAATCGGGAGAAACCGGCGGGCTTCGTTCCAGTTGGTCTCGGCGAACGCGACCATGGGAAGCCCGCTCGCGATCATCGCCGGAAGGCCCGCCAAGGCCTGCGCAGCGGGGATGGGCTTCGCGCCCAGCCGACGCGCCAGCGCGTCGCGGGTCTCGGGTCTCTCGGCCAGATACCCGGCATCCTCGATCGGTCCCCAGGCGACCGCCAGCGCCGGCCTTCCCTCGGACTGGCGCCGGCGCGCCAGAGTCTCGAGAGCCATGTTCGCCGCGACATAAACACTTTGTCCGGGCGCCCCCACCAGGGTCGTCGCCGAAGAAAACAACAGAAAGAGCTCGATGGGATCGTTGCGGGTCAGAGCATCGAGGGCCAATGCGCCGCCGAGCTTAGGGCGAAGGATGGGCTTGACGCGGGCGAACTCGATCTCAGCGGCGAGCCCGTCATCGATCGCCGAAGCTGCATGCACGATACCACGGAGGGGCGGCTGGCTCGCCCGGATCGCCTCGAGGACCCCGGACAGGGAACCCCGGTCGGCGACATCGCAGCTGTAGACACGCACTTCGGCACCTGCGGTCTCGAGCTCCTTGACCCTTGCTTCACATCCCGGAGTATCAGGTCCTCGGCGACTCATGAGCGCGATCGCTCCCGCCCCGCGAGCGACGAGCCAGCGCGCTGTCTCATAGCCGAACCCCTCGGTCCCGCCCGTAACCAGATAGGTGCCGTCGCGGCGCAGGACGACAGCCGGCGGCTCGCGAAGCCGCACGCTTGCATTTCCGCGCGGTACGAGTACGAGCTTCCCGATGTGACCCGATGACTGCATCAGTCGAAAAGCATCGTCGAGCTCGGCGAACGAGAAGACCCGGTGAGCTAGCGGCCGGATGGCACCCTCGGACAGTGCAGAGGAAACCTCGGATAGCAACTCCCGGGCCAGATCCGGCCTGCGAATGGGCAGCTGGTCGATGTCGATCGCAAAATATGAAATGTTTTGACGCAAGGGCCGCAAGTGAATGCGGCGGTTGAGGTAAAGATCCCGCTTGCCGAGCTCCAGGAAGCGGCCGAACGGCCGGAGAACCTCCAAGCTCCGCTCCATGGCCTCGCCGCTGAGCGAATTGAGCACGATGTCGACACCCTGCCCGCCGGTGATCTCGCGCACGGCATTCGAAAACGCGAGGTCGCGGGAGTCGAGGACATGATCTGCGCCGGCCAAGCGCAGGAATGCTCTCTTCATCTCCGACCCGGCGGTGGCAATTACGACCGCGTTCCGGTGCTTGGCATATTGGATCGCCGCGAGCCCGACACCACCGGCAGCGGCGTGAATCAGAACGTACTCTCCCGGCTCGAGCTTTGCCAAATGACCCAGAGCATATATCGCAGTCACGAAGGTCACGGGGATTGTTGCGGCTGCAACAAAGCTCGTTTCCGCCGGAATCGGCGCGACCGCATCTGCGATTGTCACGACGCGCCTGCCCAATGAGGCAGGGGCAAACCCCATCACCCGGTCACCGACGGCCACACCCTCCACGCCGGATCCGAGAGAACGAACGACACCGGCGCATTCGAGCCCGAAGGTCGGGCCGGCAAAACCGTCGATCAACGCTTCTTCGGGCAACAGCCCCATCGCCCACATCATGTCGCGAAAGTTCAGGCCGGCGGCATGCACCTCTATTTCAACTTGGCCAGGCCCGGCGGCTTGCGGCGGACCGACCTCCCAGCCCAGCGAGTCAAGCCCGCCAGGGTGGCGACTCCCCAGGGTCAGCAAATCGGACTCATTCGCCCAGCGCGGTGGAAGACCACGACGCACGCGAAGCACGTGACGCCCTTGCAGCGTCCAGACGATCTCGTCACCTTCGCCGCTTGCAGCCAGTTCGGCGGCGACTTGCCGGGCGCGCGTACCCGGGGGTGTACTTCCCGCGAGGTCCAGGAGACGAACCGAGAGCCTGGGCATTTCGTTGACAAGGACGCGCGCGAGGCTCCACAGCGCGCCGCCGGCGAGACAGACGGGCTCCGGTGCCGCATTGCCTTGCTGCGCGTCGCAGGTGACGACCCAAAGGATCGCATGGCGCTCTGCGGCCTTGGCCGCGACTCGCGCCAAGGCAGCGATTTGTTGCGAGGCGCATTCGACCGCGTCGCCGGGGGCAGGCTCTTGCGCCAGGAAGACCACGATGTCCGGTTCCCCATCTCGGGCGACGCCGAGATTGGGCGCCTCTGCGTCGAAGAGGTCCGAGTGATCGTTGAGCTCGATGCGATAACCAGCCTCGCTCAGGCAATCTTGCACCGCGGCAGTAAACGCCGTGTTGCCGCCCACGAGCACAGCCGAGCGCGGCTTAGCCGAAACCGAGCGTGAGGTTTCATCTCGGGTTGGCGCTGTGCCCCAGAAGACTCCGTAAGGCCACGGCGTCCAACTACTGGCAATCGCATCAGCCGATCGGAAGCCCGCTGCGGCGAGCTCCGCCCTCCATTCTTCCGACGAGCGAAGCGGCGACGCACCACCCGCTCGCGATTCAACACGCCACCACTCCGGACTCTGTCCGAAAACAACATCCCAGAGCGCATTCGGCTCGGGCTCCACCGCGACGAAGATGCCGCCGGCGGCAAGAACATCCCGCAAGCTGGCAAAGCCGGCCGCATCGAGCTGCAAGCGCGCACAAGCATTTACCGCCAGAATGATGTCGAAGGCCGCCCCGTCCAGGCTTTCGACGCCATCCGCCGGTGACCAATGGCGGGCGGAAACCCCACTGAACGATTCTGCCAGGAATGAGAGGCGTGCAGCCTGTTCAGGCTCGGCGCTTGTCGCAAGATAGGCAAGGGCGACGTCGGATTCCGCCAAATGTTCGAGCATACGGCGGGTAGCGCCGCCGCTGATTGCGCCGAGCTCGAGTATCCTCAATGGCCGTCCCTTCGGCCATCTCGTCGCGATCTCGTGCAGCGCATCGCACAATGTACCGACCCCGGCGGCGCTCGGTGGCGACGCCTGCAGCAATTGCTCCATCATCGGAGAGAGCGAAAGATCTAGCTGACTCGGCCCGCCGGAGAGAACTTTTGGCAGAGCCTCAACCGCCGACGCGATCAGGGCGAGTTCGGCGACGAGGTCCGGTGCGTCCGCAAGAAGCAGGCGCCAAACTTCCTCCGCGTCTGGCAGGTCGGCCGACGCTTCCAGCCGCCATTCCGACCCGGCCTCGGTAGCGGCGCCGAACCGTTCGAGCACGCGCAGCAGGGATCCGGCAAGTCCGCTGGAGGACGGCGCGAGCAGCCCGGACTCGGTGAGTTCTCCGATCGTGAAAAGGCGCCCGGATTCGACGATCCTTTGCATTGATCGGAGTGCGACCGCGCCGATCAGAGCGTCCAGCAATAGTGCTTGTTCGTGCCGCGCCCGGTCTGGCTCACGGGCGGCGGCAAGGCGCGACAAGATAGCGCCGCACCGATCGGACGCGGGTGAGATGCCGGGTTCGATAAGCGGGGCCGGAACCAGATCGACGCGCAAGGCGCGCTCGTCGGCGGTCGCGCGGCGGGTCAGCTCGACGCGGCGGAACCAGCAATCTGCCAGCTCGGCGACGAGGTCGCCGGCATTGTCACAGAGGGTGATTTCGGCCGAGATCGACCGGACGCCGATGCGGGTCAGCCGCAGCTGGGCGCGCCGGGGAACGCGCCCGAACGGCGCCAGGAGCCGCACCCGCCCAAAACGCCACGGGAGAAAACTAACACCTTCCACCTGGTGCTGGCGATCTGCGAGCAGCCCGAGCAGCGCCTGTAACGCGCCGTCGAGCAAGGTGGGATGAAGCAAGTATGGATCGAGATCGGCATCGAGCGGCGACGCATCTAGATGTGCCACCGCCGCCGCGGGACCGGCAACTTCGATCCGGCTCACCGTTCGGAAGCGACTGCCGTAGTCGAGACCTCTGAGATGGGCCAGGTGATAAAGCGTCTCACGATCGATTTGAAGCCGGGTCGGCGCGGCATCTCCACGGTGAATAGTGGCGCGAGCATCGGTTCCAGAGCCCACCCGCCCGACAGCATGTAGCGTCATAGGCTCGCTGGACAGCCGTGTTCGGCTCGCCAGCTCCCAGTCGCCCTCCTCCGACCCGATCAGAGTGCGCAGCTCGCGCATGCGGCCCTTGTCAAAAGGTAAGGGTCGCCGCACCTCGAGATCGAGCACTTCGAGCACCGGCGCATCCGGCCATCGCCACCTCGCGGCTGCGAGCGCCATTTCGACGATCGCGGCGGCTGGAAGAACCGGCATTCCCTCCACTGCATGGTCGCCGATCCAGGGCAGCACCTGCTCGTCGAGATGGTTCAGCCAACACGGTACCGGGCTGCGTTGACGAAAACCGAGGAGGGGGTGATCGAAGGACGGATTTACCGGATCGGCGGCCTCGACCGTCTTGTCGAACCAGAATTTCTGCCGGTCCCAAGGGTAGAGCGGAAGTCCGCGCGGATCGGCCGGACCATCGAAGTACGACGACACAGTGAGGTCATAACCTGCGACGTGGCAGCGTGCCGCAATCGCCGGAAACGGATCGGCATCGACGGGCTTGCGTGAAAGGCTCGCCAGCACCCGCCCGTCTGCTTTCGCCGCGCGCAGACCATCCGTGAGATAGGATTGGAGGATCGCCGACGGGCCGATCTCGACAAAGATGCGATAGCCTTCTTCGATGAGCCGCCCAGTGGCCTCAGCAAAACGTACCGGGCTTCGTATGTTGTGCCACCAGTAATCGGCGTCGAGCGGCTCGCCCTCGACCCCTTCACCGGTGACCGTCGACACCAACCTGGCGTTCGGGCGGCGAGAAGACAGGCCGCTCAGGCTCGCGAGCAGATCCTTGAATATCGGATCCATCTGCCGCGAATGAAAGGCAAAATCCAGATCGAGGGCGCGGAACCACAACCCGCGCCGTTTCGCCTCGCTCTCCAAGCGCTCGATCTCAGCGCCTGGTCCGGAGATGGTTACCGAATGGCTAGAGTTGAGTGCGGCGACCTCTGCTGAGCTTTCCAGTTCGACGAGAAAATCCCGCGCCGCATCGCCCGAAAGCGCTAGGGCGGCCATGCGGCCTTGCCCTCGGGTGCGCTGCTGGTGGCGGCTGCGTGCGACGACGACGCGCCCAGCATCAACGAGCGGGAGGGCACCGGCAGCCCAGGCCGCAGCTATCTCGCCAACGCTATGTCCGAGGTATCCGGAGGCGTTGACACCGATATCCCGCAACGATTGGACAATGCCGACCTGGACCGCGAAGAGCAATGGTTGTGCAATATCGGCACGTGCCATTGCTTCGGAATCCGCGGTGTCTCCAAGCCGCTCGGCAACCGACCAACCGAGCTCTGGCCGAAGCACCCCATCCACCTCTTCGACCGCGGCGCGGAACGACGGGCTGGTGCGCAGCGCATCACGACCCATGCCAGCGAATTGGGCGCCGTTACCCGAGAACACGAAGGCGAGCTTGCCCTCTCTGACCCCCGTTCCCGCGATAATTGCTGGCGGCGAGTCATCATCGAGAAAACCGCCGAGCACCCGCGCTATGCTTCCTGGGTCTCGACCGAGGGTCACGAGCCTGTGCGGATGATGGTCGCGCCCGCGAGCTGCCGCACGGAGCAGTTCTGGCATCCGTTCGGCCGGCACCTCGGCGAGCGTGGTGCGCCAACTCCCGACGAGCTCGCGCAACGACGCCTGGGTCCGCGCCGAGATCACCAAAGGCGGCACAGGCGCCGGTATGGACGGAGCCTTCTCCCGCCGCGGCGGGCCGGCAACGACCACGTGGGCGTTTGTACCGCCAAAACCGAAAGAGTTGACGCCGGCGTAGGGCTGCCCGCGAGCCATTGCGAGCGGCTCGACCTCACGAACCAGCCTCAGGTTGAGCGTGTCGAAAGGAATGTTCGGGTTGGGCGTCTCGCAATGCAGCGTGGGCGGGATGACCCCCCGATCGAGAGCGAGGGCGGCTTTGAGCAACCCGGCCATCCCGGAGGCCGGCTCGAGATGGCCGATATTTGTTTTTACCGATCCGATCGGAAGCGGATGGGATCGGCTCTGTCCGAGCGAATGTCCGACAGCAGCGGCCTCGATCGGATCACCCGCGGCTGTTCCAGTGCCGTGCATCTCGAAAAACGCGATGTCGTCCGGGGAAATCCCTGCGCGGGAATAGACCGACCGCAACAGCGACGCCTGTGCCGACTCGCTCGGCAGTGACAGACCGATAGTGCGCCCGTCCGAATTGACGCCCGAGTTTAGAATCACCGCACGAATCGGATCGTTGTTGGCGAGCGCCTCCTCGAGCGGCTTGAGGATCATCACACCGCCACCCTCGCCGCGGACATAGCCGTCAGCTCTCTCGTCGAAAGCAAAGCAGCGTCCGCGCCTGGAGAGCATGGAGGCGCGCGAGAACCCGATGAACGGATAGGGGGCGAGCAGCAGGTTGATCCCGCCGACGATGGCGCTGGCGATGCGTTTGCCGCGAATTGCCTCGCAAGCGTGATGCATAGCGACGAGAGAAGAGGAGCAGGCGGTGTCAACGGCAAGGCTCGGCCCGCGCAGATCGAAGACGTACGAGATGCGGTTGGCCAGGATGCTTAGGGTGCTCCCGGTCATGAAATAGGAGTCGGCGCCTGCGGGATCTCCGAGCCTCAGATCGGAATAGTCGGTCGCGGACGCCCCGATATAGACCCCGGCAGAGCTGCCGGAAAACTTGCTTGGCGGAATGCCGGCATCTTCAAACGCGTGCCAGACAAGCTCCAGCAGAAGCCGTTGCTGGGGATCCATCTGCGCCGCCTCCCGCGGCGAGATCCCAAAGAAGGATGGCTCGAACAGATCAGCGCCGCTGACGAGGCCGGCCGCCCAAGTATAGCTCTTGCCCGGTTCAGCGCGATTGGGGTGATAATAAAATCGCGTCGACCATCGCTGGTCGTCAACCTCGGAGATCGCATCGCCTGCTGACGCGAGCAGCTGCCAGAACCCCTCGAGGTTATCGGCCCCAGGGAATCGACAAGACGCTCCGACGATCGCGATGGATTCGTCAGTCATAGCGTAAAAACAAATTCAAAGTCCGAGGAAAAACATCGGTGACAGATGGCGGCTCAGACTAGCCTTGTTTGCGCGCACTGAAGAGTCAAATGCGACGTATTGCCGTTGATCGATGATGTCGCAGCTCCGTGAACTAGCGGAAAAAACCCCGTAACGGTGCGGCATCTTGCCCTGTCCCCCTTGCCATCGGACCCCTTCCCTAAAACTTCCGGTTGCGACTCGTTAATCGAATCAGTCTGGATTGTACTCGTCCAAGATGGCGGCGATGTCAACCTCGGCGAGAACGCCCTGATCCCGGCCGAGGGTGGTTTCTTCACGTCGGTTTCAGATCGAACCGATCAGTTCGATTTTCGTTCCAAGATGTGGCGCTGAGTGTCGCCAATCGGTTGTAGGGGCGAGCCTTTAGCATGACAAGCGCTCAATCTGCTGTTCAGCGCCGAGCTGCGCCAAAAGTTGCCCGGCGGTCATTCCCAATAACGGGTGGCGCCAATCCGGCGCGATTTCGGCGAGCGGGGCGAGAACGAACCGACGTTGGTGCAGCCGCGGGTGCGGCAGGACGAGCGACGGCGTCTCCGTCACTTGGCCCCGATGATCGAGAAGATCGAGGTCGAGGATACGCGACGCATTTGGTACGCCGCGGACACGGCCAAACCTCGTCTCGATAGCTTGCAGTACGGCGAGCACGTCGCGCGCCCCGAGCTCGGTGGTCAGCGACGCGACCGCGTTGACGAACCAGGGCTGGTTCGAGCGCGGAACCGGTTCGCTCCGATACCATCCTGAGCATGTTAGTATGCCAATGCCCTCGTCCTCCAGCGCAGCGAGCGCAGCGGTCAGCGTGTTGCGCGGCGGACCAAACCGCGGGCTTGCGATATTCCCCCCGATGCCGATTAGAATCACGATGATTCCTTTACCTCGCGTCGCCGCTTGACCCGGAATGCGCCGCGTAAGACACTTACGTTACATTATCAGATGCGATGGAGCATTTCTCAGATGATTTTCTACCCGGAAGAACGACTCGCAATTTTTATCGATGGAGCTAACCTCTATTCAGCCGCCCGGGGCCTCTCATTCGACATCGACTACAGACGTCTGCTAGATTTGTTCAGCACCAAGGGGCGGCTGATTCGCGCATTCTACTATACTGCTCTGGTTGAAGATCAGGAGTACTCGCCGATCAGACCACTTGTCGATTGGTTGGATTACAATGGCTACGCAATGGTAACGAAACCGACAAAAGAATTCACCGACGCGATGGGGCGGCGTCGAATCAAAGGCAACATGGATATCGAGTTGGCGATCGACATGCTCGAGATGGCTCAGCACATCGATCACGCGATTCTATTCTCGGGGGACGGGGATTTCCGCAGGCTCGTCGAGGCCGTGCAACGCAAGGGGGTGCGCGTATCGGTGGTTTCCACGATCCGCTCCTCGCCGCCGATGGTCTCCGACGAACTGCGCCGTCAGGCCGACAATTTCATCGAGCTCCAGGACCTCGCGCCGAGCGTTATGCGCAATCATCATGCGCGCGAGGAAATTCACCGGCCCCGCACCGAGCCGGTCGACGAGGCGTGACCACTCCAGTCCTGGAGGCGCAGCCGCCGCGGGATTGCCCGTTCTGCCCGCGCCTCGCAGCATACCGGAAGGTGCAGCAGAACGGCCATCCAGAGTGGTTCAACGCACCGGTTCCCCCCTTTGGCGATGAACATGCGGAGCTGCTGATCGTCGGGCTCGCCCCCGGTCTCAAGGGAGCGAACCGGACTGGCCGTCCTTTTACCGGCGATTATGCCGGCGGGCTGCTCTATCAGACGCTGCGCAAATTCGGCTTCGCAGAGGGGTTCTACGATGCCCGAGCGGATGACGGCCTCGCGCTGCGCCAGGTGCGCATTACCAACGCGGTCCGTTGCGTTCCACCACAAAACAAACCGAACCCCGCCGAGATCGCAACCTGCCGCCGATTTCTCACCGCCGAGATCGCCAACCTGCCCCGACTCCGCGCGATACTCGCCCTTGGCGCCATCGCCCACCAGACCGTGCTCGCGGCGCTCGGCCTGCAGCGCGGGCTATTCCCTTTTGTGCACGGCCGAGTGCACGAATTGCCTTCGGGCTTGGTCCTCGCCGACAGCTACCACTGCTCTCGTCTCAATACCAATACGGGAAAGCTCAGCGTCGCGATGTTCGAAGCGGTGTTTGCGACACTCACCGGATGGCTCGATCCCGGCCACCTTGAGAATTAAAGATCAATTTGCGCTTCGGCAGCAGGCAACCTTTTTATCTGCCATCGATATCGAGTTGCCGAACCATGCGCCGGGCGCGGACCGGCTCCTTCCAGACGCTGGTGTGTATCGTCTCGCCGCGCCATGCTGTGTGTCGCGCGGAAGGCCGACGTTCACTGTCACTACCTAGCCACCCAACCCTCTCAGGCATCATGGTCGCGTAAGATCCGAGCGCGGCTTCGCTGCCAATCGCGCTGCTTCTCGGCTTGGCGCTTGTCCGCCTTCCGCTTTCCTCGAGCTAGCCCGAGCTCGACCTTAGCGCGACCATGCTCGTTGAAATAGATCGACAGAGGGACGACGGTAATCCCGTCGCGCCGGATCGCTCCCAAGAGCCGGTTCATCTGCTTGCGATGCAGCAGCAGCTTGCGCGGCCGCCGCGGCTGGTGGTTGAAATGGGCCGAGGCGGCGTATTCCGGGATGTTGGCGTTGACGAGGAAGAGCTCGCCCGCGCTCTCATCGGCATAGGCCTCGGCGATGCTGGCTTGCCCCTGGCGCAGCACCTTGACCTCGGTGCCATGCAGAACTACCCCCGCCTCGATGGTATCTTCGATCAGGTAATCGTGGCGCGCACGCCGATTTTGCGCGACGTAGCGATCGGCCGCCCGCATCAGTTCAGAAGGCCGGCGCTCCGCATCGCCCGCTGCACCTTCTCCTGAGTCTCGGGCGTGATCGCCCACAGCGGCTGGCGCACTTCGGCGGCGCAACGGCCGAGCAAGGAGGCCGCATATTTGACCGGCGCCGGGCTGGTTTCGGCAAACAGCGCGTCGTGCAGCGGAATCAGCCGTTCGTTGATCTGGCGCACAGTCCCGATTGCACCCTTCTGCCAGGCCTCGTGCATTTCCGAGCAAAGCCGCGGCGCCACGTTCGCGGTCACCGATATGCAGCCGTCGCCGCCCTGGGCGAGATAAGCAACGGCGCTAGCGTCCTCCCCCGACAGCAATGCAAAACCGTGGCCGATCTCGACCCGCATCCTGAGCGGGCGGGCCAAATCGTTTGTCGCGTCCTTGACTCCGACGATGTTGGGCAGCTTGGCGAGTCGCGCCATCGTCGCGTTTGTCATATCGACGGCCGAGCGACCCGGAATGTTGTAAACGACGATCGGCAGATCGACGGCGTCGTGGACCGCCTTGAAATGCTGATAAAGCCCTTCCTGGGTCGGCTTGTTGTAATACGGACAAACGATCAGCGCGGCATCAGCGCCGGCCTCTTTCGCCTGGCGGGTTAATGCGATCGTGTGTTCGGTGGAGTTGGTCCCGGTCCCGGCGATCACCGGCGCGCGGCCTTTCGCCACCTCGACGCAAAGCGCGATGACCCGACGCGCCTCGTCATCATGCAAGGCCGGCGATTCGCCGGTCGTGCCGCATGGAACGAAACCGTGCGTGCCCTGGCCGACCTGCCAAGCCACGTGCTCTTGGAAGGCGGTTTCGTCGACCTTCCCGCTGCGAAAGGGCGTAATCAGCGCGACGAGCGATCCCTTGAACATCGTTTCCTCCGGGATTGCAGCATTACCGATTTACGATAGTCCTCGCCGGCGCGGGCTTCAACAATGTGGGACGAGGGTTTTTACATCGGGTCAGTGGTGGCTGCCTTCGTCCAGGGAGCGGCAGTCGGGGCGATGATTCCGCGGCATCCCGGTAGTCGACAATGAATATTCCAGGGGAGCCTTCGAACGGCTGAAGCCGCTGCCGGTGTTGACGGGGATCGGTCTGGTGCTCGGCCACGCCCTGTTTGGTGCCGGCTGGCTGACCCTCAAGCCCGAGGGCGCGCTGCGCGCGACTGGGCGTGGCGGCGTATCCCCTGGCTCGCCGGCGCTGTCCTGGTGGCGCTGGGTATCGCCGTCGTCGCCGCCTTCATCGAGCGCACCCGGATGATGGGAGGCCGTATCTCAGCCGCCCCTGGGGTTGGTCTTTCCCGCCCTTGGCCTGCTGGCCATCTACCGGGTCTTCGCGGCGGTCCGCCAGCGCCGCGAGGCTTGGCCGTTCGCACTGACCGCGGTGTTCTTCATCGCGGCGCTGCTCTCGCTTGCGGTGACGTTCTGGCCCTACAAGATCCCCTATAGATCGCCGTCGGTAACGCGGCGGCGCGGGACAAGTCTCTCTCCTTCCTGTTCTGGGGCGCCGGGGTGTTCGCGTATTGCCGGTGATCTTGATCTACACGGCTGCCGTCTATCGGCTTTTCCGCGGCAAGCTGCGCAAAGGGTACCGCTGACGACCGGTCAAGCCACGGGCATCTCGATCCCCAGCAGGGGTCCGTATTGCTGGCTGCCGAAAATATCAGCATCGCCCGGGCTGCCGCTCGAGACCGTCCGGAACATTGTAAATTTGATCGCCAATGCGGGTTCGAATTCGACGTAATCGGTGATGCGGCTCTCGGGGATGCCAAAGATCCCGCACACCGCGGCGCGCGAGAGCACCTCGCTGCGACGAACGAGATCATAATCGGCGCGGTCAGCGAAAATTACATCGAAGGTGATCTTGTCGACCCCGGCATTCTTGCTGCGGATCGTTTTCGCGATCTCGGAAAGCTTTCGCGTCGCCATGCCCCCGCGCCTCAGAACTTGTGAAAGGATTGACGAGTGGCTGGATCAGCACTGTGCGTCCTTCGAGACGGCCGCTTCACGGCCTCCTCAGGATGAGGTGCATTTCTCAATGCTATCAAAAGCATACCTCATGCTGAGGAGCGCCCCTGAGTCTGCCCCAGGCTTGAACTGGGGGCGCGTCTCGAAGCACGCATAACCTCGATGCAGCCCTTCGTCTCGCCATCAGCAGCCGGGTTCAGTGAGAAAGGTCGGGAACAGTTCGAGCGGATCGTCGAGCCGCACCGTGTGATTGACCGTCCAGCGATAGGCCGGGCTCGCCGGCATCACCCTCGTCGAGCAGGAAGGCGACCCCGCCGGCGGTGCCCTTTACCGCCGGCAGGCGTGCGTAGAACATCTGGCGGGTGCCGGTCATGCACACCTCCTCGGCCAATTCGCGCGTCGGGGCTATCGCCTGGACGACGACGCAGATCTCATGGCTCGGCGACCCCTTAAGCGGCTCCAACTGCCCGAGGATGGCATTTCGGCCATAGACGGTGTGGTGTAATTCGTAGCCTGTCGGGCCGAAGCGCTCGGCTGCCTGGCGGCGAGCCCAGTCGATCACCGCATCGATGTTCTCGATCGTATAGGGGTCGCGCACTCCCACCATTCCGATGTAACGCTCGCCGATTTTGCCGGCGCCCTCGAGTTTGGCGCGCAACTCTGCGGCGGGGACTTATTTAGGGCCGGTGATGCGGGTGGTGCGCTCGTCATACTGCTCGTAGCGGCACTCGCTCATGTCGATATGGCCGCCGAGAAAGTATTCGTAGAATGGGTTGGGCCGCTCGTACATGGCATGCCCGGCGACCGAGGCGATCGTGCAGCGTTGCTCCGGGAGCAGAGCCGTGACTTTGACATCCTCGATCGTTATCTCGCCGAGCACCGATTCCTTGCCGGCGTAAGGCTCGGCACAGAAGGACGCGCACTCCAGCACCTTGCCGTAGAAATAGGCGAGCCCTTCGGGGAAGCCCTGGCGGATCGCCGGCGCGGCGAAAATTGCGCAGTCGCTGCTGCGGCCGCCGATAATGACCTCGGCCCCCTCGTCGAGCAGCTTGATATAGGGATGCACCCCGGCCATCGCTACGAACCGATCGGTTGCGTCGAGAGCAGCGAGGTCGAGGGGCGGCCGTGCGTCGAGCCCCTCTATCGTGTCGCCCGCCTCGATCTTGCCGCGCAAATAGGCCTTATCGACCTCGGAGTAAAAATAGCCGATCCGGAACCTCGTCAACCGATGCTTTCGGGCGAGGTCTTTAATGATGCCGACGAATAGATCGACACGGCTGTTCGTGCCGGTGTCACCGGCCGAGCCGACGATCATCGGCACCCCGAGCCGGCGCGCCGCCAGCAGCATATGCTCGAGATCGTGGATCTGCCACTGCAGCGGGCTCGACGAGATTTCCGAGCCGAGCGGCCCCGGTCCGACATCGTTCGATCCGGAATCGGCGCAGATCAGATCGGGCTCGGATTTTATCCCGATCTGAAAACTCCCAATCTTGATCGGCGCGAAGCCGAGATGCCCGTTGGGGCAGAGGATGCGCAAAGTATGGTTGGCCGAGCGCTGGTGCTGAATGGATGGGGGCACGGAGAGCCGTCCTCGAAGGAGACTGAGCTAGCCTCATTACAACATCGGGGACGAAGTGCCGGGCAGCACCGCGTCCCGTTACAAAATAAACTTGGACAGATCGGCGTTTTCCGCGAGCGCGCCGACCCGCTCGCGGACAGCGGCACGATCGATCGTGACCTGGGTACCCTCGGGCCGGTCGGAGGCGGTGAAGCTGATCTCCTCCAGCAGGCGCTCGAGGATCGTGTGCAGGCGCCGCGCTCCGATATTCTCGACCGCCGCGTTGATCTCCTCGGCCAACAGGGCGAGCTCGTCGATCGAGGCGTCGTCGAAATCGAGGGTGACCCCCTCGGTCGCGAGCAGCGCCTTGTATTGCTTGATCAGGCTCGCTTCGGGCTCGACCAGGATGCGCCGGAAATCATTGCGGTCGAGCGCCTTCAATTCGACCCGGATCGGCAGCCGGCCTTGCAATTCGGGCAGCAGGTCGGACGGCTTGGTCTGGTGAAAGGCGCCCGAGGCGATAAACAGGATGTGGTCGGTCTTGATCGCGCCATGCTTGGTCGCAACCGTGGTGCCCTCGATCAACGGCAAGAGGTCGCGCTGCACTCCTTCGCGACTGACGTCGGGCCCGCCACCGCCCGCCCGCTCGCCGCGCCCGCAGATCTTATCGATCTCGTCGATGAAGACGATGCCGTTTTGCTCGACCGCGGTGGTCGCCTCGCGCACGACCATTTCCTGGTCCAAGAGCTTGTCGCTCTCTTCGGCGACCAGCACGCGGTGGCTGTCGGCGACACTCATCCGCCTCGGCTTCGAGCGTGTGCCGAAAGCCTTACCGAAGATATCGCCGAGATTGAGCATCCCCATTTGCGCGCCGGGCATGCCGGGGATCTCGAAGGTCGGCAGATTTGCCGCGGCGCTCTCCTGAACCGCGACTTCGATTTCGCGGTCGTCGAGCGCGCCTTCGCGCAGCATCTTGCGGAACTTCTGGCGCGTGTCGGCGCTGGAGTTCGCGCCGACCAGCGCGTCGAGCACGCGTTCCTCGGCGGCGAGCTCGGCCTTGGGCTCGACTTCCTTGCGCAGCCTTTCGCGGGTCATCCCGATCGCAATTTCTACGAGATCGCGCACGATCTGCTCGACATCGCGGCCGACATAGCCGACCTCGGTGAATTTGGTCGCCTCGACCTTGACAAAGGGTGCTTGGGCGAGCCTCGCAAGACGCCGAGAGATCTCGGTCTTGCCGCACCCGGTCGGACCGATCATCAGGATGTTCTTTGGCAGCACCTCCTCGCGCAGCTCCGGGGCGAGCTGCTGACGCCGCCAGCGGTTTCTGAGCGCGATCGCGACGGCACGCTTGGCCTCGTGCTGACCGACGATGAAGCGGTCGAGCTCGGAGACGATCTCGCGCGGGCTGAATGAGGTCATAAGACCCTTACCCGGCTCAGTCGTCATTCCCGCGATAGCGGGAATCCAGGGACAACGGCATCTCAGGGTGCATCCCCCAGGACCCCCGCTTCCGCAGGGGCGACGATAATTGGTCGAAACACGACCTCATTTCGGGCCAGCCTCAATAATCCAGTTTTTCTAGGGAGATCTTATCGTTGGTATAGATGCAGATCCCGGCGGCGATGGTCATGGCGCGGCGCGCCACCTCCTCGGCGTCGAGCTCATCGATGCCTATCAGCGCCCGCGCTGCGGCGAGAGCGTAGCCGCCGCCGGAGCCGATACCGATAATGTCGTCCTCCGGCTCGAGCACGTCGCCGGTGCCCGACAGGATCAACGAGACGCCGCGGTCGGCGACCGCCATCATCGCTTCGAGCCGGCGCAGATAGCGATCGGTGCGCCAATCCTTGGCGAGCTCGACGCACGCGCGCGGCAACTGCCCGGCATATTGCTCGAGCTTTCCTTCGAGCCGCTCGAACAAGGTAATCGCATCGGCGGTCGCGCCGGCGAACCCGGCGATCACGGAACCGCCGGCGAGCCGTCGCAGCTTGCGCGCATTCGACTTGACCACGGTCTGACCCATCGTGACCTGGCCGTCTCCAGCGACCACGACTTGGCTGCCCTTGCGCAGGCACAGAATCGTCGTGCCGTGCCACACGGTTTTGCCGGAATGATCCATGCTTCTCTTCGAGATCCGGTGTTGCGCAAAGGGAACTCCCGAAAAACTGAGACGTATGCAGTTTCTCAGGAAACTCAGATGTAAGTTGGGCGGGTCTGGGGTCAAGCTTGGGACACCCAGCGCTCGACTGTGGAAACCGCTCGCGGAAGTTGTTAAAAGGACGCCGCCGCAGGTGGGGCGCTCAAGGAGAGTATCGTGCGGGTCGCAACCGTCGAACGCAATACCAAAGAAACCCGAATCACAGGCCGGGTCGATCTCGACGGCGCCGGTGTCGCAGAGATCTCGACCGGCATCGGCTTTCTCGATCACATGCTCGAGCAGCTCGCGCGACACAGCCTGATCGACCTGTCTTTGCACGCCGATGGGGATCTGCACATCGACTTCCATCACACGACCGAAGACACTGGCTATGTCGTGGGCGAGGCCGTATCGCGGGCGCTCGCGGACCGTGCCGGCATCACGCGCTACGGACACGCCGTCATCCCGATGGACGAGACCCTGACCCGGGTCAGCCTCGACGCCTCGAACCGCCCCTATCTGATCTGGAAGGTCAGCTTCACTCGGCCAAAGCTCGGCGAGATGGATACTGAGCTCTTCAAGGAATGGTTCCAGGCCTTCGCGCAATCGGCCGGTGTGACCCTCCATGTCGAGAACCTTTACGGCGAGAACAACCACCACATCGTCGAATCCTGCTTCAAGGGTCTCGCGCGTGCATTGCGCCAGGCGGTCGAGATCGATCCAAGGCGGGCCGGCGCCATCCCCTCGACCAAGGGCGTCCTCGGCGGTAGTCTCCCATGAAGGTTGCGATCGTCGATTACGGCTCGGGTAATCTGCGGTCGGCGGCGAAGGCGTTCCAGAGAGCGGCGGCCGAAAACCAGATTTCAGCCGAAGTCGAGGTGACCAACGCGCCGGATGAAATTGCCGCCGCCGACCGCATCGTTCTTCCCGGGGTCGGCGCCTTCGCCGATTGCAGGCGTGGCCTCGCCGGCGTTCCCGGTCTCGATGCGGCGCTTCATGAAGCGGTCATCGGCCGTGCCCGCCCGTTTCTCGGCATCTGCGTCGGCATGCAGCTGATGGCGGAACGCGGGCGCGAGTTCGAGACGACCGAGGGCTTCGGTTGGATCGGCGGAGAGGTCGTCGCAATCGAGCCGCGCGATTCCGCGCTGAAGATACCGCATATGGGGTGGAACGAGCTGGAGCCCCGGGCGGCGCATCCGCTGCTTGTCGGGCTGGGCGCGGGCTCCCACGCCTATTTCGTTCACAGCTACCACTTCCGCCTCGCGGTGCCCGCGGACCTCATTGCCGTTACCAATTACGGCGGCCCGCTTGCGGCGATCATCGGGCGGGACAATATCGCCGGAACCCAATTCCATCCCGAAAAGAGCCAGGAAACGGGGCTGCGGCTTATCGGAAACTTCTTGCGTTGGTGTCCATGAGCGAGATGCGAATTGCCGGCACCGTTTCCGTCGATCGGCTGACCAAATATTCGGGCACCGATCTCGACGATCTCTGCGAGGCGACCGAGAGCGCCATCACCGAGGGCGGTGGCTTCGGCTGGCTAAAGCCGCCGCCGCGGCAGGTGCTCGAGAATTATTGGAAGGGGGTGCTGCTGGTTCCGGAGCGTCGGCTCGTGGTCGGCCGCCTCGACGGCATCATCGCCGGCTCGGCGCAGCTCAGCCGGGCGCCGCGCAACAACGAGGCGCAGGCTTTCGCAGGAACGCTGACCAGCGCTTTCGTCGCACCGTGGGCGCGTGGGCGGGGCCTCGGCCGCGGCATCGTGCGGGAAATCGAGCGCCTTGCACGCGAGATCGGCCTTGCCGTCGTCAATCTCGATCTGCGCGACACCCAGCGCGCAGCGATCGCGCTCTATGAGCATTTGGGCTACAAGCGCTGGGGCACGCATCCCGTATACGCGCAGGTCGAAGGCCGTGTCGTTCCGGGGCACTATTATTATAAGCCCATCGAGGACGAGCCGGCGGCGCCGTGATCCTGTTCCCGGCGATCGATCTCAAAGATGGCGCCTGTGTTCGCCTCGTCCGCGGTGATATGGCGAGCGCCACCGTATTCAGTGAAGATCCCGCTGCGCAGGCGCGTCGTTTCGCCAATGCCGGCTCCGCTTGGCTGCACGTGGTCGACCTCAACGGCGCGTTTGCTGCGCGCTCGGTCAACGGCGCGGCTGTCAAGGCGATCCGCGGCGCCGTCGATTTGCGGATACAGCTCGGCGGTGGCATCCGCAACCGCCAAGCGATCGAAGACTGGCTCGCGCTCGGCATCGACCGTGTCGTCCTCGGCACCGCAGCATTGCGCGACCCCGATCTCGTGCGACATGCCGCCACCGATCATCCGGGGGCGGTCGCGATCGGCGTCGATGCACGTGACGGGCGCGTCGCAGTCGAAGGCTGGGCCGAGATGACGGAGGTTGGCCCAATCGAACTCGCCCGCCGTTTCGAGGATTGCGGCGTGGCGGCGATCATCTATACCGACATTGCGCGCGATGGGGCGCTTACGGGTATCGATGCCGCGGCGGTGGGCGGGCTGGCGCGGCAAATCCGAACCCCAATTATCGCATCGGGCGGGGTCTCCTCGCTCGCCGACATCGCCGCGCTGAAGGCACATGAGGCGGACGGTATCGCCGGGATCATTTGCGGCCGCGCGCTTTACGACGGCCGGATCGATCCGGCAGCGGCGTTGCGCCTGTTGGCGGAGCAGCCGCAATGCTGAAGGTGCGGATCATTCCGTGTCTCGACGTCAAGGACGGGCGGGTCGTCAAAGGGGTCAATTTCGTCGATCTCGTCGACGCCGGCGATCCGGTCACCCAGGCGCGGTTCTACGATCGCGAGGGGGCCGACGAGCTGTGCTTTCTCGATATCACCGCCAGCGCTGAAAATCGCGACACGCTTTACGACGTGGTCCGGCGCACCGCCGAGGAATGCTTTATGCCACTAACGGTCGGCGGGGGCGTGCGCTCAGTCGAAGATATCCGTCGTCTATTGCTGGCCGGTGCCGACAAAGTGTCGATCAACACGGCTGCCGTCGCCCGCCCCGAATTCGTGCGCGAGGCAGCTCAGAAATTTGGTAGCCAGTGTATCGTCGCCGCGATCGACGCCAAGATTGTGTCACTTGGACATTGGGAAGTGTTCACCCATGGCGGCCGACGAGCGACCGGCATCGATGCGATCGCATGGGCTTGCCGTCTCGCGGATTACGGCGCCGGGGAGATCCTGTTGACTTCGATGGACCGGGACGGAACCAAGTCGGGCTTCGATATTCCGCTGACACGCGCCGTCGCAGATGCGATTCGTGTCCCGGTGATCGCCTCGGGCGGCGTCGGCACGCTCGATCATCTGGTCGAGGGGATTCGCGCCGGTCACGCCACCGGGGTCCTCGCCGCCTCGATCTTTCATTTCGGAACCTATCGGATAGGCGAGGCCAAGGCCCGGCTTTCCGCGTCCGACATCCCGGTGCGGCGCTGAGCCATGACCGCTGAACTGGGCCCCACGCTCGACCGGCTGTGGCAGGTTATCCAATCGCGCCGCGGCGGCGATCCGCAGAGCTCCTACACCGCGCGCCTCTTCTCCCGCGGCCGCGCCAAGATCGCCCAGAAGCTCGGCGAGGAGGCGGTCGAGACGGTCATCGAGGGTGTCAGGGACAACCCCTCGGCGCTAATCGGCGAGAGTGCCGATCTGCTCTATCATCTACTGGTGCTCTGGGCCGATACCGGGATTTCCCCCGCGGATGTCGCAGCGGAGTTGACACGCCGCGAGGGCACCTCCGGCGTCGACGAAAAGCGCGCCCGGGCGAACCTTTGAGCCCGCGACGCAGCCGAGAGGCAAAGATGGCCTACGATCGCAACAATGTCTTCGCCCGTATCCTGCGCGGCGAAATCCCGTGCAAGAAAGTCTATGAGGACGAGCATGTCCTCGCCTTTGACGACATCACCGCACGAGCTCCGACGCATGTCCTGGTGATCCCCAAAGGGGAATACATCTCGCTCGATGATTTCTCCGCGAAAGCGTCGGAGGCCGAGATTGCCGCCTTGGTTCGCGCCCTCGGGCATATCGCCCGCGAGCGAGGGGTCGCCGAAAGCGGTTGCCGCATCCTCTCCAACACCGGGCCCGCCGCCCATCAGGAAGTGCCCCATTTTCACGTGCACCTCGTCGGTGGCCGCGACCTCGGCGCTATGTTGCCGCGAGGGTGATCAGCGGCGAGATGCTTCCCGCATCGCCAATGCCCTTGAAAGTTACCATCGTCTACGTGTATTCCCGCCCTGGGAGTCAAACGTCAGGGGAAGAACTGTGGCCGTATATTCACAAACTGCTGGTGGGGGCACCTCTACGAGCAGGCTGAGCTTGCCTTGGATAATCGCCGCCTCTTCGGTCGGCACCTTGGTCGAGTGGTACGACTTTTACATCTATGGTGTGCTGGCGGTGTTCTTCGCCCAGCACTTCTTTCCCCCTGGTAACCCGGGCTTGGCATTTCTGGCGAGTCTTGCGGTCTTCTGGTTCGGCTTCATCGCGCGACCCTTCGGCGCCATCTTCTTCGGTTATCTCGGCGACCTGATCGGGCGAAAATTTACCTTCATGCTGACGTTAGGCTTGATGGGCCTCGCCACCTTTCTTGTAGGTCTGCTGCCGACTTATGCTACCTGGGGACTTGCCGCTCCGATCTTGCTGTTGATTATCCGCGCGGTCCAGGGCTTGGCCCTCGGCGGGGAATATGGCGGTGCGGCGACCTACATCGCGGAACATGCTCCCGACGGCAAGCGTGGCTTGTACACGAGCTGGATCCAGACGACGGCGACGATAGGCATCGTCGCCGCGCTGGCGGTCGTCCTCATCTGCCGGCTGTCCTTGGGTGACGCTGCGTTCACCGACTGGGGCTGGCGTATCCCGTTCCTGCTTTCCGCTATCCTGGTTGTGATCTCCGGCTATATCCGTCTCAAGCTGGAGGAGTCTCCGCTCTTCGCCCGCCTCAAGGAGCAAGGCAAAGCTTCGAAGAACCCGACAGCGGAGAGCTTCCTCAGCGGCGGCAAGAATTGGCGCCTGATCCTGATCGCATTGTTCGGCGCCACGGCCCCCGAAGGCGTCGTTTGGTATACTGGCCAGTTCTACGCACTCTTTTACATGACGACGGTGCTCAAGATTCCGCTCGTCACGGTCTACATCATCTTGATGTTGGCGCTGACCGTGGGCTCGATCTTCTTCGTTGTCTTCGGGTGGCTGTCCGACCATCTTGGCCGGCGGAACATCATGACCTTGGGCTTCGCGCTTGCGGTGGTAACCTACTGGCCGGTTTTCACCTGGCTGGGCGCCTTCAAAGACAACCCGGTGATGCTGACCCTCCTGGTGTTCTACCTGGTGATTCTGGTCACCATGGTCTACGGTCCGATCGCCGCCTTCCTGGTCGAGATTTTCCCGGCGCGTATCCGTTACAGCTCGCTTTCGCTACCCTATCATATCGGCAATGGCTGGTTCGGCGGCGGCGTGCCGGCCATCGGTACGTTGCTCGCGCAGACTACCGGCTTAGCGCTCAGCGCCCTCTTCTATCCAATGGCGATCGCGGCCGTGGGCGTGGTCGTCAGTCTCGCCTTCATCCGCGAGCCGACGCACAAAATCAGAATCTGGGACGAAGTCGGCGGTGGCGCGCCGCCGCTCGTCCCGGACCATCCCTAAGCTAGAACGGCTCGCCGCTTGCGTGGCACTGTCGCGTAACGCCTACTTCTCCGCGCGTTCGCCCGCAGGATTGGCTTACCTGAAAAGTGAGCGCATCCGCTCCGGAATAGCTTCGTCGAGAACATGATCGTAAAGTGCGTGGAGCAGCTCTTCTCCATGGGTTCTACCGTCGAGAAAATCACCGATGCGATCTGCAACGGCATCCTGCGGGAACTTCGATTCGGGAAAGCTCCAACGAGGGATCCCGGGCGAGGTTGCACTTCGGCTGTCGTTTTCGACCATATTGCACCGTGTCACAATCATCCCCAATCCACCCGATTCATGGCGTTCCGTATCTCTTCCATTAACGAGGGTAACGGATCGTAACAGCCAGGGTTCCGAGCGGCAGCGCAAGGGTGGCATGCATAAAACGCAGGCATTAACGTCAGCACGGCGTAATCTGTCCGCGGGGTCAGGGTTACGATGCGTTTTTCGCGTGTACCGCCACCCTGCGATAGCTCAACGCCTCCGCCACGTGCCGCCGCCCCACATTGGGCGAGCCTTCGAGGTCGGCCAGGGTGCGGGCGACGCGCAAGACCCGGTGATAGCCCCGCGCGGATAAACGCAGCCGCTCGGCCGCACGGATCAGCAGCGCGCGGCCGCCCGCTTCCGGGGTTGCGACCTCGTCGAGCAACGCCCCGTCCGCCTCGGCGTTGGTGCGGATGCCGCGCTGCACCGGCACCCCAGCATACCGCGCCGCCTGCCTCGCGCGGGCGGCGGCAACCCGGCGGGCAACCGCAGCGCTACCTTCGGCGGCGGGCGGCAAAGCGAGATCTCCGGGCGAGACGGCGGGGACATCGATATGGAGGTCGATGCGGTCCAAGAACGGGCCCGACAGCCGCGCCTGGTAGTCTTCCGCGCAGCGCGGCGCGCGGGCGCAGGCGAGCTCGGCGAAATGGCCGCAGCGGCACGGGTTCATCGCTGCGATCAGCTGAAAGCGGGCCGGATAAGTAGCATGCCCTTGGGCGCGGGCGACGGTCACGCGGCCGGTCTCGAGCGGCTGCCGCAGCGCCTCGAGGGCAGCACGGTTGAACTCCGGCAGCTCATCGAGAAACAACACGCCCTGATGGGCGAGCGAGATCTCGCCCGGCCGGGCGCGCGGTCCGCCGCCGACGAGAGCCGCCAGCGAGGCCGAATGGTGCGGGTCGCGGAACGGACGCTCGCGCGACAGCCCGCCGCTGCGCAGCCCGCCCGCGACCGACTGGATCATGCCGAGCTCGAGCGCTTCGGCGGGTTCCAGAGGCGGCAGGATGCCGGGAAGGCGTGCCGCCAGCATCGACTTCCCCGACCCGGGCGGCCCGATCATCAGCAGATTGTGTCCGCCCGCGGCGGCGATCTCGAGCGCGCGTTTGGCGCTTTCCTGGCCCTTTACGTCCACGAGATCGAGCCCGGCCGAGCGCGACGGCACGAGGCGGGGCTCCGGCGGGGGCAGGAGCTGCGTCCCCTTGAAATGGTTGACGATCGCCAACAGGCTCGGCGCGGCGATGATCTCGACCTCGCCCGCCCAGGCCG
>WNFR01001857.1_pt1 | contig 42920 bp, 40 predicted proteins | sample 5400221 | NCBI WGS metagenome assembly WNFR01 (sample SAMN13153357, study PRJNA577476) | soil metagenome | isolation source: 40 cm soil under Madrone tree | place: USA:California | collected 2016-06-14 | reverse complement strand
AGCCGATTGCTGAAGCGCGTGCGATCAGCCACCAGCCGGCTGCCGATCTATCTTTTTGTCTGCTGGTTCCTTGTGCTTATCGTCGGTGTCGCTCTTGTGCGTTTGTATTCCTATCGGCGAAAGATCGGCGTATAACAAAATCGTTGGACGCGAGCGGCGGAAGCGTGTTTCGCATCATGACTCGTCCGGCGATGCTTGATAGATTTCGCGCCGCCGCGTCAACTCAACCGTTAGGCGGCTTGCGCGGAAGACGCCGCCAATGATTCGAGAAAGGAACTCTCTGTGAACTACTTGCGCATTGCTCTGGCAGGTTTGGGTGCAACGGTCGTCTACTTTTTGCTGGGGTTTGTTCTGTTCGCCCTTTCACCACTGGCCAACGAATACCGTCAGTTTCCAGCGGTTTATCGTACCCCAGAAGCCATGAAGGGTGTGGCGCCGGTGGGCCTGGTAGGAATGCTTCTCTCGATGGTCGCACTAGCGACTCTTTATGCTCTCGCCTATCGCAACGGGTCGCCGATTACTGAAGGCGTTCGCTTTGGTTTCCTGGTCGGAGTATTCGCCCTTGGCTCTTTTGTACTTCACAACTACGTGAACTTGAATATCGGACTGAGGCTAACGCTGGGCCAAGCCGTTGCCTATTTCATTCAGTGGATAGTCGCGGGCATCACGATTGCTCTAATCTACCGACCCGCACCTAGGTGACGCGAGGCGGGCCGAACAATTCATTGGACGCGAGCGGAATCAGTGGGCTTGTCATCGACAACTTGTGCTTAGCGCAGTTGTTTCCCGCCGCGTCAACTCAATCGTTCGACGGCCTTATATGAACTCGCAGGTTTCCTCAGAATGGATCGTAAATGCGATAGACTCCTACATCGCGGAGCGCGCAAAAACGCATCCGGAGACTGCGACATTCGTTGAAACTCTGAGCGCGTTGCCGCTGTACGCCGACTGGGGCGGTGGCGTAGCAATGCGTCCTGATGGGAAGTTGATTGGTTTTCTCTGGGACGAGCCCCAATCGATCAAAATCGAAACCGATCCGCATCTCCGCTTCCTGGCCCTCGTTACAGGTTCCGAACGTTATCCGGAGCTGGCACCAATGTCTCCGGAGCGCACGCCAAACGACAGGGATTGTCCATCGTGTGGGGGAACTGGCCGCCTGCTCGACCTTGAAGCGCACGGCGTCGACACCACACATATTCGTTGCTATTGTGGCGGCACGGGATGGTTGCCGGCTTATGTTCCCGACCCGCCCGGTTCTTAAGGCGGCCGTCGAACAAATGGTTGGACGCGAGCGGCGGGAGCGTGTTTCGTAACTTGACTCGTCCGGCGATGCTTGATTGAATTCGCGCCGCCGCGTCAACTCAACCGTTAGGTGCTTGACTTAAGAGGGCGTATGAGAAAGTTTAGCCACATCACCAATCTTTGCTTCGTGCTGCTACTACTCTGCAACACCCAAGCACAAGAAGCCGGCAATCCGCCTGTGAAGGAACCGGACCTGCGCAGCGAATTACTGAAGCGGGTCGAGCAGGATCAGGCGATCAGAAACGAACTAATCAGCAAGGGCGTAAAAAATCCGGATAAAGCCATCCTCGCGCGGATGCAGACAATCGATACTGCTAATACGGAGCGAATGAGGGCCATCATCAGACAATACAACTGGCCCGGCCCCGAACTCGTCGGGCGGGATGGTGCGGAGGCCGCGTTCCTCCTCGTCCAGCACGCCGACCTCGCCTTCCAGAAGGAGATGTTGCCACTTGTGGAGAAGGACTACAGAAGCGGCGGGCTGTCGGGGCAGAGTTATGCGTTACTGCTGGATCGCGTGCTCGTTGGTGAGGGAAAGCCGCAGGTCTACGGGACGCAAGCGAAACGCTTCGAGGAGTGGAAGGGACAAGAACCTGCGCTGGCGCCGATAGAGGATGAGGCGAACGTCGATAAACGGCGGGCGGAAGTCGGACTGCCTCCTCTTTCTGAATACCGAGAGATGTTGAAGCGTCTTTACTTCCCGCGAAGTCGGAGTAAACCGTAGGCCGCGCCTAACAAATTTGGACGCGAGCGGCGGGAGCTTGTTTCTCAACTAGCTCGGTGCGGTGGAGGGTGCTTTGATTCGTGCCGCCGCGTCAACTCAATCGTTATGCTGCTTCTGATTCCAGAGGTAACGGAAATGAACATTGACTTATTTTCAGGTGCGTCATAGATTCTTCGCGCTTACAGTGACTGAACAGCGTCTTCACGCTTTCCAACAAAGGAGTCCACAGCGTTGCTAACTTTTCCCCCGCGTCGATGCCTGCGTTTTCTTCTCCTATCCATCACAATATCTCTAATTACCGTAGCGGTGTGCAGTGGAAACCGACAAGTGGCTCAGGCTACTGATGGCAACAACCTACCCCCCGTGGTTTGGTGTCCCGGATGCACTCCGACATTCGCGCCCGCGGTTTCTTACCCACTCGGTTATGTAGCTCAATATGGAATCAAAATAGAGGTCGGCGACTTTAACAACGATGGGAAAGCCGACATCGTCGTGTCGTCTGGTGGAGGCTCTGGTCTAGTAACAATGTTCTTGAATGACGGCTCAGGCGGCTTCGGAACATCATTCGTTGTTGACGCACCTTACGGACCTCCTGACGCAATGGCTGTTGCCGACTTTAACAAGGACGGAAACTTGGATCTAGTTTTGGCTGTAAGTGATCTACTTTTTGTACTTCCTGGAGACGGAACGGGCCACTTTGGGCAACCTTATCAAAGTGGGGAGATCTGTGGCTATCAGGGGTTTATTGATCTTGCCGTCGCTGACTTCAATCATGACGGCAAACCCGACGTTTTTGCGAAACACGGATGTGACGTCACGATTTATCTCGGGGACGGTTTTACCATGACCCCACATTCGATAGGCATAGGTGAAGCCTTAGTGGGGAATAATTGGTTGGCCGTCGCCGACTTTAACCGCGATGGCAATCTTGATGTGCTTTTGGGGGACGGCGGGGATACGTTATTTGGTGATGGGACCGGAAACTTTAGTTCAATTAATAACGGCAATGGCGCGATTGCCGGCCCTTTCGCTGTCGAAGACTTCAACGGCGACGGTAAGATTGACGTGGCGACGACAACTATCAACGTGCATTTAGGTGATGGAACTGGGGGGTTCGGGCCGGGTGTCCATTACGATGACGGATTAGAGAACCAGGGGAATGTTGAAGCGGCGGACATCAATGGGGACGGTAAGTTTGACCTCGTCACCATAGGAGACGGTAAGGTGCCCGTCTTGCTGGGCAACGGCGATGGCACATTCGGTTCTTTCACGAATTTTCCCGGCGCCGGAACGTCGGATGCCCAACGAATGGTGATCGGCGACTTTAACGGCGATGGGAAACCTGACATTGCCGGCGTTGGCGGGGACAAAATATTAGACCCGTATGGTGCATCAAATCCTCGACTTACGGTGTGGCTCAACTCGACCTATCAAACGGGGGTTGGTACGAACTCTACAGTCGTCGTTAACAACACTACATTTACCTTCGACGACGTCACCGGGGGAGGCACAACCAGTGTTACTCCGATTGATCCGGCTTCAATTGGACAAGTGCCCGGAGGTTTCGCCGTCTCGAACTCAGTCGCTTATGAAGTTGCTACAACTGCCACCTTTACCGGATCGGTCACGCTCGCCTTCAAAGTGCCCGGTCCGATTTCCGTGAACGACTTCAACAGCCTCGCCATACTGCATAACGTCAACGGCACACTTGTTGACGCAACGGCCTCAACGCCGGTGCGCGACTACGCAAACCTCACCATCTACGCGACGACCACTTCCTTCAGTCCTTTCTACCTGGCGCGCAGAGGACCACACATCAAAACGCTCTTTGACCAAACAAAAGCCTACAAGAGTGGCAGCACTGTACCTATCAAACTGCAAGTGCTCAGCGGTAGTAACACGAACCTATCTTCTTCGAGCACAGCGCTCGTTACACGCGATCTCCGACTTATGAATGGCAATACTTCAGCCCCGGTTGTGGATTCAGGCAACGCTAACCCTGATTACACATTCCGTTACGACTCGACGCTCGGCGCCACAGGCGGTGGATATATTTTCAATCTCAGCACCAAGGGGCTTTCGGCAGGACAATACCTTTTGAGCTTCTATGTTGGGACTGACCGTTCATTCTTCTACACGGTGAAATTTGAAGTTAAATGACTTCAGCCGATTCCAGCAAGAGGCCTCGATCATTTAACATCGCTTACCGCACAACATATCAACTCGTTGAACGCGAGCGGCGGGGGCGCCTCTCGCAACTAACTTGGCCCGGCGGAGGGTGGGTGCTTTGATTCACGCCGCCGCGTCAACTCAACCGGTGGGGCCGACGGGAGAAATGTCATGAAACGCACCTGGACGATCATCGGCGTAAGCGATGTGCCGAGTAGCTTCAAATGGTACCAATCGCTCTTCGGCCAGCCCGAGACCCGACCCGGCCATGACTACTTTGGTCAAATCCTCGATTCGGACGGAACTGTCCTGCTCTGCCTCCACCGGTGGGGCGCGCATGAGCATCCGTCGTTGACGACCCCTGAGACCGCGACGCCTGGCAACGGGCTGCTCTTGTTCTTCCGCGTCGACGATTTCGATATGGCACTGAAAAGGGCACGCGCTCTCGTCGGCCGGCTCGAAGAGGAGCCGCAGGCGAACCCGAATACTGGAACACAGGAGTTCGCGGTCCGGGATCCGGACGGATACTACGTCATGATTAGTGCGTTCTCTTCGCTCGAGCTGACGGGCTACCAGCCACCGGCCTGACAAATTCGTTGGACGCGAGCGACGCTAGCGTGTTTCTCAACTAGCTTGGTGCGGCGAAGGCTGCTTTGATTCGCGCCGCCGCGTCAACTCAAACGTTGGGCGGCGCCCACAAGTTCGGCAATGCCCTATTACAACTTCGAAAGGAGACGATCCCATGTCCCTGAAGGAAAATAGTGCCGACGTGAGGGAGGTAGACATATGTCCAATGAAATGAACGATCGCAAGGCTGATAATCTTAGGATTACCTACCAGGAACTTTGCAATAGCTATCGGGCAATTGATGATTTTCGGACCAAGCTCCTGGGATTCCTGCCTCTTGCGACCATAGCCGGAATCTTTGTTCTGATAACTGATGAGGCAAAGATGAAATTTGCTCAGCACTACTTTTGGCCTGTTGGAGTTTTCGGATTTGTTATTGCGCTTGGACTATTCTTCTATGAGCTTTACGGAATCAAGAAATGTACCCACCTCATAAGGGCTGGGAAGGAACTTGAAAAAGAGCTGGAGGTTGATGGCGGTCAATTCTCGAAGCGCCCTCATGGAGTCGTTGGCTTGATTAATGAACCGTTCGCTAGCGGCGTAATCTACCCTGCAGTTCTAGCTGCCTGGACGTTTTTGGCTTTGGCCTCCCCCGAGTCTCAAGATGCCGCCAAACGGTGGGCGCTTCGCGTTTTTCTCATTGGCTTTGCTTTTTCATTTATCTACGATCTCATCCTAATTCTGGAATGGGACAAGAAGATTAGAAGGATGATCGTTTCTGAAAAGCCGCCTCCCATTTGCGCGTCCGGCGAAGGGAAAGCCGATTGACCGAAGATCGGAATCTAACCACCGCCGCCGAACTCAACTGAGGGTGACGAGTCAAGAAAAAGAAGTTTCAGCGAGTAACAACTCTCAAGGTTGATAGTCAGCGGCGTTGGACCGGAGCGAGGGTCGCGTCTTTCTCAACTTGCTTGATTGAATCGAGAGTTGAATGTAATCGCCGCGCCCGGTCAACTCAATCGTTCGGCCGCTCACTTTCCGGAATGGAAGAAAGAAAGTGATTCGGCGTCTAATTTGGCGAATGCGTCAGGTTTCTTTCGCAATGAATTAGCGGTCAGAGGAGAACGCATTGCCCAGTTTGCAGCACTCTCTTCAACATCCGAAACAAGCTGTGGGCTTTTCACAGTCAGGGCAACTGGTATTCGGCAGATGGAAAGAGTTGGACGAAAGCGGAACTGCCGCCATTAGGACTGAGGACTGGCTTTCAACAATATGTTCAATTGAATGATGCGATTTTCGCGCTCGGCACAAGCGAAGGGAATTACCTCGATCTTTCCATCGGCTCGCGCATCGCCAGGACCAGCGGCGATCTGAAACGGTGGGAAGTGGTCGCCGAGCAGTCAGAGTTGCCGGCCAGAGTATTCTACGGCGCCGTAGTCTTCGATCAGAAGATATGGCTGCTGGGCGGTTTTGACGGGAAGAACTATTACAACGACGTTTGGAATTCGAGTGACGGCATAAAGTGGCGGCGGGTCGCAGAGAAATCTCCGTGGAGTGCCAGAACAAACCCTTCGGCGATCGTGTTTCAGGACAAGATCTGGCTGATCGGTGGCGGCATCATTAACGGTCAAGTGTTCAATGACGTGTGGTTCACAAAAGACGGAATGAATTGGAAACAAGCCACTGACAAGATAGGCGGCAGGCCGATCTTCGGAGGCTCCGCCATCGTTTTTGACAGCAGGATATGGCTCGTGGGCGTGAACCGAAATGACGGTTTTCAGAATGCCGTGCTGGTTTCAGGCGACGGCGTGAATTGGACTGAACAAACCGCGCCGTGGACACCGAGAGGCGGAGTTGCGACTTGCGTCTTTGATGGCAAACTATTCATGACGGGCGGCAAATACTCAGTTACCGAGAACGGAAATATCAAATTCATCTATAGCAATGACGTTTGGTACATGACGCCGTCTTCAAAGTGATTCCTGCGGTTGCCCGCCGCCGAACAAATCGGTGCAGGTAAGCCGCGATTGCGTGTCCTTCATCAAGTCTTTATTCTCGCAAGTTGTCGCTACTAGCTCGGCCGCCTGATTTAACCGTTGGGCGCTTCCATCATGGAACCTAAATCGCAGCGAACCAAAGCGATATTGCCGGTACGGGCAGCCTATGAGGTTCTTGCGCTGTCCGGCCTCGCGTTTGAATTGGGGACGATGATTTACAAATGGGCGGTCCTTCCGACCGTGATCCCAACGCATTTTGGATTCTCAGGACAGCCGGATGATTGGTCAAGTAAGAAATGGTTGTTCTTACTTCCAGCCTTGACTGTTTTGCTGTACATCGGTTTGACCTGGTTAAGCCGTTATCCGCAGAAGCTCAATTACCCGTGGCGAATCGCCGAACGCAACGCTGCACGACAATACAGAGTTATCGGCTCTTTAATCAGCCTGCTCAAAGCCGAGTTGGTGTGGTTGTTCGCCTTCATAACATGGCAGGCGATTCGCGTCGCGTTGGGCCAAGCTGCTGGATTGTGGATCGCATTCTTACCTATTGTTCTGGTTGTAATCGGCGGGACAGTAATCATCTATTTGTATGTTGCGTCCAGAGATGGCTAACAGTGCCGCGCCCAACAAAATCGTCGGACCGGAGCGCGGGTTACGCGTTCTCAACTTGGCAATCCTGCATTGATCGAAAAACGGTGGAATCCCACCAGATGGAGCCGAACAAATCGCTGGGCTGCTAATCCAGCAATTAATTCGAGAGGTCAAGCCCGGTACGAGAATTATTTCAATTGTCATGTTGATTACTACGGCTTCTGCCCTTGCGCCAATCAAAAGACTCAGATCGCACGGGAGATAACAAGTATGCGAAAACAGGCAAAGGCCACATTCGGCTTAGAATCTTGGGACGAAAAAACCTATAACGAAATAGAAGGGGCGCCGAAGCTCACGCGGATCAGTGCAACCAAGTCGTACCAGGGAGACATAGAGGGAGTGGGTAAACTGGAATACTTGATGATGTACCGTACTGCTGGCTCGGCTAGCTTCATTGGTCTGGAACGAGTAACTGGTAGCGTTGGCGGGCGCTCGGGTAGCTTGGTACTTCAGCATAGCGGCGCCTTCGAGGACGGCGTAGCGAAAGTAACATTATCCGTGGTTCCGGGCTCTGGCACTGGGGACCTGCGCGGCATCAAAGGCGAGGGTGGATTTAGCGTAGGGCATCAGCCACCATACGCTATGACGCTTGATTATGGCTTCGAGTGATACATCTAACTAAAAACGCAGCCCAACAACTCATTGAGCCGGACGTTGAGCCACCAGGTGTATTGAATCCTTGACTCTCTACGGCCTGCATCTCAGAATTGATTCCAATGGGAAGAATCAGGCAAATGATTGCGGTTGATGGGCGGAAGTGTTGGACGCTCTTTGATTCGGGTGCGCGCAATACCTACGTAATCCCCGCCGTCGCGGAACTGCTGAACACCACGCTCACGCCGCGTGTTATTCACACTGCTCTCGGTGGTGGCATCAAAGAAACAAATACAGCCGCGGTGCTAAACGCCGATATAGAAGGTCATTCAGTTTCAACCCATGCGCTGGTCGTTGACAACATTGGTCGCGACGAAGACGGCAATCCAATCGAAATCCTGTTCGGCGCGCTGGCCATGCAGCAATGGGGAATCAAACTCAATCCACCCGAAGAGAAACTCGATCTTTCAAATTACCCCGACGAGTTCGTGGAATTCTGATTGGCGACGCCCAACTCTGAGGTTGTGTTGCCGTAAATCGCTCTCGCCTGAAATCTTCAGTCGAAATCATGGCCGATTACGTCCTACCGGTTAAGGTGTTCGGCATAGGTTCTACGGCGAGCAACCGCTATATGCTCATATTTTGGGCAAACATTTCGATAATGATTGTTCTATTAGTGCTTTCGATTTTGAGAAAGCGGAAAACCAAACGTCGGAGGCGATCAGATCGCGCGCAGCCCACGATTACTGATGGCGCAACATAATAAATCGTTGGGCGTCTACATTGTCACAGTATAGAGTTGCCATGGAGTCACATGGAGCTAGGACGAATTAGTGCCATCTTTCGTTACCCGGTTAAGTCAATGGCCGGTGAATCACTGGATGTTGCAAGGCTGAGTTGGCATGGCATTGAAGGAGATCGCAGGTTAGCTTTTCGGCGACTCACTGACAAGAGTGGGTTCCCATGGCTGACCGCGAGCAAGTTACCGCAGTTGCTCCTCTATAAACCATTCGGGCGCGACAGCAACGCCAACAGTAAGAATGGCGAGCTACTCCCGACGCACGTTCGTACGCCGGACGGGAAAGAGTACGAACTCCGCAGCGACGAACTACGGAAGGAGGTTTCGAGCCGGTATGGCAGCGATGTCGAGTTGATGAATCTCAAACATGGCATCTTCGACGAGTCTCCGATTTCGGTAATCAGTCTCGGCACGGTGCACTCGGTCGCGCGCGAATCAGGCCGCGGCGTGGACCTTTGCGACCTGCGCAGATTTCGACCAAACGTTGTGATCGAAACAAGTAGCGCTGAGCCGTTCGAGGAAGACAGATGGGTGGGCCGGACACTTATGTTTGGTGAAGCGAACAGCGGGCCAGCCATTGGGGTTACGATGAGGGATGAGCGATGTGTCATGGTTAATCTTGACCCAGACACGGCCGAGAAAGACTCTGCAGTGATGAAGACGGTTGTTCGTATGAACGAGAATTACGCCGGCGTGTACGGCACGGTGGTCAGGGCGGGCGAGCTTCGTGTCGGTCAAGTCGTGACCCTACAAGAGTAGGACATAGTGAAAGCGCATCAGCGCGGTCGCACAGGTACGCCGTCCATCAAATCGTCAGGGCGTGTGAAAAGTTAGGTTGATTCAGTCCTGCTGGTCGAGAGAATGGTGGGGGACGATGGCTGAGGTTTGGTTGCTGGATTTTCTGAGACGGTGAGTTGCTTGAAGGTGGGATGACTGAGGGAGGCTGCCGCTCTGTGCACGTCACAGTTTCGATCATCTTTTTCACTCCGATGATATTGATAACGCGTTTGATGTTGTAACTCAAGACCGTCAAGCTCATTTCCGCGCCCACCTTGCTCAATCCTCGCATCAAGAAGTAACCGTGGCCCATGGCCCGCTTGATCGTGCCGAACGGCGGCTCGCTTAACTGTTGCCGCCGCCGCATCACCTCAGGTCGCGCGCGCACTCGGCGGGCCATGTCTTCCAGAAGCTTCTCATCCACCCAGCGGCTGATGCGCCGGCCGCGCCGGTTCGTCGTACACTTCGATCTAAGCGGACAGCCGCGACATTTGCTGGTCGTGTAGTAGCGAATCTGCCGGTTCTGCTCAAAGCTCTCGTAACGATAGGTCAACTCTTCACCCTGCGGACAGCGATAACAATCTTTCGCTTCGTCATAGATGAAGTCCTGCTTGATGAACAAGCCGCGCTTCTGGTTCACCGAAGTGATCGGTTTGGGAATGTAAGTCTTGATGCCGGCGGCAGCACACTGCTTCACTTCCGCACCGTCGTAGTAACCCATGTCCGCCACGACTTCCAACTCTGCGACGCCCAGGGTTGCTTTGGCGCGCAAGGCCATCTCTGCCAGGTGCGCGTGATCAGTCGGGTCATTGGTCACTTCGTGCTCGACTATCAACTGATGTTGCTCGTCCACCGCCGTCTGCACGTTGTAGCCAACTTCGGTCGAGCCATGATGCATCACCATCGAGCGGGCGTCTTTGTCCGTCAAGGACACCTGTTTCGCGCCATTCTCTTTCAGGCCCTGTTTCAGCTCTTGATACTTCGCTTTCCGTTGCTGCAAAGTCTTGATCTTCTCACGCAACTGCGCGGCGCTCGGCGTTGGTTCAGGGGGCTCAGTATCGGCGGCATCGGCTTCATCCAGACTGCCCAGATAGCCGTCGATCTTTTCCTCAATCGCTTTGATCGCTTTCGTCAAACGCGCTTCGTTGAAGTTGCGCCGCCGATTGTTCACCGCTTTGAACTTGCTCCCGTCGATGGCCACCAACTCGCCGCCAAACAGTTTCAGCTTCCGGCACAGCAAAGTGAACTCGCGACATACTTGTTTGATCGCCTGAAGGTTGTCGCGGCGAAAGTCGGCCACCGTCTTGAAGTCCGGACTGAGCTTTCCCAACAGCCACATCACCTCGATATTGACCTTCGTTTCGCGCTCCAGCATCCGCGACGAGCGCACCCGATTCAAATATCCGTACAAGTAGAGCCGCAAAAGGTCGCCGGGATCGTAAGCTGGCCGCCCCGTCTTCGCCGGCTGCGCCCGGTGGAAGCCCAATTGGGCCAGATCGAGACTGCCGACAAACGCATCGATGAAGCGGATGGGATTGTCCTCAGTGATATCATCTTCGACAGTTTCGGGAAAGAGGATTACTTGATTGCGTGTGACGCCGCGTATGAAATCCATCAACCCGCCTCCTCTCGCTTGAGGTCTCGAACGTTGATGATTATACCTCGTCAAGCAACAGAGTTTTCACACAGTCTGTCGTTGGGCGGGAGCGCGAGGCGCGTGTTTCTCAACTTGATTGGCCCGGCGAACGTTGGAGGTAATCGCCACGCCCGGTGGCTCAGACGTTGGGCACTATGGGCTGTTCTCATCGCTCAACCCGCGCTACAATACCGATCGCATCTTGAGTTCAGTCCCCTCGCGACCTACCCCAGTTTGATCGATTTTGGGAGGACACCATGGATCCCGACAATCGCTTCGAAAGAGTTCGCGCAGCAATAGAGCAACTCGGTCCGGCCGACCATGTCTGCACGTTATACGACCAGCGCGACGAGGAACTGGCGATCGCTGTCTCGTACATCCGCGCCGGCCTCGATCGCGGCGAGCTTTGCGTCTGTGTTGTCGACGACGGCGGAGAGAGCATCTTCGCCGCGCTCGCGTCCGAGGGCGTCGACATCGACGCAGAGATGCGCAAGGGCCGACTGACGATCTTCGAGAAGCCGCTTGCGCAGGGGCTAAAGACGCTGGACATGCTCGGGAAGATCGAGCAGTTCGCCAGCGAGTCCCGCAAAGCCGGCTATGCCGGCTTCCGGATTGTCGGGGAGATGTCCTGGGCGCTGGACGGCGACCTGAAGGCACTCGCCGAGTTCGAGGCGCGGCTCAACCTCAACCGCGTCTGGGAACGTTACGCCTGCACCGGTCTATGTCAATTCGACGTGCGGCGGTTCACGCCCGAAACGCTGCGGGAGATGATCATTGTGCACCCGCTCGTGGTTATCGGCGATCGGATCTGCCGCAATCCCTATTACGTAGCGCCCGAGCAGTACCTCTCGCCCGATTGGCCGCTGCACGAAGCCGACTGGATGATGACGAACCTCGAGCATCTTCAGCAGTCGCAGGACAACCTGCGAGCGTCGCAGGAGAGGTATCGCTCACTGTCGCGCCGTCTCCTGGAGCAACAGGAGCAGGAGCGCGCCGCGCTCGCGCGCGAGCTGCATGACCAACTCGGGCAGTCGCTCGTGGCTATCTCGCTGAACCTCCAGGCGATCGAGGACGAGCTCTCACCCTCTTCGCGCGCGCGCGTGCCTGAGAGCACACAGATCATTAAGAAGATGATCGACAAGGTGCGGACACTTGCCTTCGAGCTCCGTCCTTCGATACTCGACGAGTTCGGTCTAATCGACGCGCTGCGGAATCTGGTGACGCGCCACGGTGAGCGCGCCGGCGTGCGCGCGAGTTTCACTGCCACTCCGACCGACGCGCGGGCGCCGGTCGAGATCGAGACCGCCTGCTTCCGGATCGCGCAGGAGGCCCTGACCAACGTCGCCCGGCACGCGCGGGCTCGCCACGTCGAAGTCACGTTGATCGCGCTGGACGCTGCCCTCGATCTTACGATCAGGGATGACGGGGTTGGCTTCTTCTTCGAGCGGCGGCGCAGCGGTCTGGGGCTCGTGGGCATGGGCGAGCGCGCCGAACTCGCCGGTGGCCGCCTTGACATCGAGTCAGCGCCTGGCGCCGGTACCACGGTGCGCGCGCGCTTCCCGTTGCCTTCGCCGAAATAAGTTGCAGGAACCTCGCGGCAGCTCTTGGGTGCGCTTGTAATGCATTGTTGATGGTCAGATTATTGGTAACGGCTGCGTGAACTTCAACCGTTAAGCCCCGACGCGCCGAAACAATTTGTTGGAGCGGAGCGGGAGAGAACGGGGAGCGTGTTTCGCAACTTGATTGATTGGCTCGAAGGTTGAATATGATCGCCGCGCCCGGTCAAACGTTCGGCGGCTTCGTGCCAACGGAAGCGGACGAGTGACATGTCGAAATGAGTAACTTCAAAAGCACACTGATAGGCGTCCTCGTCGGAGGAGTTATTACTTGGCTGCTTGCGTGGTATTACTATCGTCGTGCTAGTAAAGAGTTAAAGGAAGAATCCGCTGAATTGCGAAGGCTTAATAACTTGATGCTGCGGGGCATGGAGAATGCTGGCTGGGTTAAGTTGAATAAAGATGAATCCGGCAACGTAGCCGGCTTCATTATTGAGGGGCAACTTATCTTTTCCGAGAGTGATACGATGTCTGCTGATTCGACCGTCACTCGTAATTCAGAAGAGTCCGGCGCGGCTTAATTTCGCGCGTTCGGCATCTCGCCTGATTTCTGGGAGATGGACATGATCAAAATGTTGACCCCACACTTCTTTATTCTCTCATTAGTTTTGTTCACCCTTAGTTGCCAAACTGACCATAATAGAAATTCACCTTCAGTGCCAGCCTCACCTGAAACGTCACTCGTCCACCTCACAAGGAGAGAAGTGTTCGAGGCGAGAAAGAATTTTATGGTTGAGGTTGTTTCTTTTGACGCATCAAAGGGATATGGGACGAGGGACCCAGTCTCAGGATTTACAGATTATGTACGGCTAAGAATCACTAATAATTCAAACGTGACGCTACCTTATCTGACCGTTAAGACGATTCGCGCAAATCAATTTGATGAAATAGTGGCCTCATCACGAGCGCCTTCTATTCCAGTTAGCCAGATCAAGCCAGGCGAAACAGCCGAAATCGATTATTACCCTAAGGGCCACTTGGATTCTTTCATTGCCTCGGTTGATAAGATTGTAGTTGTTATCGAACCAGAGAAAGAAATTGATGCCAGAATTGCGCAGTTCTTTAAGGAACTAGAAAACACTCGTTGACTAGTTGTTTTAGAGCGCCGCCGAACAAATGGTTGGACGCGAGCGGCGGGAGCGCCTCTCGCACCTAGCTTGATGCGGCGAACGATGCTTTGATTCGGGCCGCCGCGTCAACTCTAACGTTGGGTTGCTTGTGGTACAGAACCGGGAGCGGTAACGACCGGGTCAAATACTCAGCTTTCGTCACGACGCGCAAATCGTACGCACCAGTGCTCAGAAGATTTCAACGCGAGAACTTCTTCGACCCACGCAGTAAGTGGCGGGACCCCGTCGCTACCGCTCCGGGTTCTGTACCTAACGCTTCAAGCCCCTTAGCGACCGATAGCTGACGAAATTTCAGGTCGTTACGAAGGGTTAGTCAAAGGCCCGTCCGTAGGTGACTTGTTCATCACGATGGAGATCAGGAACGATGGCGGAAATATTACGGGTGTAATTATCACTGGTGGAAGCACCATCAAGATAATTAGCGGCAACTATGCGCTGAAGCGTCTTTCCGTCAGGTTCCAGGTAGGAGGAAGTGATGTCGTCATCTCCGCCGTTTATCAAGATAGCAAGCTTGCGGGAAACTACACTCTGGCCGGCGAGACTGGCACGGTTGAACTGAAGAGAATCGCGAGTGAGGGAGGCGCCTCCACCTCGATCAACCATCTCAGTGAGAAAGAGTGGCGGAACGATCTACATTACCTCGCCAGTGAACTGCCGAAGAGACATAAGAACGCTTTTCATCATACCAGCCGAGAACAGTTTGAGCAGGAGGTTGCCAAACTTGATGCCGCGATCCCTTCACTTCAAGCAGATCAAGTCATTGTTGGTATGCTTGAGATCACAGCCAAAGTTGGCGACGCTCACACCTACGTTCATCTTCCGCGCAGCTTTCATCATTACCCCCTTTCGCTATATTGGTTTGGTGGTGAACTGCGTGTAACAAGGACGACAACGCCGTATCAGCGTGCGCTCGGCGCGCGGGTGGTGCGTGTTGGGGGAATTAACATCAGCGATGTAAGCACTCGGATGCGGCGTGTGATCTCACAAGCCGAGACTGAATGGTTTGTCCTGCGTGACAGCCCGGATTACATCGCTATTCCGGAGGTCCTGCACGCGCTCGGCATCGTGCCGAATATTACTTCGGCGACGTTTACGTTCGCGGATGACCACGGCCAACAGTTTACACTCAATATAGAAGCTGTCGCCCGGAGTGCAAGGCTCGATTGGCTTTCACTTTCCACCAAACTACCGCTCTATCTGCAAAGACCTGATGAAAAATTCTGGTTTACATATCTTCCGGACGCGAAAACTGTCTATGTTAGTTTCAGAGGCTATGATTCGTTGATCGAAAATGCTCAACAGCTCTTCAAAGCCATCGACGAGCATCAACCTCAGCGCCTGGTTATCGACATGCGGGAGAACGGCGGCGGGGATTTCACATTGGTGCGAGAACATTTGCTTCCAGGTTTGAAGCAGCGCTCTGCTATCAATCGGACCGGGCACTTGTTTGTGGTGATCGGACGCGACACATTCTCTGCGGCGATGAGTAATGCCACAGACTTCAGAAAAGAGACAAAGGCGATTCTTGTCGGTGAACCGATTGGCGAAAGGCCAAACAGTTACCAGGAGAATCGACAGCTGGTGCTTCCGAATTCACTGCTGACAGTGTCGTATTCAACTCAGTATTACTCATTCCTGAATGGTGCTTCGGAAGTAACGCCTGATAAGCGGATTGATCCCAACTGGGTTAGTTACAAGGCGGGGCGCGATCCAGTGATGGATTGGATTCTGGCTTATTCGCCTAAGGGCAATAGACATTACCAGCGGCGGAACACAATCTGATACTTCATTGGACGGAGCGCCCCCGATCTATTCAATCGTTCGACAACGCGACCTTTGCAAGGAGGCTTATGCGACGTGTTCGCTATGCGGTTGCCGCCAGCCTGGACGGGTACATTGCCGGTCCAAAGGGCGAAGCTGACTGGATCATCATGAACCCGGAGATCGATTTCCGCGCGCTGTTCGAGCAGTTCGACACGTTCCTGATCGGACGCCGGACGTTCGAGACGATGGTCCGGGCAGGCAGGGGCGAGACGCCCGGCATGAAGACCCTGGTTTTCTCGCGGACTTTGCGACAGCAGGACTACCCGGGTGTGACGGTCGTAGCCGAAAAGTCCGACGAAATAGTAGCTGCCCTACGGACGGAGCCGGGAAAGGACATCTGGCTGTTCGGAGGCGGTTCTCTCTTTAGCAGTCTCCTGAACTCCGGCCTGGTAGATACGGTGGAGGTTGCGATCATCCCGGTCCTTCTCGGCGGAGGTATTCCTTTGCTTGCGCCGCCGGCCAGCCAAAAGAAACTTCACCTGACAGGCCACAAAGTTTACCGGAACGGAACAGTTTCATTGGAGTATACGGTCTAGTGAGCCGCGGTTCGTTGAAGCGCTGGGTGGGAACGCTCTCAAGAGATCGTGGGAAGCGGAGCGAAATCAGTGGGCTGGTTATCAACAGGTTGGTTAATGCACTAATTTCGAGGCGTCCAGAGTTCCCGTTATTTGCGACCAAGAAGCCTGCGCGTAACCAAGTCTTACTTATATCTAAACTCTCGAAAGGAATTCATCGATGAGCGTGGAACATGAAAGCATGATGGGCATTCTCAAACTGTATGAGTTGCGGTCTGAGCAAACCATGCGCAAGGCCCGTGATTGGTTTGCCACAGGTTTTTATCCTGAAAGCGCACAAGAAATTCTGGAGGTCCTGGTCAGCGAACATAGCGCCGATTTCCGGATGGTCGCTTCGTATTGGGACATGGCGTGCGCATTCGTCCTTTTCGGAGCGATCAATGACGAGATGTTCAATGCCATAAATACGGAGCACGTTGCCGTATATGCAAAACTTCAACCGTTCCTGGCCGAGCTGCGTGGGATGCCAGGCGTGCCGCCCTATCTATTTTTGAAGCATCTCGAACCCGTGGTGCTGCGAATACCCGACGCCCAGGAGCGGGTGACAGCTATGCGCCGTTACATGAAGAGTCGCAGAGAGTCGCGGACAGAAGGCAAAGTCTAAGATCAGGCCGCTCCCTTCGAGCACGCTGTCCAACAAATGCTGCCGCGCGGCGACTTGAACTCAGACGTTCGCGGCTTGTCTCTTAATAGGACCACACCCGGTCAGCATTGAAGTTTAGTTGTCTGATTGAGTCTCAAGAGCCAAGGTGAAGAAAATCCATTTAACTTTTGGAATATTAGTCCTGATTGTCTTCCTGTTAACCGGGCAGTACATGGACAAGTATTACCATCACATGGTCGGTGTTCCGGATGGGACACGATTGTTATTTCGCACCAGGCACATCTTTATTTTGCTCTCGGGCCTGACGAATCTGGGTATCGGAGCTTATTTCAGCTATCGACTAGAGTTTTGGCGCAGAGTATTACAGCTGGCAGGTTCGGGTCTCACCTTCCTGGCTTCATTTCTGTTCGTCGTGGCATTCTTTTATGAGCCCGGATTGAAGGGTTTGCACACGCCACTAAGTCACTGGGGAACCTACTGTATCGCGACTGGAGTAGTGTTTCACTTTTTAAGCGGCATAGATCAAAAGCAGCCGACGACTAATAGTTAAGGACTCGACCTACTTCAAATAACTTTATCCGGCGATGCTCGAGTCGGCGCCAGCCCCGGAGAATTCGAACGTTGGGTTATGAACAAGTAGAGCCAAAGAACAAGCATCTCGTATTCGTTTATGGCACTTTGAGACGCGGCAGTGCGCGCTCAACGTCTATTAGATTTCCAATTCGAAGTTGATTGCCGATGCTGGAGAGAACGGCAGCCTCTATGACCCTGGGCGCCTATCCTGGTTTCTACTTATTCAATCGAACAAATTCGTTGGACGCGAGCGGAACCAGCGGGCTTGTTATCGACACAACGTTCGATGCCTCCCGGTTCACTCGCAAATGATCGAAGGCTAAAGAGATGAGACATACCTTCAGCTCAGTTAACCAAATAGCTGTTCATATCGTCTGGGCCTTGATTCTCTTGATTCCGTTACCCACGACAGCACAACAGATTCGCGATAAGACCGGGCGAAAGCCGGTAAACCCCGCGCCGAATTATCGCTTCGCATCCGGCACTAGCGCGCAGGCAATTCCTTTTCAGCTTTCGAGCAATCTTGTGCTCGTGCAACTTCGCGTGAACAATTCACGGCCGCTATGGTTCCTGTTTTCCACGGCCAGTACGTCAGTCATCGACACTCGGATAGCGAAAGAATTGGGGTTGCCGGTTCAAGGTAAGGAAGCCCTCGGCGGGATTGAAGCGGGATTGATCCCCGGGATTTCTCTTGGGCTCCCCGGAGTGACAGCCCTCAATCTGACGGTAGCCTCACTTCCCCTGGACTTCCTATCTTCAATAATGGGCCGAGCCATCGCTGGAACCATTGGATACGATTTCATCAGTCGATTTGTTATCGAAGTTGATTACGCAGCGAAAAAGATCAATGTGCATGCCCCGGCCACCTACAGATATTCGGGCTCGGGCAACTTTCTTCCCATCAAATTTATCGACAAGAGGCCCTTTGTCCCAGTCAAGATTACGATGGAAGGACGTAAAGCCGTTGAGGGTATGTTTGACCTTGAGACAGGCAGTAGCGGGGTGATGGTCGTTCAGCGATCATTCGCGGAGGCGCACCAGCTTCTCAATTCCGTTAAGGGCTTCAGACTCGGAAATGTGGGCGGCGTGGGAGGAAGTATGTCCAGAACACTTCAGGGTCGCGTGAGAAACATCCAAGTGGGACGCTTCGTGATCAATAATCCACTGGTATCATTCTCGCAGGCCGAGCCCGGTAAAGAAGCGACAGATGGCGACGGCCAAATCGGTGGGGAAGTCCTTCGCCGGTTCCGGCTTATTCTCGACTACTCGCGGCAGCGAGTAATACTTGAGCCGAACGAGCATTTGGCTGAACCTGTCGAAGCAGATATGAGCGGCTTCGAGTTGGTAGCTGAAGGGGCAGACCTAAAGACGCTGACCATAAATGAGGTGTTGGCGAACTCTCCGGCGGCGGAAGCAGGATTGCAAGAAGAAGATGAACTCATTGCCATCGATGGCCAGCCGGTGACCGAGTTTAGCCTGGGGCAAATTCGGCAAATGCTCAAGCGAGAGGGAAAGGAATATGCGTTGAAGCTGAAACGCGGATCGCAGATGCTACAGGCAAAGCTCAAATTGCGGCGACTGATTTAAGCCGCAATTCGTTGGACGCGAGCGGTGGGAGCGTATTTCTCAACTTGCCTGGTGCGGCGAAGGGTGCTTTGATTCGCGCCGCCGCGTCAACTCAGACGTTGGGCAGCCATTCGATCAGTTCCTGGATTTGAAACCGAAAAACGGAGGTACCCAATGTCTCGCCTGTTCTTCGCATTCTTGTTATTAATGCTAATCGGTCTTACCAGTTCTAATCGATCGTTTTCTTCGGAGGGTTCAAATGTGACCGCTGACTTGGAGCATCTGAACGAGATATGGAATCGAGCCTGGCTAGAAAGGGATGTAACTCTCGTCGCAAAGCTGATGGCGGACGATTACCTCTATATTGCCCCTAACGGTAAGCTGCTGGATCGCAAAGCCATCCTCAACATAATTAAGTCGCCCAGCTATCGACTGGACAACAGTGTACGCACCCCAGTCATGATCAAACCTGTCGGGGCGGACGCCGCGGTTATGGTGTTTCACTCGCAGGCAGCGGGCGCGTTCGAAGGGAAGCCATTCAAAGACGATCATAAATGCACGATGTTATGTGTCCGGCGTGGCAGTGTGTGGCGAGTATTGCTAGAGCAGTGCTCGCCCAACAATCAATGAAGTATTTGCTCAATGAGATTCCAAGCGACCGGCTGCCTGCCCAACAAAATCGTTGGACGCCAGCGGCGGGAGCGCTTTTCTCAACTAGCTTGGTGGGGCGGAGGTGCTTTGATTCGCGCCCGCGCGTCAACTCAACCGTTCGACGCTAGTGGCTAGCGCACGGAGATGAGAATAAGGTTTGCCTTTATGAGATATATTCCTCGCAATCGCTCTGCGGCTGCGGGATATATGTTTTGCTTCGCTGCTCTCATTTGCGCCTCCCTTCTAAATTGCCAAGTCTCTTCCGCGCAGGCCGTCAGGCGAAAGCATGTTACGTGGGTTTCCCCTCAAGCCGTTCCGCTCCAACTCAACGGGTACCAAGTGAAGGAGGTCAGCGAACCGAACAGTGCGCGAAGGGCTTACATCAGGAGGGATACTGACAGCAAGTGGATACCCTTCTATGCCCTTGAGCGCTACCTCCTCGTGACGCTTGGGAATCGGCGGAGGCTTGTGCTCATTAATGATTGTCCCGCCACAAAATTCTGTAAAGTAATGATTTCTGACTTGGCCTTGCATAAGAGCAGACAAATAGATCAACCGGCAATCGAGATGTACCGGCGGGATGCACAACCGGATAACCGTCTGATCGTAATCCCACAGGCCTATGCCTTCTCTCCTGGTGACAAGCAGGTGCTGATTAACGTGGAATTGATCTATATATCAGTCCCGGTCGCACAGAGGAAGTTGGTTGAAAGGTTAAATAAGAGTTACAAAAACTGGTGGTATGTCGTTGATTCAATAAGCGGGCAGGTCTTGCGCGAACACCGCACAAATAGAATGCCCAAGCTTTGGTGGACTTCTTAACGGCGGCGCTTCAAATCGTTGGAAAGCTTCTCTTGTGATATACCGGTATGAAGCACTTGCTGTTCGTTATCATCTCTCTGCTCCGTGGCAACGGCTTAACGCTCCTCTGCTGTGTGATAGGCGGTGGCTTCGTTCAGCTGAGTCTTTTCTTGGCTCGCCTGGTTGTTGACGATGGTGGGGGCGATACTCTACTTGTTCCTTTTACCATCATCAACACGGTTCTTCATGACGCGAAACCGAAAGGCTCGTCTGGTCTAGAGGCGCCGTCGAACAAATCCGAACATCGACGTTGATACTGTGCTAGATTTCTTTAAGACGGCAATCAGACAGCGTCGTTCACGGGAACGCCAAGCTCATCACCGCCACCCGGACAGGCGCCGATTTTGCTGACGCAGGAGAATTCTCTGCAAACGTTGGCTCTCGATTTGGTAACGATGATGAGCGAGCCTTTTCCGATTACCGGAACGTACAACTTCAGCGCCGACCAGCGCACCCGCGTCTCATTTTTTGTTATGAATCTGGAGCTGGGCGCCGGCGAAACCTCTTCCGTCATTACGGCTCAGGCCGAAGATTCGCTCGGTCAGGTGTTCCCGTTGACGGTTGAATACTTCGGCGCAGTTCCGAACTTCGGCTGGCTCAAACAGGTGATCGTTAAGTTGCCGGATCAAATTGCCAACAGCATCGAAGTGCGTGCGAGCCTCAGCGTCCGCGGCACCACGAGCAACAAAGTGATCGTTAAGGTGAAGCCATGAGCCTGCGTGCAGGTATTGAATAGATTGATTGAATCGAAGATTGAATGTAATCGCCGCGCCCGGTCAATCGTGCGGCAGCTGACTGACTGGCCATGTCTCTGAAATTCTACTCGAGTGGAGAAATGGGCGTCGCCGCCGTACATATCGAGAGCGGTCGCCGCATCACTATGAAGACTTCGGAGCGCTTCCCGATGGCCAGCACATACAAACTTCCGATCGCGATCCACTTATTGACGCTGGTTGACGAGGGGAAAGAACAACTTGAGCACATTATCAAGATCGAACCAAGAGATATTCGCCCGGGGGGCGTACCGCTAACTGACAAGTTCAAGTTCGGCGAGTCATCTGTATCCGTACGTGATCTTCTCGAGATGATGCTGACGGTCAGTGATAATACCGCTTCCGACCTGATCTTGCGTTTAGCCGGCGGCCCCCAAGCTGTGACTGCGCGCATGCGATCGCTTGGCATCGAGGACATGTCGATTGATCGCTCGACTCTTGAACATATCTTCGACATGTTCGGTTTGCCGGTGCCGCCGGAAAGTGAGTGGGGACCGGGGAGGTATGTAAGCGTCCTGACTTCTGTCCCAGCCGATAAACAACGCTCTGCCGCGGAGCAGTACGCGCGCGATCCCCGCGACACCTCAACGCCAGATGCAATGGTCTCCCTGCTGGTTCACCTATATAGGAAAAATTTACTCCAACGGGAAACAACCAAATTGCTGCTCGGCATCATGCGTCGCTGCCAGACTGGGGACCCGCGGCTGAAAGGGCTGCTTCCAACCGGAACTGAGGTGGCGCATAAGACCGGAACCGCGGTGGGCATCGTTAACGATGTTGGGGTTATCACACTGCCGAATGGTGCCGGGCATATCGCGATAGTTGTATTCATCAAAGACTCGAAATCATCCGTGGCGGACAGTGAGTATTCAATCGCCGAAGTCGCACGGGGCGCTTATGATCATTTTTTGTCTCGACCCCACGGCTGACTAGAACCAGGGGATCTGTCTGTTCGTGTGCTGACTTTAGATTAGTGGGTCGTTCGCTCGCTTATCTTTTTAGCTCAGGTTTCCGAGAATCCAGCCTCAACTCTGACGTTCGAAGTCTTGATTGTTGGATTCTCAGTTGGCGCCAATCCCCACGCCAAACGAGTCGTTGTTTGCTACTTGGTACAGAACCGGGAGCGACCGGGGTCAAACACTCAAGATGCTGATGACACGCGAATCGCAGACCATCCACGGACTTGAAAGGATTTCACGCGAACTTTGCTCGGCCCACGGAGGTTGGATGGCTGGACCCCGTCGCTACCCGCTCCGGGTTCTGTACCAAAGCCTTTGCTCGCCAGTGCTTATAGTTTCCTATTCAAGCATTCTCGATTTCGGAAAGTGCACGTGCTTATGAAGCATATTCGGGTTCGCTCATGGGAGCATGTGAAGTGAATTCAAAGCAAAAGGTCGAAGAAAACGCTGTCGGGAACCGATGCCGCAACCGCATCATGCGCCGACTGCTTCCCTATCTTTTTCTGCTCTACATAATCGCTTATCTGGATCGGGTGAATGTCGGCTTTGCCGCTCTACAGATGAAGGGCGACCTTAAGTTTGGTGACGATGTGATCGGTTTTGGCGCCGGCATCTTCTTTGTCGGATACTTCTTATTGGAGATTCCAGGCTGCATCATCGTCGAAAAATGGAGCGCGCGACGCTGGATCGCCCGCATCATGATTTCCTGGGGCATCGTCGCCATACTCATGGGCTTCGTGCAAACGAAGACCCAGTTCTACTCGCTGCGGTTCCTGCTGGGCGCGGCCGAGGCAGGTTTCTTTCCGGGAATAATCGTCTACCTTAGCCACTGGTTCCGCCACCAGGATCGGGCCAAGGTGGTGGCGATGTTCATGGCCGCCCAGCCGATCGCTATTATTTTTGGAGCGCCTGTCTCAGGTTTGCTGTTGGGCGTGAAATGGTTTGGTCTGGCCGGCTGGCGCTGGCTGTTCATCATCGAAGGACTACCGGCTATCGTCTTTGGCTTTGTGACAATTTTTTATCTCACTGACCGGCCTCATCAAGCGCGCTGGCTGCCCGCTGACGAACGCGATTGGCTAACCGCCGAACTGGAACGCGAAGCGCAAGCAAAGCAGCGAGAGCATTCGCCCAGCGTATGGCAAGCGTTCCGAAACCGCGAAGTGATCCTCCTGACGCTCGCCTTCTTTTTTATCGTGACCGCGGCGTACGGCTTTACCTTCTGGCTTCCCACGATGATCAAACGAGCTTCTGGTTCGTCTAACCTGGTAGTGAGTCTGCTCTCAGCTATCCCTTACTTTGCCGGGCTCGCGGCAATTCTGATCGTGGGCTGGTCCTCTGACCGAACTGGCGAGCGACGTTGGCATACAGCCTTGTCAATGCTGGCCGTAAGCATTGGACTCTTACTCGGCGTGGTGGCTCAACAGCACATCGTGCTGGCCATTGCGATGTTTAGTGTCGGCGTGGTTGGATTGTACGGCTATCTCCCCGGCTTCTGGGCTTTGCCCACCAGCTTTTTGACTGGCACTGCGGCAGCCGCATCAATCGGCCTGATCAATTCGATCGGGAATTTGGGCGGCTGGGCCGGTCCCTGGCTGGTGGGGTATCTAAGCAAAGCAACTGGTTCATTTATCTCCGGCGCGTTCTGTCTGTCGGTGTCGGCGCTGATCGCGGCGGTGCTGGTGCTTGCGATCCGAGCAACCAAGAAGAGTGCGGCATTATGAACTTCGACCCTAACACTAAACCAGAGCCGAACATTTCTACGTTTCTGCAAAGGCGGATCGATGCCGGTGACTTCCCTTCCGCCGTCTACGTCGTGGCCGAAGCTGGTCAAGCGATTTTTGCCGAGGCTCTGGGAGAGGCGGTGCGCAACCCGGAAACACGCGCGGCTTCCCTGGATACGATTTTCGATCTCGCTTCGCTGACAAAGCCTCTGGCGACGGGTCTGCTCTATGCTCGTCTGGTAGAGTCGGGAAAATTGACGCTCGACAGCTCTGTTGCCAACTACCTGCTCGAATTCGATCGCCCCGATAAGACTCGGATCACGATTCGCCAACTCCTGACCCACGCTTCAGGCTTGCCGGCATGGCGGCCTCTCTACATCGTCGCAAACGGCAAGCAGGACGCAGCGATCGCAGCGATTGCCAATCAGCCGCTCGCATACGAGCCGGGGGCAGAGGTTATCTATAGCGACCTCGGATTTATTGTGCTCGGGTTTCTGCTAAGCAGACTGACCGGGATGACACTCGATCATCTCGCTCAGCGGGAGATCTTCGATCCACTGAAGTTGCACAGCACCTTCTTCAATCCGGCCCAGGCTGTTAGAACCGGCGTTGCCGCTTGTGAGACTGGAAATCAATACGAACGCGACATGTGCGAACTTGATCCTGAACTACCCGCGTATTCCGGTTGGCGCACCGCTGGGATTTGGGGCGAGGTCCACGATGGCAACGCGAATTTTCTTGGAGGTGTGGCCGGACATGCTGGTTTGTTCTCGACTGCGGCAGAGACTTTGCGGCTCGCCAACCAATTCATCTGCGGACTCTCGGAACTTCTATCAAAAGAAACCTGTGCGCTCTTTCGCATCAACATGACCGCGGGCTTGAACGAGGCCCGCTCATTCGCCTGGCAGCTGGCCGAGACAAGAGATTCAACCGCGGGCCCGGCTTTGCCGCCAGATGCTTTCGGACATACCGGATTTACCGGAACGAGTTGCTGGATCGACGGCACAAGCCAACGGGTGTACATCCTGCTTACCAATCGCACGCACGCCCGCGCGCTCCCCTTTGCAAACATCAACCAGGTACGTCGTGAGTTTCACACTTTGGCCGTGAAGGCGCTGGCAACCAGGTAACGGGGGCTGGGCGCAGGACTTCGGCGAGGTTGCGCAGAGAATTTTGATTGAGACGGTGCCGCAGTTTGGCGCTCAGTTCGAACGCTTTTGTAGTAAGATGACGATAGCCCGCCCGGCTTGCTCCCTTTTGTTCGCGGAGATATCCAGTCCCAATGCAAGAACGTACCCGCACCATCGCGACCCGATTGCTTATCGCGAGTACGCTGCTTTCGCCGCTCAGTCTTTCTTCTGCTTTGGTCGCGCAGGACCGCCAGCGCCGCGCGGTCGACGAAACCGGTCAGCCGAAGACGTGGCCTTCAGAGCAGCCCTCGATCGTTAGGAAGGCAAGCGAATCGAAAGAGCCGGCTCAACTTTCTAATGAACCGGTGATGCGGATCGCGCTGTCGACTGATTCGAGAGTGGCGACAATCTCAACTACAGGCCGGTTGCTTAACGCTTCTGAGATGGATTCCGAGACCTTGCCGCTAGAGACGACGCGTCTACGAATCGAGTCGCGAATGCTGTCCCCACGGCCGGCTAACGATCATGCATTTGATCTGGAGGTCGCGAGATCACTTTCGCGCGATGAGGCCGACCGGACCGTCGAACAGGTCAGTCAGTTGGCTGGTGTCGAAGGTCGGGTGGTCGCGGATTCCGCCGGCAGGTGGAAAGTCGTCGTTCGCAGTCAATCAACGGAAGCGGCCGACGATGTGACAGCGAAACTGGAAGACGCAGGTTTCGAAGTGTTGCTATCGGGCCAGGCGAGTCCCAAAGGCCCCGCCCCGGTCGTGAACGACGCCACAGAATCTTCACTGAGTTCGGTAAAGCCATCGACCGCGAACAAAGTCCAGCTGACATCTCGCGCGGTCGCGCCCGGACGGGAAGTGATTGCGTTCGCCCGTGGCGCGGCTCCGCTCTTTCATTCAAGCGCGCCCCTGACCCTGGCGTCGAGCGACGAAAAGAACGCCCCGGTCCGTTTCAACGACAAGCCCTTTCGCGGGAAGATCGAAGTGTTTGCGAATACACGGGGAGCGCTAACCGTCGTTAATGTTATCGGCCTCGAAGACTATGTTCGCGGCGTCGTGCCAAACGAGCTGTCATATCCTGCGATTGAGGCTCTGAAAGCGCAGGCGATTGCCGCGCGCACTTACGCCATGAAAAATCGCGGCCAGTTCGCTGCTGATGGTTATGATTTATTGCCGACCACGCGCTCTCAGGTCTATCGTGGACTTTCGAGTGAAACGGTACTAACGTCGCGCGCCGTCGAGGAAACGCGAGGAATGATCGCGACCTACAACGGCGAACCTATCAATGCGCTCTACACTTCGACCTGCGGCGGCCGGACCGAAGATGCTGAGAACATCTTTAATACCGCGGTGCCGTATTTAAAGGGCCGCGAATGCGCCGTCGAAGGCAAGGCCGCGTTTGCCCCGTTCACGATCAAGAGTTCGCGCGAGCTGTTTGAAATCAAGGATGAAAAGGATCTGGTCTTTGCTCGTGATGCAGCCGTGTTAGCGATCAGCGGCTTCGCGGTTCCGGCCGATAAGGTTTCCAGTTCGTGGCTATCGTCGCACGTGTCGGGCTCAGAAGTTCGCGAGTGGCTGAATGTGGTTGCGCGTCTGGCTCGCAACGCGTCATTCAAAGCTCCGGATGACGCTATCAAACCACCGGCTTTTAGTACCGCTCTGTTGGCGGCAGTCTATAGCGATCGGCGCGCGGATACGCTCTTAAATAGCGCCGACGCCGACTATCTTCTCGGTTTTCATGACGGCGATCAGATACCCACCATCAATCGCCCGGATGTGGCAATGCTGGTACGCGACGGCGCGCTGTCACTCTTTGCTGATGCTACCCTGCGTCCCAATGAGACCATGTCGCGCGCCCGTGCCCTGCACGCGATCGCCAGGCTGCTCGAATCGCGGAACCTGCTCGCACTGCAGAAAGGCACGTCGCGAGCAGCATCAGGCGGCATAATGATGCTGCGTTCTAACAAGGGTAAGGACATGCCGATAGTCGTCAACCGGGAGGCCTTCCTCTTCCGCGAGTTCGGCGAGAACCTGTTTCAGATGAAATCCCTCGCCTTGGTCGGCGCAGAGCCTGTCGTCTTTCACGTGAATTCAAAGGGTGAGGTCGATTATCTCGAAGTTCGGCCCGCGGCCAACGGCGCCGCAGCCGACCGCTTTTCATCGGTGACGAACTGGACCGCGGAACTCTCTCTGCCGGCCGTACAGACGCGTTTGGGACGATCAGTCCGGGGCGTTGGCGCCATCACCGACTTGCGCATCGCCGTCCGCGGTTCTTCGCGACGAGTGATTGACCTGGAAGTCATTGGCACGCAGGGCGTGGGACATATTCGGGGTGGCCGCATTCGGTCGGCGCTGGGTTTGAAGGAACAACTCTTCGTCATCGATCGGATCTATAACGAGAATGATCGCGTTGCCGCATTCATCTTCACCGGACGCGGATGGGGACACGGCGTGGGTATGTGCCAGTTCGGGGCCTACGGTTTAGCCAAGCAGGGACTCACGGTCGATCAGATTTTGAAGACTTATTACACGGGCATTGAAGTGACGAAGATGTACTAATGGACGTTAGTTTTGACTTTGCCAAGAGCATGCTTAAGCTTTGACAATAGTGACACTGCGACGACCATAATCGATGGTGAGTCGGCAGTTCCTTAGCATGTGACCTCCAAGAAGTGCTTCCTTGAAATCCTTATGCGCCGCAATCGCTACTCGAATCACGTCGCCAAGCCAGTTGACCTCGACCGAACCAGCATCCGCCAAAACCATTTCCACGTTCGCAGTTTGAAATTCTTCAGGTCCTTCGAACTTTAGATCGAGTCGGTTGGCAATCTTACTTGGGACGATCAAGCTCCCATTGAAACCGGTATCAACTAACACTTCTATACGCGACGAGCCAAGATCGAGTTCGACTACGGGCTCATTGTTCAGATTGAAATAGCCGTCTATCTGCATCACTGGCGAGGTGTCATTAGGCGGTGGGCGTAAGGAGAGCCAACACGTAGAAAGTACAGCATTCCCTGGTGTCCCGCCGCGCGAGCTTTGTCGGCGGCGGCAACCTCATCCTCGCCTACAAAATGGTCGCCGGTCGTTAGCTCAATCGCAACAATTTCCCCCATGTGCTCAGGCTCGAGTTCGCCTGCCAACTCTTCCTTATATGTTTGCTTAGCTCGATCAATCAACTCCAGCGTCTTCTTTTGGACAGCTTCGATCACTCGATCAATTGCCTCGTCACAGCAACCTTCCCAATACGCCTCCGCGAAAGGAACGCCAGGGCCTTGATCAGGGAGAGGTTCGCCCAGCTTGATATCTACTTCTTCGCCGTGTCTCGCACAAACACGTATATCCTTCGGCAGAGTCTTGATGATCTCCCTGATTCTTGGAATGGTGGTAAAGTCTCTTGGATCTATAGGTCGTTTCACCTTGCCCATTTCTGTCTCCTCTCGAAGGCTATCGTCGTCAATGATATTACACTCTTCCAGATTCTTCGACCTTCCTCGCAATTCACCCAATCGCTTCTCAACCGTGTTTGCCAAATCCCTACCGTTGCAATTCCTGTTACATATCCAACCATCCTGACCTGTGATAGATTTGCAGCATTGATTCGAGTGCTCCCCGAACAAAGGAAATAACAATGGCAGCCAGAATCGAACCTTTGCTCACCGTCGCAGACCTCGACGCGTGTCCGGACGATAACAATCGATATGAACTAATCGAAGGAGAACTGTTCGTGTCTCGCGCACCTGGACTTCCACATCAGATAGTCATTCAAAACTTTCAAGTTGCGTTAGCGGATTACCTTAAGAATAATCCGATCGGACGAGTAGTGCCCGGAGCAGGAGCTGTTTTCAGTGATTATGACGCGGTGATTCCCGATCTCGCTTTCGTCAGTAACGAGCGGTGGAGCGACATTGTCACCAACGACAGATTCAATGCTGCGCCTGATCTGGTTATCGAGGTGATGTCACCGGGCAAGGAAAACCGGGATCGAGATTTGCTCGTCAAACGACAGCTATACGCCAAGTACGGTGTCGCTGAGTATTGGATTGTTGACGCGGAGAATCGCCTGGTCGAGATTTATCGCCTGCGCGACAGTCATCTGGAAAGCGCTGCGACCTTTCGGAACGGCGATGAGATTACTACGCCGCTTCTGCCGAATTTCCGTATGAGGGTCAGCGCCGTATTCGATCTCTGAATTTGACGAGTTCGGAGATGTTCAATATTCGGATCTGATTGCCCGGCTTGATAAGCCTATTCGGACGCCAAACTCTTTTCCACCGCGGCGATTCCTAACTCGGTAACTATGGTTGTTCCAACGGATCAAGTGAGGCTCTATGTGGTGCCGGACTGTCCCTTGTGCGCGTTAGCGCGCGCCTGGTTGAAAGAGCACAAGGTTGCTTATTTGGAACGCGACGTCGCGAATGACTTTGGAGCCCTGCGCGCCATGTACAAATTGACGCGTCAGCGTTTCGTGCCGGTAGTCGAAGCGAAGGGTCAGGCACTGGTGCGTCCAAGTGATGAAGTGTTGGCAGAGTTTCTCTTGTGATTTCGAGATGCGCTTCTCCCGCAATCAAATCATCGGCGGCATTGTGTTGCTCCTGCTCATCTGGTTAGTGATTGCGATCAGGCTTATCATCTCTCGCGGGTGAACGCTCCAATCAAAGCAGGCCACGAAGCCGAAGCACGCGGACGGGATGTCCGCGCTCCGGGCATCATTGCCATTGTCGGTCCCACAGCTTCCGGAAAGAGCGAGTTGGGGATCGAGCTGGCGCGGCGCATCGGCGGCGAGATTGTTAACTGCGACTCTGTCCAGGTCTATCAGGGCATTCAGATAGCGACGGCAAAGGCGCCATTGGCAGAGCGGTGCGGCGTGCCACATCATTTGATCGACTTTGTCTCGCCATCAGTGAATTTTACAGCGGCTGACTGGGCGCGAGCTGCAACTGAGAAGATCGCCGAGATAGAAGCCCGTGGGCGTTCGACTCTGCTCGTCGGCGGCACCGGCTTGTACCTGCGCGCTCTCCGGCTGCCTTTCTTTGATAGCCCACCGACGGATCAAGACCTGCGTGCGCGACTGACCCGGCTACGCAATCAACGCGGCCCCGAATATCTCCATCGCATTTTACAGAGGCTCGACGCGGCTGAGTCAGCCACCCTGAATCCACGTGACTGGCCACGAGTGCAACGGGCCATCGAATTCTGCTTGCAAACGGGCGGGCCCATTTCGCGCCAAAGACCGCTCCGGCCTGAGCCGCCTTCCCTGGCGTCGCGGATTCGGATTATTGCCTTGAACCCGCCGCGCCACAAACTCTATGAACGCATCAATCAACGCACCGAAGAGCATTTCGCAAAAGGGTTGGTCGCTGAAGTCCGGCGCCTGCTCGACGAAGGCGTGCCTGCGAACTCAAACGCGCTCGGCGCACACGGATACCGGAGGGTGGTTGAGTTCCTCTCCGGCGAACGCGATCTCGACAGCGCGATCGAACAGACGAAACTTAATGTGCGTCACTATGCGAAGCGACAGTTGTCCTGGTTTCGCCACGAGTCTGATGTGACTTGGCTGGAAGGATTTGGTGATGATTCAAAGATACAAGAGCAGGCCTTCGCGCTGGTGCAAGAGGTGGTTGAGTAGCACTGTTGTGCTCCATAACGGTTCCTGGAGTTGTGAAAAGCCCCTGTCGTTGAAGGACGCCTTTAGCCTTCGGGGGCTTCACGCCCGGCCCCAACGAATTCTCTAAGGCAACACTATTCCGATAGTTCCGGTGTTGCTGATCTGGCCGTGCGCTTTTACTGTCACCAGACACGGGCCAGTGGCCACACTATCAGGCAACCTAAACCGTACCTGCGCAAAGCCGAAGTTGGGCACCGGTCGCACGTCTTCGGCGGGAACATCAAAGCTATGGTTGCTGGCATCGACCAGGCTAACCGTCACCGCATTCGACGCGGTCTCTCCCTGATTTAGCTGCAAGTTCGCTGCAAAGATAATCACCCTCGTATTTCGATCCGGCCCGAGATCAAGCCAGGTGGCGATACTTTGCACGTGGAAGGGATCTCTTACGAATAACAGTGAATCAAACGCTGCCGCCTGATTGCCGTCAGGGCCTGATTCGTCCAGGATTAATTGCAGCGTATCGTCATTTAGAATCGTGCCGACGCCCTGATTATCGCTAATCGTGGCGTTCACTGCGTTAGTGAGATTCACAAAGACAGTCTCATCCGGCTCAAACTTCTGATCGCCGTTCACTAAAACCGTAATTGTCTTGGTCAAGTCTCCCGGATTGAAGGTCAGCGTGCCCGAGGATACTTGATAATCATTATCGGCCACTGTCGCAGTTCCATTGGCGGTAGCGTAATCCACGTTCACCGTAAGATTGCTGGCTGCCGAGAGGGTTACGGTGAACACAAAATTGGTAGTGGCGCTGTTGCCTTCCGCGAGAGTGACATCGTTAATGGAAAGCGAAGGCTGGCTCTTCACCACCTGGCCACCTGACAAAGTGCCGCTGCTGGTTAGGAAGTTCGCGTCGCCGCTGTAGTCGGCGGTGATAGTATGCGGGCCGGCAGTTAGCGATGAAGTTGTCAGTTGCGCCACGCCGTTCACAGTTGATGCCAATCCGATGCTGACTCCACCATCCTTGAACTGCACCGTGCCCGTTGGCGTGCCCGCGCCGGAAGTGACGGTCGCTGTGAACGTCACACTCTGACTGAACTCTGATGGGTTCACAGAAGAAGATACTGCCGTTATCGTCGCCGCCTTGGTATTAGTCAAAGCGAAGGTAGTAGAAGCTAAACCGGTGCCCACGCTCGCCGAAACATTGTAGCTGCCGGCGTTTCCATTTGCGGTGAATACCGGGGCGGTAGCCACGCCGCTCGCGTCTGTCGTGACGTTTGCGGTCGTAACGTTGCCGGCAAAAGTCCCACTGGCTCCGCTTGCCGGTGCGGTGAACGTCACGGTGATACCGCTCTGGTTGATGCCGGACTCTTTGACTGTAGCTTGCAATTGCATCGCGAAATTAGATCCGATTACAGCCGACTGTGGCGTTCCCGCCGTGGTGGTGATTGTGTAGTTAGTCTCAACCGCGCCGATATCAAAGTTAGCGGCCACCACGCGCGGGAATCCACGCTGGTCAACAGGCAGCGGTTCAGAAGTATTGCCGTCGCCATCGAGGTCGAAGGTGTCCGCCGGAAGGTTCGCCGGGTCGCCGGCATTGATTGCCGGACTGTCCGGCAAAGGCAGCATCGTCTGGATCTGACCACCGTTGCTGGCTAGCCCGCTGAGGCTGGCGCTGACGTTGACGATGTTATGTGTGGTCGTTCCATTGATGGTCGCGCCGGAAGTATTTCCAATCAGGTTATAGTCCTGCGAGATGTAGGTGAAGAGGAGATCCGGACCATTCGCGGCAATGTTACTTGCTATCATGCTGTTACTGAGAGTTCCGCCACCAATGATCCCACCGCCAGCGCTGCCCCCAACTCCCCGGCTGGCAATGTTGCCCGCAACGGTGCAGTTTCTTAGCGTAAGCGCACCACCAGTCGCATTGTCGATGCCCGCGCCCTGTCCACCAAAGGAGCTGCTGTTCCCGGTACCAGTAGTGTTATTGCTAATCGTGGAGTTGATCATGTTCGTGGTGCCGGCGTTGTAGATACCACCTCCGTCGCCATCTGTATTCGTCGAATTTCCACCCGGAAAGCCGTTTCCGGTGGCATTGCCACTGATTGTGCTGTTTACGACATTAAGTACGCCGCCGTTAGGGATATAGATACCGCCTCCGTTTCCTCCTTTTCCCGGACCGCTGAAAACACCCTTGCCGGTGAAGTTTCCGCTCACAGTGCTATTCATCAAAGTGAGTGTGCCTCGATTGAATATGGCCCCACCGAATCCGGCGCGGATTCCGCCGGCATCGGCTGTCGCATTCCCACTGACCTTTACGTTGATTAATGTGAGTACCGGACCATTTGAAGTGGAAATCGCCCCGCCATCGTTGCCGGGCGTGGTGAGACCGTTAGCCACGGTCATCCCTGAGATATTCACAGTGCTAAAGCCAGTAATCCTGAAGATCCGGAAGCTGGGTGTGCCGCCCGCCGTACTGCGCTTCACCGTCAGGACATTCGTGCCCAGCCCGTTAATCGTTAGGTTCTTGTCGATTACAAGTTCGGCTGAGGTCAGCGTAATCGTGTAAACGCCGCCACTGAATCCAGGATCGCTGGTCGGAATATTGAAAGTGATCGTCTCGCCCGGACAGGCAGTGTCGATGGCATTACGCAGGCTACCCGCCCCGCCGTCGTTGGTGTTAGTGACAATATCATCTGCTCCGCAGTTCACCGTGATCGTCGCCGTAGCCGCAGAGCTCAGACCATCGCCTATTCCACTCGTAGCGCCCTGTACCTGGAAACTGAAAGCACTCGACGGACTCGCCAGGTTGTGGGATGGTGTGAACCTCAATCCTGCATGACCTTCGCCAAAGGTGATGAACGTCCCGTTTAGAATCTGGGTTGTGCCGTCATTCTTGAACAGCGTGCCGTTGGTAATATTGGTGATCTTGAAGTGAGTCACTTCACTGCCGTCCGCCGCGCTGCGACTGATGACCAAGCCCGCTGTCGTCTGAGTATTGATGGTCGTTGTCGCGGGCGTCACTGACGGAGTATCCGCGATCGGCGTCACCGTGATCGTGGCGGACGTTGCTGAACTAAGACCACTGCCACTTCCATCAGTCGCGCCCTGCACGTCAAGACTGAATACGGTCGACGGACTAAAGAGATTCGCCGCGGGCGTGAACTTCAAACCGGCATTGCCTTCGGCGACAGTGATGAATTGATTGTCATTGATCTGGGTCGTGCCGTCGTTCTTGAAAAGCGTTCCATTGGTAATGTTCGCGATCTTGAAGTGAGTCACTTCCGTGCCGTCCGCCGCGTTGCGGTTGATAACCAGTCCGGATGTGGTCTGGGTGTCTTCGTTCGTCGTCGCATTCGTAACCGATGGGGGATCGGCTACCGCCGTGACTGTTAGAACGAACGTGTCCGACATACTTTCTGCGCCGCTGGTTACGGTCACAGTTATGGTTGAGGAGCCGAACTGGTTCGCCGCGGGATTGATATTCAGAGTTCGCGTGGAGCCGCTGCCCAAAACGTTAATGTTAGCCGGCGCATTCGGCACCAGGGTGGGGTTGCCTGACGAGGCCGTGACGTTCGTGATCACATTAGCGTCGCCAACGTTGAAGCTGAAAGAAAGCGGAGTATCTTCCGCGGTGGGTTTGTCCGTGATGTCTTCGACGGCGGCCTGGGCCTCGAAGGCTCCGATATCTACCGTCTGAGTGGTGTTCGCGTCCGCCGAATCGGCCTTGCGAATAAATCCCGTCCCACGCTGATCGGTTAGACCGGCGGCATCCGAAAGTGCATTGCTGCCCGCATCGAGAGCCGGGCTGCCTGCGAGGAGTGCGTGAGTGAAAGTTGGGCCGCCATTGTTAGCGAGAGGAGCGAGTCCTGGATTAGTCACGTTGATCTGGTTGCCGTTGATAGCAGTCAACCCACCGGTCCCGCCAGTACCGATCAAGTTATTAGACGAAGCAGCGGAAGTATCCACCACGCCGGAAATATCGTCAGGCGTGCTCGTGCCGCTGCCGAAAAAGTTTCCAGTCACAATCGTATTCCGCATCTTGTCATTGCCGCCATTTAGTAAAGCACCTCCGCCATTGGTGCCGGCATGATTATTCGTAATGGTCACATTGGTCAGAGTTGCCGTAGCGGTCGAGCCATTCCGGACAAGGCCCCCTCCCGAGCCGCCAGCAATATTCCCGCTGATCGTAGTGTTGGTCAGGGTCGCCGCGCCGAGACTCTCAATGCCTCCACCCGCGTCCGTAGCCGTGTTGCCGCTGACAGTGCTGTTGGTAACGGTGAGCGTACTATCTGAGAAACTCCGGATTCCGCCTCCGCTGCCAGAACTAGAGTTCCCGCTGATAGTGCTATTGGTGACGGCCAACGCGCCGAAATTGCCAATTCCTCCCGCATCACTGGCAGAGTTGCCGATGATAATGCTGTCAGTGACATTCAGCGTGGCTACTCTGTCGTTGTAGATTCCACCGCCCCAACCACCAGTGACTTCAGTGTTCCCGCTTATAGTGCAGTTCAGGATGGTGAGATTGCCATAGTTGGAAATGCCGGCGCCACGATCAGAGAGCTGTCCATTACTGATGGTCAATCCCGAAAGGGAAACGTTGCTACCGCTATTGATTGCCAAGATGCGGAAGGCCGGCGTTCCTCCCGCCGTGCTGCGCTGCACGGTCAGGATGCTCGAGCCTGGACCGTTGACAACCATATTTGTAGAGAGGCTAGGCAGGGCACTCGATAAATCTATTGTATTTCCTGGAGAGGCGAATACAGCCGGGTCAAAGTTGATCGTGTTAGTGTCGGCATTCAAGTTTGCTGCATTGATCGCTTCGCGTAGAGAACAATGCGAAGCCAGACAGAATCCATTGTCCAAGTCGTCGGTCGTGTTAACCGTGAGTGCAGCTGGCGGCCGGTCGTCGTTCAGGATCGTCAGTGTGGCCGGATTGGTCCCGCCGGTGACGCCGCCTGTCGCGCCGCTGAGAGTAAGATTCACTGTCTCATTGGCTTCATAGACGGTATCGCCGTTGACTGTAACCGTGAACGTCTTGTCTGCGCCGTCACCATTGGCCCAACTAAGATCGCCAGAAGCTGCAACGTAATCCGAGCCGGCCGTCGCAGTGCCGTCGCTGGTCGCCCAATGCACTGAGGCTGTGCCCGTCGTGCCGCCGACACGCTGAACTGTAATCGTCACCGGGTTGGTGCCTGAGTCCCCTTCCCCCGTAGTGTATTTCGACGCATTGAACTGCACCTGCCAGCCTTGGGCCAGAGTCCAATCGGAAAGTGTCGGAGCGGAAACGCCAAGTAACTGCGCCGTGTGAGTTGCTGTGTTGAGCGCGTTCGGAGTGAATTGCGAGAAGCTGCCGGTTAAATACTTGAAGATCTTGTAATTCGCTTCGGTACCCATTACATCAGTTCCGAGATAGTGGAAAGTGAGATCCGCGGTGATGCCGAAATTCGACAAGCTCCAATAGCGTTGCAGTGCAGTTGTACCGTCGCTGATAGCCGGGTGTTTCCCTTGCACTGCCTTGACCGTGAGAAAGCCACCGCCTCCTGACGTAACGTTGGCATCGACTGGCGAATACCCGTTCGCCGTGCCTACGGTAAAAGTAAACAGGCCGGTAGGGCCAAAGTTCTTTTCCAGGCTGCCGATTACGTAACCGTTCGTCCCGCCGGTGATGCTCGCGGCCGTACTCAATAAAAGCGTATTCGTTCCCATGTTTATGACGCCGTTTGTTAGAGTTACACTGCCTGTGCTCGCGTCGCCTACTACCAGGGCAGTACCAAGTATGACAGTGGCGGAACTGGTGCGATTCACCGTCAGGGACGTAAGAGCCCGCGCCCCGCTGATAAATCTCACGGTGCCAAATAGCGCGCCAGTACCGCCGATGTTCAGCGTCGCCCCAGTCGAGTCACCTTTGAAGCCATTTGATGTCGAGCTGCTGGTACCGCCGACCGTTCCATTTAGATTCAAAGTTTTCGAATTCAACTCAAGGACGTCCACCGCTAACGAAGTGCCGTTGAATTGGAGCGCACCATTAATGGTAGTGGTGTTTCCGAGCGTAACCGACCCGACCGTCTTCGAGATGATCACATCGTCGAACGTGCCACCGTTGGTAATAGTTTGGATGTTCCCGCCAAATGAACCACCGCCCTGAAATTTGATCGTGCGAGCATTCTGATCGAGCGTGCCATTGATTGTGATATCGCCGAGCAAATTTAGATCGCCCCCAGCTGAATTCGACAACGTTAACGTACTTCCGGTTGCGATGTTCAAGGTATTGAAAATCGTCAGCGCGTTCGTTCCCGATCCTGAATAGCTTTGACTGCCATCCAAGGTCAGGTTTCCATAGGTGCGCCCATCGGACGAGAAGGCCGTCGCCGCATTGAACGTTTGCGAACTGCTCAGATCGAAGGTGGCTATCGAATGTCCGGATCCGCCAAACGGATCACCACCCGCATTAAAGAACGACGATGCACCACTCTGAAACTCTATCGAACCATTCGTGCCCGCACCGAAAGGATTGCCGGAGAAGCCAGTTGATGTGGTGAAGATCGATCCATTTTGAAATTTAATTCCGTTCGCGTCACTAGCCTGAACTTTATGTGCGGCGTCCTGCAGAATGATTTGGCCGCTGACGGTACCGGTCGAGGCCGGAGCAATTGAAATTGTATTGAAAACCAACACATCATCTGGAGCGGGTACTGACCGTATCGGTGACCAGTTTGTAGACACTTGCCAGTCGGTTGTGAATGCCGGAGTCCCTCCGATCCATGTGTAACTGGTACCGGCTGGTGCTGCGAGGCTGCCGGCGAGCCTCGTCGATTTGGCAACGGTGTTATTGGAGCTGGGGGTAGATGCCGCGTTCGATCGCGAAACGAATTCGAAGCAGAAAAACGATAATGCCGTCGCCGTCAAAACAACCACGACGAATTCGCATGCATTCCGATTCTTAAGGGGCAAGAAAGTCATTAGTACCCTAAGCCATGAGCCAGTCAGACGTGCTATGAGGGTCTGCTAAACTTGTCGGGAACCGGGCGCCAGTCTAACACGGCGCGGCACGAAATTGTACGGAGTGGGCGGGTCTTCTTCAAACTAAATCCACGATGGGTGCGCCTCGCAATCTACCCTACCGAGGGCTGTGAGCCAGGCCTCATCATCTTCCTCAGGACGTTCACTGGTTCTGCGGTCTGCGGACGTGGACTTGAATCCTCGCCAACATTGGTTACACAGCCTGGCTTGTCTTGGCAAGTGATCATTCAAGGGTTGGGCTTGATTTGGGAACGCCGCAACCGAACGCGACTCTGATAGCAGAAAATGCTTGTCAGTCTCGAATGCCTGTTATACTCTGAGCACACGTTAAGAAGCTTCAACGCAAGGACAATCGCTTAGTGGATTCAAAGCCAGCGCCACAAAACATTCAGGACGGGTTCCTCAATCTCGCGCGGCGGGAAAAGATAACTGTCACGATCTATCTGGTGAACGGCGCGAAGCTGCTGGGACGCATCAAGAGCTTTGACAAGTTCTCGCTGATTATGGAGACCGGATCGCAAGAGCAATTGATTTTCAAGCACGCCATTTCGACCATCTCTCAGGCCCGACGCGCGACCGGTGAACTGCGACAGTCGACAACTGCGCCAACCGAGAGTCACCCAGAACAAAATGCCGAGGCGTCCGGCACCTGAAAACTTTCCAACGCACAACTTAGTAAGAGATGGCCGGCGCTTTCATCACCTTTGAAGGAATTGACGGTTGCGGGAAATCCACGCAACTGAGACTGTTGGCGAGCGAACTGCGCGTCCGTGGCCTGAAGATCGTCACGACCCGCGAACCCGGCGGCACTACCCTGGGAAAGAGATTGCGCGCGGCTTTGCTCGATATAGAAGAACAGGTCGACCCGCTGGCTGAGTTGCTGGTATTCGCAGCCGATCGCGCGCAACACGTGCGCACTCTTTTGTCGCCGGCGATCGAAAATAATCAGATCGTGTTATCCGATCGGTATGCTGACGCGACGGTGGCTTATCAGGGCGCCGGCCGCGGCTTTGAGCCAAAATTGATTCAGGATATTGTCCAACTGGCGACTGGTGGGTTGACGCCAGATCTCACTTTGCTGTTTGACTTGTCAGTGTCCGAATCGGCGGTGCGCACGCGCCGTCGGGTAGCCAGCAAGAACACCGACCGTCTGGACATTGAAGATGCCGGGTTTCACACTCGCGTACGCAACGCTTATCTGGAAATTGCGAAGGCTGAGCCTGATCGATTCCGCGTTATAGACGCGCGCAACTCTACCCGGGAAACGCACAAGCTGGTCATGGACATTGTCGTCCCGTACCTGGAAGATCGAGGCTTCATCAGAGAGGCGCGGCAGTAGCCCGACCGTCAGCGACGGCGTTTAATCAAGAAAAGGGAACGCCGCCCCCAGCGGCCGGCCACGGCCCCGCTCACCATTTTATGTTTTCCAAACTTATCGGCAACGATGAAATAAAAGAATCTCTGCGGCGTTTGTTGTCCAGCGGCAGAGTTCCCGGCTCTCTGCTTTTCACAGGCGATGAGGGCATTGGCAAAAAACTCTTCGCACTTGAATTGGCGAAAGCCCTGAACTGCCGACATCGCATTGGTGTTGAAGCTTGTGACGAGTGTTCTTCATGCAAACGAATTTCGCGATCGACGTTTCCGCCCTTCGCCAGCGAAGATGACAACAAACAGCGACTGATCTGGAGCGAGCACGCCGACGTGGCCATGGTGCGTCCGCACAAACAGATCATTCGGGTCAAGCCGATGCGCGAGCTTGAACGTGAAGCTAATTTTCGTCCCTTTGAAGGGGCCGCCCGCGTTTTTATTGTCGAGGACGCCGACTATATGAATGACGGAGCATCCAATGCGCTGCTGAAAACGCTCGAAGAGCCCCCGCCCACGACTCATCTTATTCTAACAACGTCGAATCCAACAGCTCTGTTGGCAACTATTCGTTCGCGCTGTCAGATACTGCGCTTTGCTCCGATTCCTGCCGCAGAAGTCGAGAAATTCCTGCTCGAACAAGAGAATCTGCCGGCCGAAGATGCTCGGCTGCTCGCCCGCACGGCACAGGGCAGCATCGGCCGCGCCCTGGCCGGCGATGTCGAAACCTATCGCGACCGGCGCAAAACGATGCTCGGCATGCTCAGAGCCTTGGTGCTTACAAACGATCGCGTGGAGCTGCTGCACTCAGCCGAAAGCCTGGGCGCGGCGAAAGATCGTCACGAGTACGAACAAAGGCTCGATGCCCTCGAGATTTTGATTCGGGATGCGTGGGCGCTGGCGCTGGGCCGGCCGGCCGAGACCATCGTAAATGGTGATCTGCTGGCGCCGTTGCAACAGATTGCTGCTGAGATAAGCAGCACTCAGGCTGCAGCATGGCTCAAGCAAATCGAAGAAGTGCGCGGCACGCTCGAAGTCAATATAAATAAGAGGATCGCCAGTGATGCCCTGCTATTGACTATGGCGGCGTCCTGACGCGAGCTTATGTGACAGTGTAAGGGATGGAATTTGAGAGTGGCGTTAGTGTCAGGTTCCAGACTTAGCTAAGTAATGCTCACTAACTCATGCCGCACATCTGATTTCGCTGCAGCGCCCTCAGCCAGGAGTTTTTCTGTTTCTTTGACAAAGGCTTCGACGATGTCTTCGCCTGCTACTTTGCGCATCGGCACACCGTCTTTGAAGATCATCCCGACGCCGCGGCCGAAGGTAATGCCGAGTTGCGAATCGTGCGCTTCGCCGGGGCCATTGACCGCACAACCCATAATCGAAAGATGCAGGGGCTCTTCGACGTGGGCGAGCCGGCGTTCGATTTCGGTGACGATCTCGACAAAGTTATCGACGTCCAGGCGTCCGCAGGTGGGGCAAGCAACGACGGTGACGCCGCGGGTGCGCAGGCCGAGCGACTTAACGATCTCCCAGGCCACCCGCACTTCTTCCTGAGGCTCAGCGGCAAGCGAAACACGAATTGTGTCGCCGATCCCTTCATGCAGCAGAATGCCGAGACCGATCGATGACTTCACTGTGCCGGTAAAGGCAGTACCGGCTTCCGTCACGCCGAGATGAAACGGGTAGTCCACCTTTTCAGCCAGTAAGCGATAAGCGGCGACGGTCCGTTGCACGTCCGAAGCCTTAAGCGAAATGATTATGTCGGTGAAGTCCAGGTCCTCAAGAATCTGAATGTGACGCAACGCCGATTCAACCATTGCTTCGGGCGTGGCAGTGCCGTACTTCTTCAGCAGATCTTTTTCCAACGATCCGCCGTTAACGCCGATGCGAATCGGAACCTTCTGCGCCTGTGCTGCCCGCACAACTTCCACGATGCGTTCATGCTTGCCAATATTTCCGGGATTCAAGCGCAGTTTGTCGATACCGGCTTCGAGTGCCATCAGGGCGAGCTTGTAATGAAAATGGATGTCAGCAACGATCGGCACTTCCGGAACGCGCTTGCGGATTTCTTTCAAGGCAATCGCCGCGTCGTTGTCGGGCACTGCCAGACGAACAACCTCACAGCCGGCGCTGACCATCTGCTCAATCTGGGCCACGGTGGCGCCCACGTCAGCCGTGTCAGTCTTGGTCATTGATTGGATGACACAGGGCGCGCCGCCGCCGATCTGAACATTCTTAACTTGTACTGCTTTGGACTTTCGCATAAGGCTCCGGTTTAGAGTTCAAGCTTCAGTTTGTCGCCCCAACCTGAAGGTTGAACTCTGAACGTCTGAGTATCACTTCGCCGGTGTTGCTGTCGTTGGAGCAGGCGACGCGGCCGGCGGCGGACTATCGCCACCGCGCCAGCTCGACGCCTGCTTCAACAGATCGTTGGTAATTACAAAAACCATCAATAGAATTACTACAACAAAACCGACTTGCTGAATTCGCTCGCGCACTGTCATTGAGATCTTCATCCCGACTGTTGCCAGGAGTCCCTCAATCAACAACAGGAAGATCGCGCCCCCATCCAGCACCGGAATCGGCAACAGATTGAAGACCCCCAGGTTGAGACTCAGGAACCCCAGCATAGAAAAGACGCCCGCCCACCCCAGACGAATCGCCGAGGTCGAAGCCGCCCGATAGATTCCAATCGGACCAGAGATAGTGTTGCGCACTGACCGCTTGCCCGCGAACAGCTGGCCCATGGCTTTTCCGGTCACGCGGATGAATTCATAGTTGGTGTCGACGGCCGTCGCCAGTGCTCCGCTAATACCGACTCTCTGATAGGGGATTTCTTCGTCCGGCGTAAAGCCGAGTCTCTCCCTGGTTTCCTGGGAACTCAGTAATCTCGGCGTGGCAGTGATTTCCACCGGCTGGCCATTGCGTTGAACCCGTAGAGTTATCGGTTGCCCCTTATGCTCGCGAATTGTTTGCGTTACTTGCTCTGCGCTCTTAACCGGCTCGCCATTAACCGCGACGATCCGATCACCAACTCGCAACCCAGCTTCGACTGCAGGAGAGTTCGGCACTACCTCCCGAACCACGATCGGCACATTGCCATAGTCGGGAAGAAAGTCCAGAAAGCCGGCCGTTTCCCCTTCCTCTGTGTGCGGGGTCGGTTTAATAGTCAGCTTCAGCCGTTGACCGTTTCGCTCGACCTCGAGCGGTATCGGCTGACCGGGTGACAGCAGCGCGTCATCGGCGATGGTGCGCCATTTCGGATTCTCGTTGCCATCGAAAACAACGATGCGGTCACCAGGCTGAAGGCCTGCCGCTTCGGCCGCTCCGCCCGGTACGACTTGTCTAACGACCGGCGGCGGGGTGGCTTGTACACCGTAAATCATCGCGCCCGCGAACGGGATCGATAGCGCCGTCAGAATATTCATGACTGGCCCGGCAACGGCAACCAGGATTCTTTGCCAGCGCGGCCGCAGATCAAATCTTTCGTTTGCGGGAATGTCCGAGGCGCCCTCGCCCTCGATTGGCGCGTTTGACTCGTCGCCGCCCAGCTTGACGTACCCACCGAGCGGAACCAAGGAGATTCGATAATCGGTGGTCCCGATTTTTCGGCCAAACAGTCTCGGCCCGAAGCCGAACGAGAAAGTCTCAACCCGGATTTTCAAAAGCTTGGCCACCAAAAAATGGCCAAACTCGTGCAGCGTGACTGCTGCACCA
>WNFR01000583.1_pt1 | contig 42934 bp, 43 predicted proteins | sample 5400221 | NCBI WGS metagenome assembly WNFR01 (sample SAMN13153357, study PRJNA577476) | soil metagenome | isolation source: 40 cm soil under Madrone tree | place: USA:California | collected 2016-06-14 | reverse complement strand
GTTTGGAGCGAAGGCAACAATAAGACGATGGAGTATTGCCTCGCCCAGGATCTGCCGACGCTGGTCTGGGCGGCGAACCTCGCTGATCTCGAGCTGCACACGTCGCTCGCGAAAAAGAAGGACGTCGCGAAGCCGACAATGATGGTGTTCGATCTCGATCCGGGTGCGCCGGCCGACATCGTCCAGTGCTGTCAGGTCGGCCTTTGGCTGCGCGATTTGCTGAGCAAAATGAAATTGAAATCGTTCACCAAGACGAGCGGTTCGAAAGGATTGCAGGTCTACGTACCGCTCAACACGCCGGTCACGTTCGATCAAACCAAAGATTTATCACGCGCGCTTGCGCAGTTCCTCGAGCAGGCACATGGAAATCTCGTCACCTCGAACATGTCGAAATCCGTGCGAAAAGGAAAAGTGTTCGTCGATTGGAGCCAGAACGACGAACACAAAACTACGATCTGCGTTTACAGTTTGCGCGCCAAGGAAGAACCGACTGTTTCAACACCGGTCACGTGGGACGAAGTCGAGAATTGCTTGAAAAAGAAAAAGGCCGATTTACTAAGGTTCCGCTCCGACAAAACTCTCGAGCGCGTTAAAAAATTGGGCGACCTCTTCGCGTCGGTTGAAAAACTAAAACAAAAGCTGCCCAAGAAATTCGAGTTGTGAGCCGAAGCATAAATAAAATAGCGTCGACGATAATATTCCTTCTGATAGCAGCTGCGCCAACTCAAGCTGCTCAAAAACAAAGGCGGGAAATAGCGGAGATCAGTTTTCAGACGGGCGGAAATACGTGTGGTGGCCCGTGTGCCGACTACACAGTGACGATCCACAGTGATGGCAAAGTCACGTACGAGGGAAGAGTCAACGTTAAGCATGTTGGGGTCAAGAATGTCTCGGTGCCGCGGACGAATTTTGATTTGCTCGCGCGGAAGGCATCCGAAATTCGTTTCTTTGAACTCCACGACTATTACGGCAGCGTGGAACTTGATGGAGCATCAATGTCGATAACGGATTTGCCAACACGAATTGTAACCGTCGTCGATAGGAGAGGAGCCAGAAAGACAGTCGAAGACTATTTGGGCGCGCCAAAGCGATTGTACGAGTTTGAGCAGTTGATCGAGAAGCTTACTACTGCATCGACGCTCGCCGGAACGCCGCCGGACGAGGATAATCTCCCGTACTACGACACATTTCCGATGAACAAAACCGTAACCTTTCGCGGTGTCGTTTCCTTAATTCGATACGGCGGCGGCGCTTCAGCGAACGCGCCGAAATGGACGTCGGCGTACGAATTGTCGCTTCCAAAAAGCGCGATGCAGTTCGAGCTGGAAGCGCCAGCTGGAATCGATTTGTCTCAGTTAGTTGGGTGGATTGTCGACGCGACGGGGAAATTAACGAAGCGCGGTGTGACGGGTGAGCACATGTTTCGCGCAAATAAAATTCAGCGCGTTCGAAAGTCCGGTGACTTTGCGCCTAGCAAATAACCATGCGCAAAGTGAATTTGAAGGATGTTGAGTGGAAGGAGCGGCAGTCGCCGAAGGGAAAGTTTCATCGGTTTTCGAAGAATATTTCCGTCGGGCTCGGGCGCGAGCCGGAGTCGCTCGATTTGATGAAGAGGCACCCGTTCGATGTCGCGCTGATCCGGATTCCGAAGGGCAAAACGTATTGCCCGTACCATGCGCACGCGGCCGAGACCGAGCTATATCTGGTTGTCTCGGGACGCGGAAGTGTGCGGGACGAAACTGGATCGATAATCGTCGGGCCGGGCGACGCGTTTTTATTTCAACCGGGCGAAGCCCACCAGCTTAGCAACGCCGGCGACGAAGATTTCCTGTATTACGTAATCGCTGATAATCCGCGAAGCGGTGGGACAACTGGCGATTCATGTTATTACCCCGACAGCGGCAAATGGGCGGTGACGAAGGACTGCACGGAAGAGTTTGTGGTGAAAGGAATCGAAACCGATTACTGGGACGGCGAAGAGCAGCGTGACGCTGCACCCAATTAAAGATGAAGAAAGTAAACATCGACGAGATCAAAGAAGACCCATGGCAATCGCCGAAGGGGAAATACGCCGTCGCGTTTAAAGGAATTTCAGAAGCGCTGGGGCGCGAGCCAGCGTCGCTGGATTTATCGAAACGTCATCCTTTCGATCTTGAATGGAGTCGCGTGCCTCCAGGCAAATCTAATTTTCCGTATCACGCGCATTCGGCGCAATGGGAATTCTATTTGATCGTGAGCGGCAAAGGCAGCGTTCGTCATCAGGATGGAACGACCGAGGTCGCCGCAGGCGACGCGTTCATCTTCGGGCCGAACGAGCCGCACCAGATCAAAAATTCGGGCGATGTCGATCTTGTCTATTATGTGATCGCCGATAATCCGATTGGCGAATCCGGTTACTATCCCGACAGCAAGAAGTGGAAGGTGAACAAGACATCGGCGGCAGATCGCGTCGTAATCAAAGGGCCCGAGACCGATTATTTCGACGGCGAGGAATAATTATCATGAGCGCTAGCGAGACAGACAATTTTCCCTACAAGACGCACCTGAACATTCTGCACCGGCCGCTGGAGTTGATCGACGTGCAGAAGCTCGTGGACGACTGCACCGACAAATGGTGGAACCAGACGCTGTGTAAAGTGAATGACGCCGTTGTGCGCCTCGGAATCGTCGAAGGCGAATATCACTGGCACGAGCACTCGGACATCGACGAATTCTTTTACGTGGTCGATGGACGTTTCCTGATCGATTTGAAAGACCGCACGGTCGATCTTGGACCAAAACAAGGCTTCGTCGTGCCGCGCGGAGTTCAGCATCGTCCGCGCGCGCCGAAACGAACGGTGATCTTAATGGTCGAACGAGCCGACATTGTTCCGACAGGTGACTAAGTTCAGAATTATTTCAGGTGGACAAACGGGTGTGGATCGCGCCGCGCTCGATGCCGCACTCAAACACCGCATTGCCTGCGGCGGTTGGTGCCCGGCCGGGCGAACCGACGAAGAAGGAAAAATTCCCGAGCGCTATCCGATGACCGAATTGAAAAAAGGCGGACCGGACGAAAGGACTGAACGCAACGTGCGCGATTCCGACGGCACGATCGTGATTTTCTTTCACGATCTGAGTGGCGGAACGGCCCACACCGTCGGCTGCTGCATCGAAGCGCGCCGGCCGCATCGCTTGATTGACGCGTCGAAATATTCGCCGGAAGACGCGGTGCCGTTGATGGCCGCATTTATTCGCGACAACGACGTCGATATCCTGAACATCGCGGGTCCGCGCGCGAGCGAGTGGGCCGGCGGTTACGATTACGCGCTTCGGGCGATCGATGTTTTGCTCAGCCGAATGAAGTTCGGCGGACGCCGATAATCACTCGTAGCGCAGCGCTTTGATTGGATCGAGGCGGGCAGCGAAGTAAGCCGGAATCAGCGCGGCCAGGGAGCAAATCACGAACGCGCTGATGCAGATGACTGTGACGTCGTGGGGAACAACCTGAGCGGGGATTTCGGAGAACTGGTAAACTTCGCGCGGAAAAATTTCGATGTGCAAGGTGCTAGCGAGCCAGTGGCTGAATTCATTGCGATAACGAATCAGGGTCATTCCTAGCCCGAGACCGGTCAGAGTTCCGAAAAGTCCGACGACCGTCCCCTGCCCAAGGAAAATCCAAATGATCTGCGAAATGTTCGCGCCGAGCGCTTTTACGATGCCGATCTCGCGGCGTTTTTGCACCGTGACGGTGATGAGCGTGCTCATGATTCCAAACGCGGCGACGACGACGATGAAGAAGAGCAAAAAGAACATGACCGTGCGCTCGAGCCTCACCGCTTCAAAATATTGGCGGTTCATATCGATCCACGTTTCTGCGAATTGCGGCGGCGTCAGGAAATTTTCAATTTGCTCTTTCACGCGCTCGGCGCCGTAAGGATTATCGGTCTTAACGGTGATGCCGTGGAGCGAGTCTCCCAAGCCGTAGAGTTCCTGCCCGATGAAGAGCGGCACGAGCAGAAATTCCGAATCGTGGATGTAATGACCAGTCTCGAAAATGCCGGTGACGGTGAGCTCTTTCGGCAGAATCACTTCGCGTAACTCATCGACCGCTGCTTTCTCTTGGTCGCCTTTCGCGTTCTCGAGTTTCTTTATGCTGTCGAGAATTTGGCTGAGGTTACCCGGCGAATAAATCGTCAGCTTTTGGCCGATGTTAATTTGCAGTTTGCGCGCGATGTCGATCCCGAGCACGACGTTATCGCCGTCGAGATCGAGTTTGCCGTACTTCACGAATTTGCGCACCGGGACAACGTTCTCCTCCTGTTTTGGATCGATACCGCGAATCATTGGCGCGAGCCGCTTGTTCTGGAATTCGACGATCACCGGCCCCTGCACGTAGGGCGCAGTCGCAACGACGCCTGGGCTGTCGTCGATCTTCTGCTTCAACGGACGCCAGTCGCGCAGAATGTCTTCGCTGGTAACCAAAATGTGGGCATCGAAGTCGATCACTTTCTGCCGCAGCTCGCGATCGAATCCGGTCATGACCGATATCACGAGAATCAGCACGGTGACGCCAAGCGTCACGCCGAGGATGGAGATGAGCGTGATGATGGAAAGGAACGTGCGTTTCGGTTTGAGATAACGCAGCGCCAGGAAAAAGCTGAACGGCAGTTTCAAATCGCCGTTACGTTGGCTGCGAAAGCGCTCGTTTACAACTGGACGGGATGCCGCGCTTGAAATCCCCGCGCATCGCGGCCATCGAGGTGCCAACGTGGACCGACGTCAGAGCCGTAGCGCAAATCGGTCGTGTCGAGACGTAGACCCGCGATCATCGCGAACACGTGACCATGCCGCGAATAAATCGTGAACCAACGGCCGCGGCCGCGTTCGCCATAACGGAGAAAATCACTGGACGGCAACGGCGATTCAAGCAAACCGGCGTAATGTAGCGCAAAGGAAACTGTTCCCGAACAATCGTAGCCGTAATCGCGAAACGATCCGTGTCCCCCGCCCCAGACGTACGGGCGGCGGCAGATCGTGTTCACGGCCCAGATTGCGTGTTTCACGGAATCAGGCGCATTCGACGGCGCGTAGGCGACGCCGTTGCGAAGCACCGCGCGGTTCCCGCGCACCATCGGATGCGAATCGGTGAGATCGAACGCGGGCGTTCTCGATTCGGAATCGTAATCGTCGCGGTAATCCGGCTGCGCCGGACGAACGGCGCGCGGCGGCGTGTAATAGGCGACTTGAATTGCTTGGGCGGTCTGCGGCTCGCGCTTGAAGGAAAATGGTTGCAACGGCACGCCGCCATCAGCGGTTCGCGATGAATAAACAGTCTCTCTCACGCGCCGCGATTGGGCGTCGGCGCTTGGTTGAAACCACAAAACCGCGATCGCGGCAGCTAAACAAAACGCGGCAGGGCGCAGCACGCCCGCCTAGAAAGCTGTTTTCGCGCCAGAAGTCGATGCGATTATTTGATCGCCTTCGCCTTCAGGTCTTCCAGAGTCACGAATTCCAGTGCCGAGGAATGCGTCGCCTCAAGATCGACAGGTGCCGCGCGATTCGCTTCCAGAGCCGATTTCCAACGAGTCACGCAAACGCACCATTTGTCGCCTGGTTTCAATCCGGGAAATCCCCATTCCGGAATCGGCGTGACCAAGTCGTTGCCATCAAGAACGGAAAAATCCAGAAACTCCCGCGTCACTTTCACGCAAACGGTGTGCAGTCCGACGTCCTTGGGTCCAGTTCGACAGTAACCGTCGCGATAAAATCCGGTCAGCGGATCGCGACAGCAACATTTCAACTCTGTTCCGAGCACGTTAGTCGGCATCGCTCAGTCGGCTGGTTCTTCGGTCGAAACCGTGCTCTCCCCTGCGCTTTGTCGAAGCGCTTGCTCGACCGCGCGCCAAGGAAGCATCGCGCACTTCACGCGCTGCGGGAATTTTTGGACGCCGCGCATCACTTGAAGATCGCCAAGACCTTTCGCTCCGTCGCTCTTCTCCGTGGTCACCAAATCATGAAACGCGCGCAGCATTGTCTCAACCTCACTGCGGCTTTTACCTTTCAATTTCGCTGTCATCAGCGACGCCGACGCCTGGCTGATCGCACAACCGTGACCAGTGAACTTGATGTCCTCTAACCCGCCGTTGCCGTCGAATTTCACGGCGAGATGGATTTCGTCGCCGCACGACGGATTGTCACCGTGCACTCTAACGGACGCGCCCGGCAGTTCGCCGAAATTCCGCGGCCGTCGCGAATGATCCAGGATCACTTCCTGGTAGAGTTCCTCGAGCTCGCCGATTTCCGTGTTCATTTCGCGTCGATCTTCTTGATTACTTTTTCTCGTCCGCTTTGGCCCAGGCAGTCGTTCGTGCTGCGATATATTTTTCTTCGAACGCTTTTGTCGTAAACACGCCAGACGTGTCGTCGAAGATGACGCCGTTCTGTCCGCTGCCGGAGATTTTGGCGAGATACTTTCGAACCTTAGCATCCGCGCCGCCTTCGATCTTGACGAACATTTCGCGCTGACTCACGCCATCGAGAAAAGTCACCATCACTTCGAAACCATGCCAGCGATAGAGCTTCTTGTAGCCGAGATAATCGTCCCACCGGCCACGCGGCTCGCCATAGCGATGGTCGGTCTGCGCCTCTGTCTCGCCGACTTTGGCGAACAAAGCGTTCGCTGCCACGAGCATGGAAAAAAGGGCAAGGAATATTTTTGCCTTCATCGTCCAGGATCCTTCATTTGAAAAAGTCGATCGCTTTTTGAAGAATGTCGATCATGCGATCGATTTCCTCGCGCGTGCTGTAAAGATAGAAACTTGCGCGCGTCGAACCGGTCACTCCGAAACGCCGCATCAACGGCTGATTGCAATGATGCCCGCCACGCATCGCGAGACCATAACGGTCCGCGAAGGTCGTGAGATCGTGCGGATGTGCCGCGTCCATCACGAAACTGATGGCGCCGGCGTGCTCTTTAGCGGTGCCGAGCACGCGCAATCCGGAAAGTTCCTTCATTTGTCCGAGCGCGTACCGCGTAAGATCGACATCGTGCTCGAAAATTTCTGCACGGCCGATGCCCTCGAGATAATCGATCGCCGCGGCGAGCCCGATCGCGCCGGCGATGTTGGGCGTTCCCGCTTCGAATCGCTGCGGCGGTTTTTTGAATGTACTTTTTTCCAGTGTCACGCTCACGATCATTTCGCCGCCGCCATGCCAGGGCGGCGTAACGTCCAGAATTTCGCTGCGGCCGTAGAGCACGCCGATTCCCGTCGGCGCGCACATCTTGTGGCCGGAGAACGCGAGAAAATCGCAGCCGATCTCCTGAACATTGAGCGGCATGTGGCCGATGCTTTGCGCGGCGTCGATCAACGTTATCGCGCCGACATTTCTAGCCCTTTCGCAGAGTTCGGCGACCGGATTAATCGTGCCCAGCGAGTTCGAAACGTGCGTGAACGCGAACAATTTCACGTCGCGCGTGAGCAGCGAATCCAAATTGTCGATCTTGAGTGTGCCGTCGTCGTTTACCGGGACGAAACGCAGCTTCGCGCCAGTTCGCTCCGCCAGCAGCTGCCACGGAACGAGATTGCTGTGATGCTCCATCTCGGTGAGCAAAATCACGTCGCCGGATTTCAAAGATTTTGCGCCCCATGCTTGCGCGACCAAATTGATGCTCTCGGTCGTGCCGCGCGTGAAAACGATCTCGTCCGCGGATTTGGCGCCGATGAAATCGGCCACGCGCTGGCGGGATTTCTCGTAATGCTCAGTGGCGCGCGCGCTCAAGGCGTGAAGACCGCGGTGCACGTTCGCATTTTCGTGTTCGTAATAACTGCGGACGACGTCGAGCACGGCAGTCGGCTTTTGCGAACTGGCCGCGCTATCGAAATAGATCAGCGGATGGCCGTTCACGCGTTCGCGCAGGATCGGGAAATCCTCGCGAATCGCAGCCCAATCGATGTTCCGCTTGGCAGGTTTGTGCACGAGACAATCTGCTCCAACCGCTGAAGGCTGGCAATTTATTCGCGGCCACAAGGTCGACATCCACCTGGCCAATGTTTTACGATCGATGCGACCCCGAATGCGTTCGGGGCCGCTACACAAATGAAAAAACCGGCGATCGTTTATTGGCTGCTTCTGGCGAAACCGCAGCGCGATTTGTTCTGCCAAATTGTCCGAATCTTACGAAAGGAGTTTCGCGCGCCGAACTTCGAGCCCCACTTGACGCTTTTCGTCACCGCGAAAGATCGACAGAAAGCGGCGAAGGTGCTGCGCCAGATTCGATCGCGGCCAATTCGTTTACGCGTCCGCCGCGTCGCACATTCGCCGAAATTCACGAAGACACTTTTCGTTCGGTTCAAATCGACTCCGCCGCTCAGGAAACTCGCGATCGACCTGACCCGCGCCGCAGAGGTCCGGACCAAGCCGCCGTCCGATCCGCACGTCAGCTTGCTTTACAAAAAACTTCCGCGCCGGATGCAAAAGGAACTGGCCGCAATGATCAAGCTTCCGTTTCGGACTGTCGTGTTTGATTCAATTGCCGCCGTGCGTTTGACCCTGCCAGTGCGCACCGGCTCGGACGTCGAGAAATGGAAGGTTGTCGCCAGGAAATCGCTGCGCTGATGACAAATTGAAATCTTTTTCATCGGGCGGAGCGTTATCTTACCGATGGAAGCGAAGACGAAGATTTTCGGCGAGCACGACGCGGCGACGATCAAGCAGATCGAGACGTGCGTCGCGGCCGGCGGCGAACGCGGCGTGCTTTGCGCGGACGCCCACAAAGGTTACGCGCAACCGATCGGCGGCGTTGTCGCCTACAAGGATAAAATTTCGCTAAGCGGCGTCGGGTTCGACATCGCGTGCGGCAATCTCGCGATTTTGACTGACGCCAAGCGCGAAGAGGTCGCACTAAAGATCGACAAAATCATGGACGACGTAGTGCGCCACATTTCTTTCGGCATCGGACGCAAAAGCAAAACGCGGGTCGAGCACGAATTGTTCGACGATCCAGCCTGGCAAATCAAACCGATTGCGGATTTGAAATCGATCGCGGCGGATCAGCTCGGCACCGTCGGCGGTGGTAATCATTATGTCGATCTTTTCGCCGACGAGCAGGACCGGATTTGGGTCGGCGTGCATTTCGGTTCGCGCGGGCTTGGACACAAAACGGCGACGCACTTTTTGAAAGCGGCCGGCGGCAAAGACGGAATGGACGTGCCGCCAACCGTGGTCGATGAAAAATCAGAGATCGGTCACGATTATCTCGCGGGAATGCAACTTTCCGGCCGTTACGCCTATGCCGGACGCGAAGCGGTCGCGCGCCACGTCGTGAAAAATATCTTAGGCGCGCGGATTCTTGAAGAAGTGCACAACCATCACAACTTCGCCTGGCGCGAAAAACACGACGGCGAAGAAGTCTGGGTAGTGCGCAAAGGCGCGACGCCGGCGTTTCCGGGCCAGAAAGGTTTCGTCGGCGGCAGCATGGGCGACGACGCGGTGATCATCGAGGGCGTCGATTCGCCGGTTTCGCGCGAGGCGCTCTTCTCAACCGTCCACGGCGCGGGCCGAATCATGTCGCGGACGCAGGCGAAAGGAAAATTTGTGAAGGTTGGTAAGAAACGAATTCGGCAGGACGGACTCGTGCGTCACGACGAAATGATGAAATGGCTGCACGATCGCGGAATTGTCTTGCGCGGCGGCGATTTGGACGAAGCCCCTCAAGCATATCGTCGTTTGCCCGACGTGTTGAATGCGCATGCCGGCACGATTCGAATTTTGCACACGCTGCGACCGCTCGGCGTCGCCATGGCCGGCCGCGACATTGTCGATCCTTACAAAGATTAGTTTTGTTTCGGCGTCGTTGTTTCGGCGGGTTTCGGACTTAAAGCGGAAGATTTAGGTGTTGCAGTTGGAGCGGGGCTGGGTGTGCGCGAGGCAGCGGGTGTCGCAGTCGCGGACGGCGACGAAGCCGACGACGCGCCGGAGATTTTTGCGAGCTCGTCTTCGAGCAGACGTTTCTCTTCGACGTAGAGCGGCCCGCGTTTTGCCGCCTGAATGTATTCTTTCGCGGCGTCAGTTCGATTCACATCCAGGAGCAATACCGCGGTATAAACGGCATTGTGCGGTTCATGCAAAGGTTCGGGCGAAATTTTCTGCACGACGTCCAAGCCTTCGTCGGTGCGCCCCTGCACGTAGAGTGAAAACGCAAAAGTAACGGCGCAAAGCGCATCGTCAGGGGCGCGATCGTAGACCTGCTTGGCGAGGTCCTGCGCCTGCTTCGTGTTTTGGTCGATGTTCAAGCCGAGACGAGCGAGATTCGCGCTGATTCCAATTTCATTCGGCGAAGCTTCATGAAGGCGTTGAAGAACATCGTACAACTTTTTGAGATCGTTCTTCGCGCGATAAAATCGATAAAGCGCGTCGAGCGCCTCGCGACGCGTCGGCGGATTGTGCGAAAGTCGCGTCCACAGTTCTTGGCTTTCGATGCCGAGATTCCACTTGCTGGCCAGGCGCGCGAGCTTGAGCTCGTGCTCTGGTTGAGCGGCGGCTGTACGCTGCGCTTCCCGCCAGAGCGTGTCGAACTCGGCATCAGAGGACGATTGCCGCATTTGGTGCGCCGCCAGCGCCTGATAGGCGAGACGAACATAATCTTCATCGCCCCAGGATTCGCTCCGGGTCCAGCGCCGCAAGCGCGACCAGTTCTTCAATTCAGCAAAAGCAGCGGCAATCGCGACCGCCGGCGGCGGATGATCCGTTGTTGAGGCCGGCAACTTATCCATCCATTTGATCACTTCCGCGGCGAGACCGTTTTGATTCATCCAATCCATGAGCGATCCCAAGTCGTTAGAATTGCGTATCGCCACTGGTTTCACTTTCTCGAGGAGCGCGTCGAACTTGTTGGCGTCGAGCTTGCGATAAAAGTTCAGGCAAAGCAGATAGTCGCTGAAATTAACATCGGGCGACATCTGGAGCTGTTGCGCGAACCGGTCGGCGGTTTCGAAATCCTTGCGGTCAACTGCATCGTTAAGCAAAGCCCGAAGCGCGCCGGCGCGAAATTCGGGATCTTTGGTGAGCCGCTCGAGATTTGTGCGCGCGTTCGCGCTCTTTTCCGGATTTGGAGAACGAATTTGGATCGCCGCGAGATTGAACTGGTAAAGATCGTTTTTGGGATCCTCACGCACCGCCGTCTCAAACTGTTGTTCCTGTTCGGCGACGTTGCCCTCGGCGCGGGCGAGCCAACCGGCCACGACATGGAACACGGCGCGGTCCTGCGCCTTGGGCGCAATGCGCTCGAGCGTTTTGCGGGCGAGATCGATCTGGCCAAAACGAAGCGCGGCCGACGCGAGATTGAGCTGAGTGTCGATGTTGTCCGGCTGTAATCGCGCGATCTGCGCTCGCCACGAAACAGTTTCCTCCGAGTTCTCTTTCTCCGTCGCGTCTGCCAGGATCAAGAACGCCGGAAGCGAATCGCGATGCAGCTGGAGAACTTCGCGGGCCAATTGATTCGCGCCGATGTAATCTGCTTGCTCCAACTTTGCCGACGCACGTTTGAGTAAACGCGATTCACGCCAGCCGGAATATAGTTTGGAACCGTAAGTTCCGAGCGCGATGATCAGCAACAACGCGACGGCTGCTCCGCCGACATAAATAGCAACGCGGAGCGGAGGAAAATGGAATCGCAAGCTCGGGTAGGATTCGTCCCCCGGCATCGAATGCGCGCGTCGCCTCCGCCGCACACGTCTGATTTTCTCCGGCATTAAATTTTTATGCGCGGATGAACGAGAGAATGCAAGTCGCGCCTGCGAAGATGACTGACGCTAGGACTCTGACTCGCGAACAATCGGACTAGCTTCAATCTGTTCTCGCGCGCGATCTCGCATCCGCGGTCCCCAGACGTAGCGCGTGAGCAGGACTTTGATTGTGGCGGTAAGTGGGACGGCGAGGATCGGGCCGAGCAAGCCGCCAATTAACAAACCCCAGACGAAAATCGAGACAATCACCGTCATCGGATGCAAACCGACTGATTGGCCGACGATGCGCGGCGCGTAAAACATGCCCTCGAGATTCTGAATGACGATAAAAATCGCAGTGACGATGATCGGATGCAGCCAGTCGCCCCATTGAAAAGCCGCGATCAGAACTGCGGGGACCCAGCAGATGATAATGCCGATGTACGGAATCATGGTCAAAATGACGACAAGAAGCCCGATCAACGGCGCGAAATTCAAGCCGAGCAAAGTCAGAGCGCTCCCGATCAGTGTTCCATCAACGAGGCAGACGAGCAGTTGTCCGCGGAAATACGCGATGACGTACCTGTTGATTTCCGATAACGCCTCCGCGATCTCGTCCTTTAACGGTGAAGCGCGCAGCGGAAGGTAATCTTTCCATCGTCGTTCGATGCGCGGCCGTTCCTTCAAAAGAAAGAACAGATAGATCGGGACCATCACCAAACTGAGAAGGAAGCCGGCCACACCAAGAAATCCGCCAATACTCTTCTTGAGAATGTTCCAAACCTTGTCGCTCCAGGCCGGCAATTGATGTTGAACATACACAATCATTTTTTCGACGTCGGCTTCGACCTTCTGACGTTCGGCGGAACTGATCTTCGGTGGCGCCGGGGCGATCGATTCGACCGCGGAATCCGCCGGTGATACCGAGGGATTTGGAGTTGGCGACGAAGTAGCGGCCGCGCGAGGCGGCGGGGTCCCGAGAAGCAAATTCACCAGGCCGGAAGTTGCCGACTTGCCGTGAGTGCCGCTGGTTCCACTAAGAGTCCGGTTGTAGCGGACGACAAGATCGACAATGCGGTCGCGGGTCGTTTGCGTATAAGACGGGAGTTCCTTCGCGAAGTTCGCGCTTTGCTCCGAAATCGTCGGCACGACCCACCAAAACAATCCGAGCAAGGCGATAAACGCGCTCAGGAAAATGACGATAATCGCCCAAATCCTAGCTATTCCCCGGCGACAAAGATGCGTTACGAGCGGATCGAGCAAGTAAGCCAGAATGATCGCGATCGCGACCGGAATCAGAATTGGCTGGAGAAAACTGATCAGGTTCGCGCCGACGTAAACCACCGCGCCGGCAATGACGATCAAGAGGACAACGAAGAACGCGGTGAGCGCGGCCCACATTGTTCTTTTTTGCCAGAGTGTGGGATAGGCGCTCATCGTGTCTTGCAAAGGATCAAGATCTTGCTGCAACGGCGATTCTATTGAATCGGATTCGCATTCGCTGGTTGACCTTTGCTCATTTTAGTTTTCGTGTTGTCGATCTTATCGCTGAGCTTTTTATTTTGCGGATCGAGGTTTAGCGCTTTCTGCCATGCATCCAACGCCTGGGCGGTTTTGTTCATCTTGGCGAAGGTGTCTCCGATGTGTTCAAAGACAACCGGATCATCGCGGGTGAGCTTTTGCGCCGCGCGGAGAAGATCAACCAAAGCTTGATCGTATTTGCCTTGGCGATATTCCAGCCAGCCCAGCGTGTCGATGTAAGCGCCATTATTCGCGTCCGCTCGTAACGCCAGCGTGATCATCTCTTCGGCCTGGTCGAGGTGCATGTTGTGCTCGGCCCACATGTAAGCAAGGTAGTTATAGGCGTCGGCGGCGTTTGCCGGGTCCATGGCAATGGATTTTCGGAAAAGATCGGCCGCTTTATCATAAAGGCCGGCCTGTTCAGCGGCAGCGCCGTAGTCGAAAAAGAATCGTGCATTCGTAATTTCGCCGCCTTCCAATTGCGCTTCATGCAATGCCTCCTCGAAAGTACCCACCGCCGCCTGCGAATGCTTCGCTTCGCGCTGAGCGATCGCGAGATAATAAGCGATCTCCGGCGCCTGCGGAAAATGCTGGCGCGCTTCGCTGAGCACTTTAACCGCGCGCTCATTCTCCTTTAGCGGACCAAGAAGAAGCTCCGCGAGATGTAAGTAAGGGCTGGCTCGACGGGGATTAACCACCATACTTTGTTCATAATTGGCCGCTGCCTTGGCAAATGTCGCCTTGGCCTCGGCGGCTTTTTTCTCGCGCTCGAGCGCGCGGGCTGTATCGTCGAGCAAGCCGGCAAGCAAATCGTATGGCTGATATTTTTCCGGGTGTTGCCTGATGATTTCTTGAAGCATCTCCACCGCTTTGTCGCGTTGGTTCGTGAGAAGAAATCCGGCAGCGAGTTTTTCCCTGGCGTTCGTATCCTCCGGCTCCAGATCCAGCAGCCGTAAGTAGAGCGGTATCGCTTCTTTGATCTGTTGGGTGGACACGTAGTAATCAGCCAAATCTTTCAGCACCGATGTGTTATCGCCGGCATGTTCAACCGCTTTTCTGAAAACGTCGTTGACCCGCGCGATTTCATCGGGTTTTGGCGTGCGATCGGGCTTAAAAACAACTGACGCGTACAGTTTTCCGAGCCGCGTCCAAAAAACGGGATCGTCGCTTTTCAGTGCGAACGCGTGATCCAGCGACTGCAGCGCTTTCTTTTCATCTCCGGCCGCAATTGCGATTTCGCAAAGCCGTTCGTAGGCATCCACATTGTGCGGGTCGAGAGCGATCGCCCGATTGGCGTAGTCGATCGCTTGGTCGCTGCGACCCAGATATTTTGCGTGAATATAGGCTAACTGGAGCAATGGCTCCGGCGCCTTCGGGTTCGCCTTGACCGCATCTTTCAAAATGTCGATCGCTTGTGGAAAGTCCTCTTGTCGAGTGAGAATCGAGGCAACACGGGCGGCTAGCTCAGCCTGGCCAGGATCGACATCCAACACTTTGCGATACGCCGCCAGCGCTTTGTCCATCTCGCCGTTTTCTTCGAACGACATGCCTTCGACGAAATGAGCCAGCGCGTCGGCTTTGTGTTGGTTCTCGAGGCGAAGCAAAAGATCCTTGGCTGGGGCCAGCGCGATTGAATCATCAAGTCGCGCCGTTGTTTTCGCTGGCGCTGGCTTAACGGCCGCAGTTGGCGATGGGGACACTGTTCGGGAGCGCGCGAAGAGCATTTGCGAAGCGAGGAGAAGAATCGCAAGCAACAGGCGCAAGGATAGCTGGCGATGGCTGCGCAGCTCTATCATGTTTTCGACTCTAATCGCGTGGAAGTTACGCGCAAACGAGCCGTGGCCTAACAACTGAACTTTACGCTTTGTATCGCAGCCGCTTCTTGTGGCGGTTCGCCCGCATGCGCTTGCGACGCTTGTGTTTTGAAATTTTGGCTTTGCGCCTTTTCTTCAGAGAACCCATACAAAAACTCGATTCGTTCGATATCGATCCAACCACGGAGACGGTTTCTGTTCAACTCCTTCTTGCGTGCCGTCAACAGCGTAGCGCCGCTAGATACTCAATTAACCTTGTGGCAAACAATGAAAAATATCGGGCTGGTGGGATTTGAACCCACGGCCTCCTGGTCCCGAACCAGGCGCTCTACCAAGCTGAGCCACAGCCCGAACAAGCGACGTTTCTCGACTTCGGAAAACGGCCCCGATATCTCGTGCAATTCCAGACGTCTGGCAAGAGCGCTTTGACCGTTGCCGGCTTTCTTTTGATCACGCCTCCTGGCCGCGGCGTGCTCCACCGACCAGGGCAGTGTACAGAAACTTGTCACTTCAAAACGAGAAGCATTGCGGGGTTTTGTTCTCATTTTTGATGGCACCTGCCGATTTTTCTCAAATTTCTATACACATCCGCAATTCTAAGAAAAACCGGTATGCTCTATGCTGGTTTTGGGGGTAATGAAACGCGCCAACCAACCCACCGCGGCGATGACCTTCCCGGAGATCTTGGTTGCCGTTTTGTTGCTCGCGATCTTTTGCGGGTCGGTGTTCGAACTGAATGCCGTTTGTCTGCGTTACATCGATGCGAGCAAAGAATCGCTCGCAGCTCTGCAAAGCGTTCATGATCGCTGTGAAGTGCTGCGCAATCTTTCCTTCACCGACCTGACCACAACTGCCACGATTCAGTCCACGCTTTCAAGTCCGGCGAACACCGCCGACTTCTGCAACAAAGCCACCGAAGTCGTTAAGATCAGGGCTTATCCGACAGCAACGGGCGTGACGCAATTCACGCGCACGCCTGACGGCGCGGTAACGCTCAATTCAACGGCAACGAGCCTTGGGACCACGCTCGTGCAGGTAGACGTCTCCACTTCCTGGAACATGCTCGGCGGACGGGCTCGTTCCGAACAAACCAGCACCATCATCTCAAACGGAACCAAGAAATGAAACTTAGAACCTCACAATCACGGGCCGGCTTCACGCTCGGCGAAATGATGATTAGCGTCAGCCTCAGCTCGATCGTCCTCGCAGCAGCGATCACGTCGGGCGTATCGCTTCAGAAAAGTTTTGGAGCGATCGACAATTATTTCACGACCCATATGCAGCAGATCCGTATCATCGACTATCTCAGCCGTGATGTGAAACGCGGCTTGATTGTGACCACCTCGCTCGACCTGCAGAGTGTCACGATGAACGTTCCAAACTACATCATTCAGGCGGGCGACTCCGAGGCTGTGGCAAATCCTTCGTTAATCGGCACACCTCGCACCCCGACGATCAGCTATTCCTCCAATGGCTGGCAAGTTAACTACAGTCCATCCCTTACGACGGTGGTTTATTCTATCAACGGCAACTCGATTCTGCGAACGGAGAACGGCGTTGTGACAACGATCGCCTCCAGCACCGATCAACTGGTTCCGACGACGACGGATGTTGAGCTCTCAAACACCGAGTACGCCAACACATCCGTGACTTTTGCTCCTATTTTCACTTCCGGAGGAGTCGCAGCTGAGCGCTCCGGAACAAGCGTTTACGCGACCGCCTACTTACGAAACAAACGCCGCGGTTAAGGCGCCCACGCAAGTACATAATGCAAATCGCAAAGCGACATGCTGAGAACGGCAACGTCCTGTTGATTGTTCTCTGCACGATACTTGTCGTCTCGGTTATCGGCGCAAATATCCTGCTCAATTGCACCGCCCGTTACAACGCCGCTTCCAGCCAAGTGCGCAGCTGGAAAGAATCGCTCGATGCTGCGGAAACCGGCGGCGATATCGCTTATGCTGAAGTTCGCAAGACGATCCTTGATCCAACCCACGCGTTTAGCAGTTGGACCTACTCCGGCGGCGTTTATACGAATTCACCAGTCACCTACGGGCAGGACAATCTTAAGACGAGCGAGCGCGTCGATGCGTTTTATTGGGATTCCAATGGAAATCCGTGGTATCGGATTCGCACAAATGGCACGGCACCGGTGCTTGGATTGAAACGTGTCGGAATGGATGACCGCATGGGTCCGAACACTCACGGCGACAGTTTGCTGAGAAAAATCGATTTTAGTTACGATCACTTTGCCGCCACCTACGGTCCGAATGGCGACGGGCTTAACAAAGCACTCGTACCGGTTTCGCAGCCTCAGGTGACGCGCCGAGTCGAGCTAATTGCCGCGCCGATTACGCCATTCGAAGCGGCCATTAAAGCTGGCGGTACTTTTTATGGACTTGGCTCCGCCGCTTACATTGATAGTTATCGATCCTCCGTTGGTGCTTATGACGCCGGCGTTCGACTTAATCCAAGCGATCCGCGATACGTTGACGCGTTGTCGGGAACTGTGGAAATCAATAGCTCAGTCGCGACTATTATGGGCAGCATCTACGGCAGCCTTTATACGAATGGCGGGTTCGTCACCAAGAAAACCAGTAGCGTTTACGGAATAATTGATAACAACGTGCCGTTCAGCCTTCCGCCGTTTTACATGCCCGATACTTCCTCGTGGAGTTTCGTCTCGAATCCTTCATCTGTAAGTGGGAACACAACCATCAATCCCCCAGCGGGGGGAACTCCGCAGAGTCCCAACTATTATCTCATGAGTTCTTTCGCCACCAACGGCAACCTGACAGTAAATGCCTACACTAATAACGGGACAACTCAGGAAACGTACGTGGCCATGCATGTGACCGGAGACGTCGGTAGCAGTAACGGTCAGGGCGCGTCGATTACGATCGCGAACCACGTCCATTTCGAGCTTTACTTCGATGGGAACTTCGGCGCCAAGGCTCAGAACATCGTTAACAACAGCGGTTTTGCTGGAAATCTTCAAATCTACGGCATTAGTCCGACTGATCCGAGCGTCCAACAACAGATCGATCTAAACTCCGGCGGCGGCTCGACTGCCGGATTTGCCGCGGTTTTTTATGCGCCGTCCGCCAATCTAACAGTTAACGGCGGCCCAGATTTCATCGGAGCCGTCGTTTGCAAAAACTTTTACGCCAACGGCAACGTGCATTGGCATTACGATCGCCTTCTCGATAATACCGGTGACGCGGTCGACTATCGCGTCATTAGCTACGTGGAAGACACTCGTTAGGCGCGCAGCTCGGTAACTTTAGAGCTTCCTCCGTGGCAATCCTACCCGCGCGGGGCCGACATTGCGGGCTCGAACAAATCGGTTGACAACCGATGCTTGCGCGGCAAAGTCAACGCTCCAATTTTATGATCGCATCGCAGCTTGCACCGTCCGCTCTGTCCACCGATGCGCCGACCATTCTTCAATTCCCGACGGAAGCCAACCCCGCCGTCAGATCCTTGCGCCATATGACGACTCAACTTCTCCAGGATGCCGCTCAAGTAATTCCGAACCAGCAACTCCTGATCAACGTCGTATCCAAGCGCGTTCGGCAGCTCGGCTTGGGACACCGGCCAATGGTTGAAACAACTCCACGCATGTCGCTCACCGATATCGCGCTCAAGGAAATCGTCGCTGGCAAGCTCGCGTTCGAGCCGCTGAAGAGCCCGACCGAAAACGCGTAAACGATCATCGCGTTCAGCGCGATTATGACCGCCGAGTCGATTCTCAATCGAAAGGCGCTTCGCGATTTTCACATTCTCGATCGCTACGAAGCCGGCATCGAGCTAAAAGGGAGCGAAGTAAAGTCGGTCCGCGGGGGCAAAGCGAATATCAATGATGCGTTCGCGCGGATCGAAAACGGCGAAGCGTTTCTCTACAACGCCGATATTCAGCCCTACGAAAAAGCCAGCCACGAAATCCCTGCAGCCAAACGCCCCCGCAAACTTCTCCTTCATCGCGAGGAGATCGATAGACTTTACGGCGAAAGTCAGGTCAAAGGTCGCGCGCTCGTTGTTCTCAAGCTCTACTGGAAGAACGGCAAACTGAAAGCCGAGATCGGCGTCGGCCAGGGCAAAGTCGCGCGCGACAAGCGCGCGGATTTGAAGAAGCGTGCCGTCGAGCGTGAAACCGCGCGCGAGGTCGCGCGCTTCAACCGCAAGCATAGTTAGATCGACATCATCGATCGAATTCAACGTTGAACGTTGAGGTTGAACGTTCGACGTTCCTTGGTGGCGGGCTCAGATTTCTTCAAAGACAAAGTCGCTCTAATCACCGGCGGCTCGCGCGGGCTCGGTTTGGAAATCGCCCGTCAGATTTGCGCGCGCGGAGGAAGCGTTGTGCTGCTCGCACGCGACGCCAATGAATTGTCACGCGCGAAAACCCAGTTAGACCAATTCGGAACTGTGGTTCTGACGATCGAATGTGATTTGCTTGAAACGGCTCAGATTCAGTCGGCAGCCCAGCAAGCTCTGCAACGTTTCCGCAAGATCGACATCCTCATTAATAACGCGGGAATCATCGAGGTCGGGCCGCTCGCCCACATGCAATTCAAAGATTTTGACCGGACGATGCGCCTCCACTTCTGGGCGCCGTTCATATTATACTGGTTGATTGCTGCGCGGATGCGTGCGCAAGGAGGCGGCCGTATCGTTAACATTTCTTCCATTGGCGGGCGGATCGCCGTTCCACACATGGCCCCCTATTCTGCGAGCAAGTTCGCGCTCGCCGGATTTTCGGATGCGATCCGTGCCGACCTCGCTCGCGACAAGATTCATGTGACAACTGTCACGCCGGGCATGATGCGGACAGGTTCGCATGTGCACGCGAAATTCAAAGGCGATCACGCGGCGGAATACAAATGGTTTGCCTGGGCTTTGAAGATACCGTTCGCGTCGATATCGATGGAACGCGCCGCGCGCAAAATTGTCAACGCTTGCGCCCGCGGCAAACCGAACCTCGTTATGCCTTTGTCCGCCTACCTGATCATCGCCGCGAACGCGCTACTTCCGAATTTAATGGCACGCGCGATGAGAATGTTCAGCGGCTCCTTGCCGCCGCAAGTCAGCCAGAGCGGCAACGAGCCGAAAACAGGCGGGGAAATTCTCGGCGGCAAGTGAAAAGGCTTTTCGTTTCGATCGATCCGCCGCAGTCGGTCCGAAAGATCCTCGTTGATCTGGATCCACACCTTCGCGGCGTTTACTGGACCGCTGGGAATCAGCTCCATCTCACCCTCGGCTTTTTCCCGGACGTTCCTCAGGATGTCGATCTTGCACTGCGCGAAAAACTGGCAGCGATCGAGTTCCGCGCGTTTTTTCTGCCGGTCGAAGGCATAGGAACTTTTCCACCGAAGGGAATCGTGAAAATTGTTTGGATCGGGGTTGGTGCGGCGCATCCGCATCTGTTCCAACTTCACAAACGCGTCCAGGAAGCAGCGTTTCAGGTTAGAATCGAGCCCGAACTTCGACCATGGCATCCGCATTTCACTCTCGCGCGCTGCCGCGATGTTTCCCGAAGCGCGCTGGCGAAATTTTTGCAATTGAACGCGGGTGTGAACGCCGGAATGTTTCGCGTTGAAGCGCTCCATCTTTATTGCAGTGAACTGACGCCCGCCGGCCCGATTCACACCTGCGAGCTTTCAGTGCCTGCTCGATAGCGGGGCCGCCACGTGCTCAAGCGGTCGACGTTCGGCCGGAACACCGATCCAAACTTCGACAATCGCCCCAATGATCATGAGGATTGCCGCGGTGAGATAACCGGCGAACAGCGCGTTCCTCGATCCGCTCTCGATGATCGAACCAAAGAGCCACGGCGCGAACACGCCGCCGATCAGCGTTCCGATTGTGTAGAATATTGCAATCGCGAATGCGCGGATCTCTAGCGGGAAAATTTCGCTGACAGTCAAATACGCGGAACTCGCGGCCGCCGAAGCGATGAAGAAAATAATCGTCCACGCGAGCGTCTGGGTGTGCGCAGTTAACAACCCCGCGTGAAATAACCAGCCGGTCAGCGCCAGCAATACGCCGGAGAGTCCGTACGTCGCAGCGATCATTGTTTTGCGACCGACCGTGTCGAAGAGATGGCCGAGCACGAACGGGCCGAGCAGATTGCCCAGCGCGAAGGGAAGTAGATAGCCGCCGACATTTCGCTCCGAGACGCCGTAAACGCGCATCAACACGAGTGCGTAAGTGAAAAAGATTGCGTTGTAGAAGAACGCCTGCGTCGCCATTAACACGAGGCCAAGAAACGAACGACGTCGATGTTCGTGGACGATTGCGTTCCAAATTTCACGCCACGGTGTGTGCGTGCGCGTGTGAATGCGCGTCGGCGGCAAATCGTTCGTCGCCGAAACGCCGATCGACGCCTCGACCTGATCGACAATTGCCTCCGCCTCCTCGTTTCGGCCGTGAATCATCAGCCAGCGCGGGCTCTCTGGAATCCAGCGACGAAAAAAGATGACGATCAGGCCAAGCGTGGCGCCGATTCCGAAAGCCAATCGCCAGCCAAACGAAATCGGAAAGCGATTCGGATCGAGCAACACCAGCGTCGCAGCCGCGCCCAGCGCCGCGCCGAGCCAGTAGGAACCGTTGATCATCAAATCTACCCGTCCGCGGACTCGCGCCGGGATCAACTCGTCGATCGCGGAATTGATCGCTGCATACTCACCGCCAATTCCGGCGCCGGTGATTGCGCGGAAAACCGCGTAGCTGGCAAAATTCCACGAGAACGCTGAAAGCGCCGTGCCGATCAAGTAAACGGCCACGGTAATGAAAAATAATTTCTTTCGTCCGAAGCGGTCCGCTCCGTAGCCAAACAAGATCGCGCCGATCACCGCGCCGGCCAGATAGCAAGTGGCACTGGCACCGACTTCGCTGTCGCTCAGTCCGAGAGTTTCGCTCCGCGTCAGAATTCCGCCCAACGATCCGGCGAGTGTCACCTCGAGCCCATCAAGGATCCAGGTCGCGCCCAACGAAACGACAATAAGCCAATGCCAGCGGCTCCACGGCAGCGCGTCCAATCGCGCCGGCACGCGGGACTCAACCAGTTCGCCGTTTGCCATCGACGCATCGTGTCGTGACGGGCGATTGAGGTCAATCCACTCGCCGTTCTCTGACCTCTGTCCTCTGGACTAATCCTCGTAGGTCGGCAGACCTTTTTCCCGCCGCCGTTCCTTGATGTAATTCACCATGTCTTCAGAAGTCTTGAAATGGTCGGACTTGAACGGCGCCTTCTTTTTTCTCCGCAGCACGCTATACCACCACCGCCAGTAATTCTGCCATGTATCGTAGCCTGATTCGGGTTTCTCGTGCGCGATTTCCGCCGCAATGCGCTCGTCTACACGTTCTTTCCAATACTGTTCCTCCGTAACGTTCGTCACCGACACGCGGCCAGATTGGTCGCTGTTGTATTCGCGAATCGTCCGGCGATGTATTTCGCACGCCGGCAGAAACGTCGCCAGGAGTAAAACCGCAATGAGACGCTCGATCTTCAACATTTCAAAGATTTTCCAAAGTAAAACGGTTCGTCAATTCTCGAATGCCCGTTGGCGCGAGCTACGCCGTGCGGCCGCAGCAGTTCTTGTATTTTTTTCCGCTCCCACATGGACACGGCTCGTTGCGGCCGACTTTCGGTAGCGAACGCCGCACTGGCAAATCGATCGACATCTCGCCTGCGCCGTCGCCGTCTCCAGCCGCAACACCGGCCATCGCCGGCTGAGGTTGTCGCGCGCGGACGGGTGCGTTTGCCGCCGGAGCTGTAGGTGCGTCTTCGCGAAGCAGGAATTGCGGCAGCGTCGCCAGAAAATTCTCGAATGCCTGCAAGTTTGACGTGCTGCGGAAAAGATTGTGCAACACCTCATTCTTAATGTTCGCCATCAACTCGACGAACATGTCGTAGGCTTCGGTCTTGTATTCGATGAGCGGATCTTTTTGCGCGTAGCCGCGGAGATAAACGCCTTCGCGTAACGCATCCATCGCATAAAGGTGTTCCTGCCATAGCCGATCGATCGCGTTCAGAATGATGTAACGCTCGAGACTTTTGACCGCGGTCGGTTCCTCGTGACTCGATTTCCGCAGGTAGGCGTCTTTGATCTTCTCGATCAGGAACTGCGCGTTTTCATCAACGCTGCGCGTTTCAAATTGCGCGCGTTCTTTGTTCAACCCGAGCGGAAACGTGACGTTGACCCAGTTGATCAAGCCGGCGTAGTTCGGTTCATCGCCTTCGAGATATTCCTTCACTTTGTTCGGCACGGCTTCGTCGATCACTTCAAAGATTTCCGAGCGCGGATCGTCCGTGTCGATCACATCGTTTCGCCACGTGTAAACGACTTCGCGCTGCATGTTCATCACGTCGTCGAAATCGAGCGTGCGCTTCCGGATCAAATAATTGCGTTGCTCGACGCGCTTCTGTGCGGTCTCGACGGATTTGTTCAACCAACGATGCTCGAGCTCCTGACCTTCTTCCAAACCGAAACGCTCCATGATCTTGGTCATCCGATCGGCCGCGCCGAAATTGCGCATCAGATCGTCTTCAAATGAAACATAGAATCGCGATGCGCCTGGGTCTCCCTGGCGCGCGCAACGTCCGCGCAATTGTCGATCTATCCGGCGCGCTTCGTGTCGCTCGGTGCCAATAACAGACAGTCCGCCTTTGTCCGCGACGCCTGCTCCAAGTTTAATATCAGTACCGCGTCCGGCCATGTTCGTAGAAATTGTGACCGTGCCGGGCTGCCCCGCCCGCTGAACGATCTCAGCTTCCTGCATATGAAATTTCGCGTTGAGCACGTTGTGCGGAATTTTTTCGCGCTTAAGCATTCGGCTCAGTAACTCCGATGCCTCGACACTGACCGTGCCAACGAGGACCGGCTGCTGATTCGCGTGATGTTCTTTGATTTCGTTAATGACCGCGTTGTATTTTTCGCGACGCGTCTTGTAGATGCGGTCGTTGGAATCCTTTCTCGCGACCGGCCGGTTCGTCGGAATCACGTTCACGTCGAGTTTGTAAATGTCGTGAAACTCGGCTGCTTCGGTTTCTGCCGTTCCGGTCATGCCGGCGAGTTTTTGATACAGCCGGAAATAATTTTGGATCGTGATCGTGGCCAACGTTTGGGTTTCGCGATCGATCTGGACGCCTTCTTTCGCTTCCACCGCTTGATGCAAGCCATCACTCCAGCGCCTGCCCGGCATTTTGCGGCCAGTGAATTCGTCGACGATGACGACTTTGTTGTCCTCCACGACGTACTGCACGTCTTTGTCGAACACGCAGTAGGCGCGGAGCAAATTCGAGATGTTGTGAATCCTCTCGGCTTGCTGGTCGCAGTGTTCCTGTCGCTCGGTCTTCTTCTTGTCCTTCTCTTCGTCCGATAACGTCGTGTTTAGATCGATCTCCGTGAATTCGCTGATTAAGTCCGGCAACACGAATGCGTTCGGATCGTCCGGATTTAAAAACGTCCGGCCTTGCTCGGACAAATCCGCTTCGTTCGATTTCTCGTCGATCGTGAAAAACAATTCCTCTTTAAGCAAGAAAAGCTCTTCCTTGCGCGTGTCGGTGTAAAACGAAAGCTCGGCCTTATCGATCGCCCGGCGTTTGTCTGGATCTTCCATCATCCGCAGCAACTGCTTGTTGCGCGGCTGGCCGAGTTTCACTTTGAACATTAATCGCCCGCCAAGTTCGAGATCGCCCTTCTCGAACGCTTCCGCCGCTTCGCTCGCGACGCGATTGCACAGCATCGTTTGTTTGCGCACGAGCTGCTCGATCAACGGTTTCCACTTGTCGTATTGATGCGTCGAGATCGTCGCCGGCCCGCTGATGATCAACGGCGTGCGCGCTTCGTCGATCAAGATCGAGTCGACTTCGTCAACGATCGCATAATGGTAACCGCGCTGGACTTGTAGCTCCCGCGATGTCGCCATTCCGTTGTCCCGCAAGTAATCGAAACCGAATTCGCTGTTCGTCCCGTAGGTGATATCGCACGCATATTGTTGCCGGCGCACATCCGGTTCCTGATCATGTTGAATGCAGCCGACGGTGAGGCCGAGAAATGTGTAAAGCGCACCCATCCATTCCGCGTCGCGACGAGCGAGATAATCGTTCACCGTCACCAGATGCGAGCCGCGTCCCGTGAGCGCGTTGAGATAGAGCGGCAACGTCGCGACCAAAGTTTTGCCTTCACCCGTCGCCATTTCCGCAATGCGTCCGCGATGCAAAACCATTCCGCCGAGCAATTGGACATCGAAGTGCACCATGTCCCACGTCATCGGCTGATCGCAGACCGTGAACGAATGATGTCGATCTTTAAGACGCCGAGCGGCGTTTTTCACGACCGCGAACGCTTCCGGTAGAATCTCTCCCAACCGGCGCCATTGCTCCTCCGGGTCCGAAATCTTCGAAAGCTCGTCCTTCCAAGCCGCGGTTTTCGCGCGCAACTTATCATCCGAGAGCGACTTGAACTGCTCGTCGAACTCATTGATTCGCCGAACCATCGGCGCCATTCGCCGCAGCTCACGCACATTCTTCGAGCCGAAAATCTTCTTTAGAATCCAATTAACCATCGAGTTTCTAATATCGACGAGGTTCGGTCATTTGTCATTCCATGGCGGCCTCGCTAAGCTGAAATTATGAAGAAGATTATTTCCACTTCTCACGCTCCAGCAGCCATCGGGCCGTATTCGCAAGGGGTTCGCGTTGGATCGACAATTTACTTTTCCGGACAAATTCCGCTCGACCCCAAAAGCGGCCAAATGGTGTCGGGCGGGACCGATGTTCAGGCGCGACGCGTGATGGAAAATATTGGCGGACTATTGAAGGCCGAAGGTCTGAGTTACGACAACATCGTCAAAACCACGATTTTTCTCGCCGACATCAACGATTTCCAAACGGTCAACGAAATCTACGGCAGCTATTTCAAACAAGCGCCGCCTGCGCGCTCGACCGTTCAGGCGGGCGCGCTGCCCAAAGGCGCGCGCGTTGAAATCGAAGTAATCGCCGTCGCCAGCGGTGGAGACGGTACGGCTGCCGACACGTCGGGATGAGCGAAGATCTGCTCGCTCTTTTCCGAAAAACCGGCGCGCTGCTCGATGGCCACTTTGTTTTGCGTTCCGGATTGCACAGCCGCCAATATTTTCAGTGCGCTATACTTCTTTCGCACACTGACATTGCCGCGCGCGTTTGCGGAATGCTGGCAGACAAATTGCGCAAGGTCGACTGCGACTCGGTGATTTCCCCTGCTCTAGGCGGAATCATTGTCGGCCAGGAAGTCGGACGCGCGCTCGGCAGACGCCACATCTTTGTCGAGAAAGACGAAGGCAAACTCGCGCTTCGTCGCGGATTCAAGATCAACAACGGTGAAAACTTTGTCGTTGTGGAAGACGTGGTCACGCGCGGCGGGCGCGTTCAGGAGACGATCGACATCGTTCGCGCTCACGGCGGAATCGTCAACGCGGTCGGAGTGATTGTCGATCGAAGCGGCAACAAGAAGCCCGATTTTGGTTGCCCGTTTGTTAGTTTGGTCGAAATGAATGTAGAGAATTTCGAAGCGGACAAATTGCCGCCTGATCTGGCGAAAATCCCCGCGGTGAAACCAGGAAGCAGATGACAATCGAACCAAAATCAGCCTCCGCCGCAACCGTGCGAGAAAAATCGCACGGCTTCATCTCGGAGTTTTGTCATTCCTCGGTTGGCCGAAAAATGATCGTCGCCGTCACCGGCGTGATTCTGATTTTGTTCGTGATCGGCCACCTCCTTGGCAACTTGCAAATTTTTCTCGGGCCCGATTGGATCAACGCTTACTCGCAGCATTTGCACGATCTGGGTCCGATTCTCTGGATGATTCGCGCGTTTCTCCTGGCGAGCGTGATTCTCCACATTTACTTCACGATTCTGCTCGCGATCGAAAATCGCCGGGCCCGCCCTGAAGCCTACCGCGATCGCAACTACGTGAAAGCGAGCTGGGCTTCGCGTCACATGGTCATGAGCGGATTGGTCGTGCTCGCGTTCGTCATTTATCACCTCGCCCATTTCACTTTCCGCATGACCGATGCCCGCTTCGCCTTGCTTAAACACGACGCGATGGGGCGTTACGACGTTTTTTCCATGATGGTTTACGGATTTCAAAACGTTTACGTTTCGGTCTTCTACATCGTTGGATTATTTCTTCTGACGCTTCACCTCACGCACGGTTCGTCGAGTTTTTTTCAATCGCTCGGCCTGAATGATTACCGGCTGACGCCGAAGCTCGCCATCGCCGGACGAATTTTTGCCTGGATGCTTTTCATCGGCTACACGTCGATCCCGATTGCCGTTCTACTCGGCTTCATTTTGCCGGCGCAATAATCATGATCGGCAATTTGGATCCTAAAACTCCTTCCGGTCCGCTCGAGCGCAAATGGACGAGTCATAAGGATCATTCGCGTCTCGTTAGTCCGAACAATCGCCGCAAATTCGAAATCATCGTCGTTGGCTCGGGTCTGGCCGGCGGTTCGGCAGCGGCGACGCTGGGCGAGCTCGGCTATCACGTGAAATGTTTTTGTTTCCAGGATTCACCACGTCGCGCTCACTCGATCGCCGCCCAAGGCGGAATCAACGCCGCGAAAAATTATCAGAACGACGGCGACAGCATTTACCGTTTGTTTTACGACACAATCAAAGGCGGCGACTTCCGTTCGCGTGAAGCAAATGTCTATCGCCTCGCCGAAGTCAGCGCCAACATCATCGACCAATGCGTCGCGCAAGGCGTGCCGTTCGCGCGCGAGTACGGCGGCTTGCTCGCGAATCGCTCCTTCGGCGGCGCGCAGGTGTCGCGAACGTTTTACGCGCGCGGGCAGACCGGCCAGCAACTCTTGCTTGGTTGCTATCAGGCGCTCTGTCGGCAGATCGCGGCCGGCACCGTCCAAATGTTCCCGCAAACGGAAATGCTCGATCTGGTGATCGTCGATGGTCACGCAAAAGGAATCGTGACGCGAGATTTGCGGACGGGAAAGATCGACATCGTCGCTGGCGACGCCGTCGTGCTCGCGACCGGCGGTTATGGAAACGTCTTTTATCTTTCGACCAACGCGCGCGGCTGCAACGTGACTGCAACTTACCGCGCTTACAAACGCGGCGCGCTGTTCGCCAATCCTTGCTTCACGCAAATTCATCCTACCTGCATTCCGCATTCCGGCGATTATCAATCGAAGCTCACGCTGATGTCCGAATCGTTGCGCAATGACGGACGCGTTTGGGTGCCGAAGCGAAAGGAAGATTCCATGAAGTCACCAAACGAGGTCTCGTCGCAGGATCGCGATTACTATTTAGAGCGAAAATATCCGAGCTACGGAAATCTTTCGCCCCGCGACATTGCCTCGCGCGCGGCCAAGGAAGTCTGCGACGAAGGGCGCGGCGTCGGTCCCGGCGGGCGCGGCGTTTATTTGGATTTCGCCGACGCGATCAAGCGCCTCGGCCAGCAGACAATCGCGGAACGATACGGAAATCTCTTTGAAGTCTACGAAAAGATCACCGGCGAGGACGCTTACGAAGTTCCGATGCGCATTTATCCCGCGGTCCACTACACGATGGGCGGCCTCTGGGTCGATTACAATTTGATGAGCAACATTCCCGGACTTTTCGTCATCGGCGAAGCGAACTTTTCCGATCACGGCGCGAACCGCTTAGGCGCAAGCGCGCTCATGCAAGGATTGGCCGACGGCTACTTCGTTTTGCCCTACACGCTGCCGAATTATCTCACCGGACAAACGGGCAAACGGCCCTCAGCGGACGCTCCCGAATTCAAAGACGCGGAAAAAGAGGTGCGTGCAAAGATCCAGAAATTGTTGAGCGTGAATGGTAATCGCTCGCTCGATTCGATCCATCGCGAGCTCGGCACGTTGCTTTGGGACAAATGCGGCATGGCACGGAACAAAGCCGGACTCGAAGAAGCACTCGGAAGAATTCCTGAGCTTCGAAAAAAATTCTGGCGGGAAGTTCGCGTCCCGGGCAACGGCGAAGATTTCAATCAATCGCTCGAACGCGCTGGTCGCGTCGCCGATTTTCTCGAGTTCGCCGAATTGATGTGCATCGACGCACTAACCCGTAACGAATCATGCGGCGCACATTTTCGGGAAGAACATCAAACGCCGGAAGGCGAAGCGTTGCGCGACGATGACAACTACACCTCGGTTTTCGCCTGGGAGTTTCAAGGAAGCAACGGAACGGTGACGCCGCCGAAATTGCACCGCGAACCGCTCCACTTCGAAACCGTTCACTTAACGCAAAGGAGTTATAAATGAACTTCCGCCTGCGTGTTTGGCGGCAGAAAGATCGACAATCGCCGGGGCGGCTGGTCGATTACGACGCGCCGGATATTCCGCCGCAGGCTTCGCTGCTCGAAATGCTCGACATCGTGAACGAGCGTCTGGTGTTGCGCGGCGAAGACCCCATCGCGTTCGACTCCGATTGTCGCGAGGGAATTTGCGGAACGTGTTCGCTGAGCGTGAACGGTGAAGCGCACGGGCCTGATCATCCCGGCGCGGTGTGCGAGCTTTACATGAGAAAATTTCGGGATGGCGAAACGATCATGATCGAACCGTTTCGTGTGAAAAGTTTTCCGATCGTTAAAGATCTCGTGGTCGATCGCAGCGCGCTCGATCGAATCGTGCAAGCGGGCGGCTTTGTTTCCGCACGCGCCGGTTCAGCACCAGAAGCGAATTCGATTCCGGTCCCGAAGCACGCGGCGGACGTTTCGATGGAAGCGGCGGCGTGCATTGGTTGCGGCGCGTGCGCAGCAGCATGCCCAAATGCATCGGCGATGCTTTTCACCGCCGCGAAAGTTTCGCATCTCGCGCTCTTGCCGCAGGGTGAACCGGAGCGAACCCGGCGCGTGGTCGGTATGGTTCACGCAATGGACGCGGAAGGCTTCGGCAATTGCACGAACACTTATGAGTGCGAGGCGGTTTGTCCGGCCGAGATCAGCGCGAGCTTCATCGCCAAACTGAATCGCGAATATTCGCGCGCGAGTTTGAAGCGGAGTTCCGGCGAATGATTAAATCGTCTCGCAGACGCACGTCCACAGTTCGCAATCCATTTCCTTTCGCGCTCGGTTGACGAGAGGATCGACATCGGCGTCGTCGCGAAGAATCGCGAAAACAGTTGAGCCGGAGCCCGACATCAACGCCCCTTCTAGTTCGGTTTGTTTCAGCAGCCACGTTTTCAAGTGCGCGAGGAAAACGAATTTCTCGAACACCGGACGCTCGAGATCGTTGACTAGACTTTGGCCGTCGAATTTCTGCGGTTGATAACGAACACTGGAAATTTCTTTTGAATCTTTCCAGCACGAGTAAGCCCATCCGCTGGCAACTCCAAACTCCGGCTTCAGCAAGAGGATCGACAACTTCCCTTTCAGTTCTGCCCGCTCGACAATTTCACCACGGCCTTTGCAAAGCGCGGCAGACTCGAAAAGAAAAAACGGAACGTCTGATCCAAGGTTCGATCCGAGCTTCACTAAGTCTTCGAGCGACAGTTTCGTTTCGAAAAGTTCGTTCAACGCGCGCAATGTCGCGGCGGCGTCGCTGCTTCCGCCACCAAGCCCGGCACCGTGCGGAATTTTCTTTTCCAGTCTAATCGCGACGCCGCCTTTGATTTTCGTCCGCTCGAAAAACAATTTCGCAGTACGCGCTACAAGATTGTCATCGCCGCTCGAAAGTGTTGGATCGTCACACCTGAAATCGATCCCACGGCTCTGGCGTTCGATGTCGATCGTATCGTAAAGCGAAATAGGCGCGATCAGCGTTTCGATTTCGTGAAATCCGTCGGGGCGCAGGCCTAGAACGCGAAGCGAAAGATTGATTTTCGCCGGCGCCAGAATTTGCATACCTTCACTCTAAATGACGAACGCGGCTGACAAAATCATTGTTGCGCTCGATGTCCCGACGAAAAAGGAAGCACTTGGACTAGTCGAGCAGCTGCGGGGGCAAATTTCGTATTTCAAGATCGGCGTCCAACTTTACACCGCCGAAGGGCCGGAGATCGTGCGCGCGGTTCAGGACGCGGGCGCGAAAGTGTGGCTCGATCTCAAGTTATACGACATTCCGAACACGGTTGGGCGAGCGGTTAAGTCCGCCGCCAACTTGGATGTGCAACTGCTTACGATTCATTTGCTCGGCGGCGGCGAAATGATTCGCGCCGCGACGAGTGCGCAGAAAGGGAAGATGTCAATCTTAGGCGTCACCGTTTTGACTAGTTCGACCGAAGAAACGCTCGGCGAAGTCGGAATTGCAAAAAACGTGGAAGATCAGGTTTTGCGTTTGGCGAAACTTGGCATCGAAAACGGAATCGATGGGGTGGTGGCGAGCCCGCATGAAATCAAACGCCTGCGCGCGGCATTCGGCGACAAGATTATCATCGCGGTGCAGGGAATTCGGCCGACTTGGGCTAAAGCGGACGATCAGAAACGATTCATGACGCCGCGAGAAGCGCTCGAAGCCGGCGCGACTTACATCGGCATCGGTCGACCGATTACCAAACACGCAAATCCGCGCGAGGCAGTCGAAAAGATTCTTCAGGAATTAAGATGATTCGCCCTCACCTCAATCCTCTCCCTGAGGGAGAGGAAGCCGGCTTTGCGGCAGGTGAGAGGGGTGCGTTTTTGTTCAGATCACTCATCGTCTATCACGACATCGACTCGCGCAGCGCGGCGCTGAATATGGCTATCGATGAGGTGCTGTTAGAAAGTGCGACCGCACCGACGATCCGTTTTTATCGGTGGGATCATCCGGCGCTTTCGTTTGGATACTTTGGAAACTTCGCAGACGTCGCCGAGTACCAATACGACCGCGACATTGCGCGACGCTGGACCGGCGGCGGAATTGTTTTGCACGGTGAAGATCTTACCTATTCGATCGTCATTCCGGCCAGCGATACGGCATTCGCCGAATCGTCGATGTCGATCTATGAAAAAACGCACAGCGCGATTAAAGCCGCGCTTGGAGCGAAGGCCGAACTTGCCTCAATTGCCGCACCGAAAATTTCCGAATCGTGCTTCGCAAATCCGGTCCGAGCGGATGTTCTTTGGAACGGACAGAAAATCGCGGGTGCGGCGCAGCGCAAAACTCGGCGCGGACTTTTGCAGCAAGGCAGCATTCAAGGGATCGAATTTGCAGCAGATTTCGACAAGAGTTTCACGGCCGAGTTATCGGATCGTTGTGAAGAGGAGAGACTGAACACCCGCATTTTGGAGCACGCGCAGGTAATCGCAGGTCAGAAATACGGCACGTCCGCCTGGTTACGCCGTCGATGAAATCGCGCGATCGGCGAGGTGTTGCTTTGACAAAAAGCGCAGCGCCCTTCTATGCTGGCGTTGTGGAGGCCACAATTTCCTCGGCGTTCGCGCCGACAGTTTCCAACGGCACGCTGACCCGAGTGACGGAGGTTGTCCGGAAGGAACTCGATGAAGTCGAATCGCGAATCGTTACACAGGCGGCCAGCTTTGATCCCGCGGTCGAAGGTTACGTCAGCTATGCGATTGGCGGCCGCGGCAAACGCTTGCGTCCGCTGCTTGCGCTTTTGAGTGGAGGCGCGGTCGGGACGATCACCTCCGAGCATGTCGATCTTGCCGTGATTGTCGAACTGATTCACGTGGCCACGCTCGTTCACGACGACATCGTCGACGAAGCGGAATGGCGACGAGCGCAACCAACGTTGAACGCGCGCTGGGGAAATTCCCTCAGCGTTTTGTTAGGAGACTGGCTGTTCGCGCATGCGCTGAATTTGTCCGCGTCCTTTGATGAAGTCGAAATCAGTCGTTCGATCGCGAGCGCTGCGCGCCAAGTTTGCACCGGCGAAATCATTCAAACGCAGCGACGCTTCGATCTTCACCTAGGCATCGACGACTACCTCCGCATTATTGAAATGAAAACGGGTTCGCTATTCGCGGTGGCGAGCGAGCTTGGCGCGATGTTGAGCAAAGCAAATCCGCCTACGCAAGAGGCATTGAAACTTTACGGTCAAAAGATCGGCACCGCCTACCAAATTTACGACGATTGCATCGACATCGCTGGAACCGAACGCCTGAGCGGCAAGACGCTCGGCAGCGATTTGCGAAAAGGAAAGCTGACGCTGCCTGTCCTGATGTTGTTAGGCGGACGCAACGGCACGGACAAAGAACATTTTTCGCAACTGATTTTGGATGCGCGCTTCGAAGAAATTGGGCGGCTTTTGAATTCGCCCAAAGCAAATGGCGCTTTGAGTGCGTCGATCGACGCCGGACTGGCGCTGCTCAGCGAAGCGCAAGCGCAGATTGAGAATCTCCCCCCGAACCGTTACAGCGAAGCGCTCGTAGGTTTAGCAGATGCTCTGCGCGAAATGCTCGAACAGTTCCGCGCTTAATTTGATTCCGCGCCGAACAAATCCCCCAACTCACGCCGCGAGATCGCCGTCACGAATCCGCGAAATGCCGCAGGACGAGCGGCCGCGGGAAAAGCTTGCCGCGCACGGCGCTTCCGCGCTGACCGACCCCGAGTTGATCGCGATCTTGTTGCGCACCGGAATCGCCGGCGCCAACGCAATCGAAGTGGCGCGTGAACTTTTGAAACGACACGGCTCGTTGCGGGAGCTCAGTCGATGCAGTGTCGATGAGCTGGCGAAAGTTCCCGGCGTTGGCTTTACCAAGGCGGTGCAGCTTGCCGCGGCGTTCGATCTCGGAAATCGGCTCGCGCGGGAAACGTTGGCAAATCAGAAGATCGATTCACCCGAGCTGGTCAATGAACTCGTAGGCGGCGAAATGCGAATGCTCCGAACGGAAGCGATGCGGGTAATTCTTCTCGACACGCGGTATCGTTTGATCCGCGTCGAGGAGATTTCCACTGGCAGCGTGAACGAAAGCATCGCGCATCCGCGCGAGATTTTTCGCCCGGCTCTAAACGCATCGGCCTACGCGGTCATCGTTGTGCACAATCATCCTTCCGGCGATCCGTCACCGAGCCAGGCTGATCACAGTCTGACGCGCCGACTGGCGGAAGCCGCCGAGCTGATGCAGATCAAATTGCTCGATCACATCATCATCGGCGCGCACGGCGCGAACGGCTATTTTAGCTTCAAAGAGGCAGGCGTGCTGTGAGCATTCATCACACCGCAATTATCGATCCGGAAACGAAACTTGGCGTAAACGTTGCGATTGGCGCTTATGTCGTGATCGACGGTTGTGTCGAGATCGGGGATTACTCGAGAATCGAGTCGCATGTCGTCATCGAAGGCGACGTGCGCATCGGCACGAACAACGTGATTGGCCACGCTGCGATCATCGGCACGCCTCCGCAGGATCTTTCGTTTTCACCCGATCGCAGAACTTCTGTGGAAATCGGCAATGACAACGTTATTCGCGAGCATTGCACAATCCATCGGGGCAGCGCCGAAGGCAGCGTTACGAAAATCGGCGACAAGAATTTTCTGATGTCGGGCGCGCACGTCGGGCACAATTGCGAAGTCGGAAACAATGTGATCATCGCGAACAATTGCCTGCTCGGCGGTCATGTGCGCATCGGCGATGGCGCGTTTCTCGGGGGTGGCTGCGTGTTTCACCAAAACATGAACGTCGGACGACTGGCGATCACGCAAGGCGCCTCCGCGTTCAGCAAAGATATTCCCCCCTTCGTGATCGCGGCCGAACGCAATTACGTTTTTGGATTGAACGTGATCGGTCTGCGGCGCGCAGGATTCAGCGCGCAAGAACGCGATGAAATCAAAATGGCATTCAAATTGGTTTATGCGAGCGGATTCAACGTTTCCGATGCTTTGGAAAAATCCAAAGCGATGACGTTTGGAAACGCGGCGCGCGAGTTCCTCGACTTTGTTGCGAACGCGAAAAAGCGCGGCATCTGTCCACTCAAACGCGGCGCTGACGAAGAGTTGTCGATCTAAATCAGCCCGAGGAGCGCAAGCATTCGGCCCGTTTTGCCTTTCTCGGCGCGATACGAATAGAAGCGGTCGAGATCACACGCGGTGCAAACGCTCGAGTCATGAATTTGCTTAACGCCCGCGGCGCGACATTGCTCGATAATGTCCGCGGCAAAATCGATCTCGTAATGCGGCGGGCGAATGCACGGACTCAGTTGCACAATCAAATCCGTCGGCGCGGAACCGAAGCTTTCTCGCATTTGCTGAATAGCCTTCGCGGCAATCGCCAGCGCGGTTCCCTTTTTCCCCGAATGAATCAGCCCGATCGCCGGCGTTTTTGGATCGACAATGTAAACCGCGCCGCAATCGGCGACGTGAATGCCGAGCGCGATTTGCTTTTGATCAGTGATCAAACCGTCGCAGCCGGCGAATTCGTGATCCTCATCGATTGGTTTGTCGATCACCGCGATTTTGTCAGCATGAATTTGTTGTGCGGTGAGCAGCGGCCAATCTTTCATTCCAATCTCGTTGCGATATTGGCGATGAACCGCCTCTAGCCGCCGAAGGACCTCGGCTTTGTCGTGCGAAACGTCGATGCCCGGAATTCGTGCGATGAATCCGTGGCGAATACTTGGAATCGCGGCGAGCGCTGGAAAATATTCGAGCCTCGGTCGCTGCGAAGCTGATGCGCCGTCCGTCACCGACCGCTGCCTTGCGACTGCGAAGTTGTTCGGGTGGTCGTGCTGGTTGTCGTGGTTTGGAACCCGGCGTTCGTCTTAGTGCGACCCCGCGCATCGACATCGCTGCCAGTGTAGTAGGTATTTGTCTTGGTAGCGTGCGGCGCAACGCCGTTGAATTGCTCGCTGTAGGTGCTTTGCGCTCCAGTGGCGCGATCAAACTCAGCCAGAGAGGAAATGTAACCGAACAGCGCCTGCAAGTTCGTGGATTGCGCCGTAGTCTGCTGCACTTGAGCGTTCAGAACGTCGAGCTGCGTGCCGGCGCCTGCATCCAATCGCGCTTTTGCCAGGCGCAAAGCTTCCGCAGATGTTTCCAGATTCTTCTCCGTTGCTGTAACGGTCTCGCGGTTTTGGGCCAAATTCGAAGCCGCTGTCTGGATCTCGAGCTCGACCTGGCGCGCATCGTCGTCATAGGTGATTTCTTGCTGCGACAATATCGCACGCTGCTGTTGGATCTTACCCCAGGCCATGCCGCTATCGAAGATCGGCCAGCTGCCAGTGACTGTCGTCAACCAGCCCTTTGAAACATTCTCAAAAAAACCTGGATTGAATTCCCTACTCAGCCATTCGCCGCCGCCGTTGGCATTGACGTTCGGTAACCAGCTGCCGATCGCAACGTGCACCTGTTCAATCGCGTTCAAAACATTCGCGCGTTGCTGCTTGAGAAACGGGCGGCTGCGTTTGCCCTCCTCGATTGCCGCCAGCAGATCGATTTTCCGCGGAACGTAACTGATGTCGCCCTCAGCGCGCAGCGGCAAGCGGACACGCGTCCCCGGGACATAATCCAGGCCAAGAGTCTTGGCTAACTGCAACGTGGAAATTCGATAATTGTTCCGCGCAGCAATCAATTGCGGAATCTGATTGTAAAGTTGGACCTGCGCCTGGAGCACGTTAAACCGCGGGACGGTCCCGGCTTCAAAACGGTTTTGTTGATCTTTCAATTGGCTCTCCAACAGAGCAACCGAATCCTCCTGAACCACGATCAACTCGCGGTTCACGATGACCTGATAGAACTGCGTCTTCACGGTCGCAATCGTCGTGTCAACGGTGTTGCGTAGGGCAAAGTAGGCAGAATCGCGCTGGAAGAACGTGCCTCGAATTGAGCGGAACGTACTGTAGTTAAAGACCAGCTGCGTTCCTATCACCTGGACGTTATAAGAAATATCACTGCGCAAATTCTTGATGCCGCCGCCGCCGCCGCCACCGCCGCCGCCGCCGCCGGTACTGAACGTCGAGAAACTGCTGTTGTCGCGCAGATTTGGATCCGTCCAATTGAAACTAGAGCTCGGACCAATCTGCGGTAGCGCCTCCGCCCGAATCTGGATGATTACGCCTTTGGTCCGACGGATTTCCTGCAGTGCCTGAAGCACAGCCGGATTTTGAGCTAGTGCCGTAATCACCGCTTGGTCGATTCGGAAAACGGGTGCGCCTTCCTCAGACACGCCGAGATCACTCTCGCCGAGGACTCGGCGACGGCGTCGCGGTTGAGACAAGCACCGGCGGTGAGGTTGGCGTATCACTCGGACTCGGTGTGGATATGGGCGTATCGGTTGGAGTTGGCGATTGCGCAAACAATAACGCCGTGACCAGAAACACCCCGAGTCCAAAGGCAGCGGCAAAGCGTTTACCGATTACAGACTGGAGCTGTGAGAGTTTGATGCGCAAAGGTTAAGGCGTGGAATAAGGTTACGTCATCTTTTAGCACTACTGCTGAAGGAGCGACAATCCTTCGATTGGCAGTAGTCATAGATTTTATTGTAGATTTGCAACCACGCTCTTTGTTCCTCTGGCGAAAGATATTCCATGATCTTCATCAGGTTGCCGACCATCTCCTGACGAATCCGGCGGACGAGCGCCGAGCCCTTCGGCGTAATGCAGACCATGACCTTGCGGCGATCATCGCGCGCCACCGAACGCACCACCATTCCGAGATTCTCCAACCGCGCCACGAGTCCGCTCGCGGCCGCGGTCGTGTGTCCCATCCTCTGCGCGATTGCCGACATCGTGAGCACTTCCTTCTGGTCCAGATACGCGAGAAGGAAAAATTGCGGGAACGAAACATTTCCCGGCGCGAGCTCCTTACACAGATTCAGAACGAAACAACGCTGCATCTCCAAGACGATGTCTGAGAGCCGTTCGGCGTCACCACGAATTTCTCGATCCTCTGCAAACGCCGTTTCCGTATTCAAAGCCAACTAAACTAAAATGGGCGGCTGACCTGTCAAACCCGCTGATGCGAAAACGTTACCAAATTTCAACTTGAATAATCTCGCCGTGTTTGCGGCTTTCGCCGACCTCCAACCGCAACAGCGCATTGGATTGGCTCAAACCGAAAAGGGCGTGTGACTCCTGACGGCCAATCGGCAAAAAATTTCCACGGTCGAGCTTGCCACGAAAGTAGTGCGCGCGGTCGCCGTCGTTCGTAAGGTCGACATCCAAGCGCGCCGGCAGTTTCGAAAGATCGACATCCGCCGCGCCCATCATCTTCAAAATCGCTGGCCGCACGAATTGCAAAAATGTGACGAACGCGGAGACAGGATTGCCGGGTAATCCGAAGACGAAGCACCCGCCTAAAGTCCCGAAAAGGAACGGTTTGCCCGGCTTTATCGCGACGCGCCAGATCTCGATCTTCGCACCGAGCTCGCGCAACGTTTGTTGCACCAAATCGTGTTCGCCGACCGAGACGCCGCCAGTGACAATCAGGATTTCGTTCGCGGCCGCGCGTTGAAATGTTTTGCGCAGCGATTCCGATTCGTCCCGGCAGTGCTCGGCAAGTCCAACATCGGCGCCAAAGCGCCGGACCAACGATTGCAATAAGGCGGAGTTGCTATCGTAAATTTGCCCGTCACGAAGTTTATCTCCTGTCTTGGCCAGTTCATCGCCCGTTGAGATGATCGCAACGCGCGCTTGTCCACCGACTGATATTTCGGCCAATCCTTGCGATGCAAGCAACGCCAGCTTCGTCGCGCTGATTTGTTCTCCCTTACTCAAAATCCTTTGACCATCGCTCAAATCGCACCCGCCCTTACGCACGAACTCGCCCACTTCGACATCCACATTCACGACGATCTCCTCGCCGTCACGTGTGACGTCTTCTTGCATCACAATCGCATCGGCGCCCTGCGGAATCGGCGCACCGGTGAAAATCCGAATCGTCTCGCCTTTCGAAAAGCGCAGTTTGCGATCAACGCCGGCCGGTTGCTCACCAATCACGCGCAATCGCGAACCTCGCTGGCAATCGGTCGCGATGACCGCGTAACCATCCATCGCGGAGTTGTCGAACGTCGGCAGCGGCAAACGCGCGAAATGATCTTCCGCCGCGAAACGGTCCAGCGCTTGCAAGATCGATATATTCAGCGCCGGCAATGGCCGAACCGATTCCAAAATTTTCGCGCGCGCTTCGGATTCGCTGATCATTCAAAAATCTAAAATCTAAAATCCAAAATTTAATCTCGGTGAGGGAGGGATTATCCAAAGCTGCGCTTTGGCTCCGGCTTTAGAGCTTCGCTTTTAACCCATGCGCTCCGCGCCCCACCGGTCGAACAAGTTCTCATCTCCAAATTATGATAGCGGGAAATGTGGCGGGAAATCATCGGTTAGCAAAGCGTGGAACCTGGCGGTGAGGGAGGGATTCGAACCCTCGGTACCCTTTTGGGGTACGGAGCTTTAGCAAAGCTCTGCTTTCAACCACTCAGCCACCTCACCAAAGGTCCGGCCGCAGACTCGCAGCAGCGCGGAAGAATATGCCGAAGAACTGCCGGTTGCCAATCGCCGCGTCGTCTCGACGATTTCTTCCCGCGTCAGTACTTAATCGCGGGATTGCTTTGATTGACGATGCGGCGTTGCTCGGAGTTCCAGAGATTGAGGTCAGACTCGTCGTACTGCGCAGCCTCTGCTTGTTCCCTCTGGATCTGCGCCAGACGCTTCTGCTCCTGATTTCCGGTCCCGGCAGTATGAGTCGTTTCACAGCTGACGAGGGCGAAAGCGCAACCAACGAACGCAAGAAATTGAAGCGGTTTCATATTCGAAGTCACGAGATATACTCCGACAAAGCAGTTTACGTGACAACTCGAATTAAAAACTTCATCGACGGCAAATTCGTTGAGCCGACGTCCGGCAAATATCTCGACAATATCGAACCGGCGACCGGCAAGCCGTATTCGCAAGTCGCCGACAGCGGAAACGAAGATGTCGATCTTGCCGTGGCCGCGGCAGAGAAAGCTTTTGCTGATTGGTCAAAAACGCCCGGCCAGAAAAGATCGCAGATCCTTTTGCGCATCGCTGATCTGATCGAACGCGATCTGGAAAAGTTCGCGCGCGCGGAATCGATCGACACCGGCAAACCGATCACGCTCGCGCGCTCGCTCGATATTCCGCGCGCCGTTTCAAACTTTCGTTTTTTCGCCACGGCGATTCTGCACACCGAATCTGAAGCGCACGTCACCGATGGGATTGCGTTCAATTACACGCTCCGTCAGCCGCGCGGGATCGCCGGATTAATTTCGCCATGGAATCTGCCGCTTTATTTGTTGAGTTGGAAAATCGCGCCCGCGATTGCGGTCGGGAATACCGCGATCGCCAAACCGAGCGAGCTCACGCCGATGACGGCGTTCTTGCTTTGCGAAGTTTGTGTCGAAGCCGGATTGCCGAACGGCGTGCTCAATGTTGTCCACGGCACCGGGCCAAATGTTGGCGCTGCCATCACCGCGCATCCGAAGATCAACACGATCTCATTCACCGGCGGCACTGCGACCGGAAAGAAAGTAGCCGAAGCCTGCGCGCCAATGTTCAAGAAAGTTTCGCTCGAGCTCGGCGGCAAGAATCCAAACATCGTTTTCGCCGATGCCGATCTCGACGCCGCGATCAACGGCAGCGTCCGCTCGTCGTTCGCGAACCAGGGACAGATTTGTTTGTGCGGCTCGCGCGTCTTCGTCGAGAAACCGATTTACAAAAAGTTTGTCGAGCAGTTCATCGATCGCGCTTCGAAGTTGAAACAAGGCGATCCGCTCGACGAAAAAACCGAGCAAGGCGCGATCGTGAACAAGGCGCAGCTCGATAAAATAAAGTTCTATGTCGATCTTGCGCAGAAAGAAGGCGGCAAGATCGCGCTCGGTGGCAAAGCACCTGAATCGCCGAACGATCGCACACGCGACGGCTATTTCTTTTCGCCAACGGTGATTGTCGATCTTCCGGTCGCATGCCGGACAAATCGCGAAGAAATTTTCGGCCCGGTCGTCACCATCACGCCGTTCGACAACGAAGAAGAAGTGATCCGTTACGCCAACGATGTCGAGTACGGGCTGTCATCGAGCGTGTGGACGCAAAACTTGAGTCGCGCCCATCGCGTCGCCGAACAAATCCATACTGGCACCGTTTGGGTCAATTGCTGGCTCGTCCGCGATCTGCGCGTTCCATTCGGCGGGATGAAAGCCAGCGGCGTCGGCCGCGAAGGCGGCGCGGAAGCCTTACATTTCTTCACCGAGCCGAAGAACATCTGCATCGCTAAATGACCTATCAGATCAATTCCTGAATGGACCGGCAGAATCCAACTGTCGAACAGTACGAGGTTGATCTTAGTAAACTTCAGACTCTCACGTCCGAAAATTTGGGACGTGCTAAGCCAATTGCATCCGTCTTTCTTCGAAACCTGGAGAAGATTGAACAACTCCACTTAATGCCGTATCTCACGGCGGCGGACGGTGTGCAGCTGTTCTTTTGGACCGTCAATTACGTTCAGGCTGCGCTTCGATCGCCAAAACGCGGCACTGAAGCAATCGAGGAAAATACAAAAGTGGCGGAGCAACTCTTCGCCGCGTTTCTACGAGAACCGGAAACGAAAACGACAATTGCTTCGCAGATTGACGATCGTGTTAAAGCCTTAATGCGGCATGAAGGCTTCGAAACAGCAATAAAAGTCTTGTACTTTAGTACCACTCCGCTGTTGTGGACAGCGTTCGAGACGCTCGCCCGAGATCTGTGGATCACAGCGATTGACGCCGCCCCAGTTTCGATTGCTCATCAAACATTCAAATCGTTAGGTGATGACGAAGCAGCCGATGGCATTACAAAAAGAACAGTCGAGGTAGGTCTCCTCGCAAAACACGGATTCGACCTGCGAGGCCGACTGGGGACCATTCTGCACGACAAATTCCACTTTTCTTCGATCCAAGGCATGTCAAAGGCATACAATGCAGCGTTTTCAAACGAGTCTGCGTTGCTAGAGATTTTCGAAAACGATGATCTTAAGGCCGCCGAACAGGCCCGACACTTGATTACGCACAAAGCAGGAATCATCGACGAGAAGTACAAGAAGCACACTGCTTGCGATCAGAATATCAGTGAGGAATTGATCGTTTCCGGCTCTCAAGTATCACGTTTCGGGCAAGCTGTTGTCGACTGTGGCCACCAGTTACTAGTCTTCATTAACAAATTCTTAATAGAGCCGCCGAGATGATTTGAAGAATTGACGCATCTATTGCCGACGCTCGCCGGCGATCACCCGGGACTCAACGTCACGCTGGAATGCAGGCGATCGCGAAAAAAATGCCCAACGTCCAACGCCGAATTCTCAAGGGAAGATATCAACCAGCTGCTGATGGTTGAGAGCTGATTGATAAAAGTTCAGGATTCGAAAACAGAAATCCGTTTTCATCCGCGGAATCCGCGGTTAAACGGCAACAACAGGCTCGTTCTGCGGACAAAAATCTCGTTCGGCTCCGCGGACTGAATAATCGTAAGGTCCGCGATATACGTTGATCGGTTCCGTAAAATTGCCGTGCGGGGGCGGCGTGGGAGTTGCCCACTCCAACGTCGTCGCGTCCCATGGATTATCGGATGTGACTTTGCGTCCGTGTTTGATGCTCCAGAAGAAATTCACGATGAACGGAATTTGCGCGAGCCCCATCAGCCAGGCGGCGGTTGAGATTGGAACGTTCCAACCAAAACCGGATACGCCCCAGACTCTTTCGCCCGCCAGACTCCAGCCTTGGCCGCCATCGTACCAACGTCGATGCATGCCGAGCATCCCTTGGAGAAACATCGGGAGGAAAATCACGTTCATCAGGACGAGCGTCGGCCAAAAATGCACTTTGCCCCAGAACTCGTTCATCATTCTTCCGGTAGCTTTGGGAAACCAGTAATAGGTCGCGGCAAATAAGGCGAAGATCGTTCCGGGCGCGACGAGGTAGTGGAAATGCGCAATCAAATAATAGGTGTCGTGGAGATAAAGATCAGCCGGGGCCAATGCCAGCGGGATGCCGGTTAAACCGCCAA
>WNFR01001796.1_pt1 | contig 42955 bp, 37 predicted proteins | sample 5400221 | NCBI WGS metagenome assembly WNFR01 (sample SAMN13153357, study PRJNA577476) | soil metagenome | isolation source: 40 cm soil under Madrone tree | place: USA:California | collected 2016-06-14 | reverse complement strand
CTTCGAATGAACCGGAACTCTAGCGCACAGACCCGCTTTCGGCAAGGCAGTAGCCCCGCATTTTATGAAAGCTCTTGATCCGGCGCCTCGGCATTGCGCTAGCGCGGCTTGCTCGCATACAATTTGTCGCGTCCCCGCACTATTAGCAACCCGGAGCCTCCTCGTGGAAACCGAACTGCGCCGCTCGCCGCGCGTCTCTTTTATCGCCGCAGCCGAAATCATGGAAGCTAACACGCAAGTACGCCTTAGCGCGCGCACCAGCGACATCAGCCGGCACGGCTGCTACATGGACATGGTTAACCCGCTGCCCCCAGGCGTCGCCGTGAAGATAGCCATCGCCCATGGCCAGCGCACCTTTAGCGCGACCGCCGGAGTCGTGTACTCCCGGGCGCCTCTCGGCATGGGACTCGAATTCCGCGATATCGATAAAACAGAGCAGGACAAACTCGAACAGTGGCTCGCTGGATTAGCCCAGGGCAGCCCTGTCGGTTCCTGCCAACCCTGAATTTCGTTGCAAACTTGACGCCTTAGCACGCCTGAATACAGTGTTTACTGTATTCTTGCCGGCGCTCCCGCATGGAACGATTAGCCGTAGACAAGCGATGAACTGGAGAACCGCAGTCCTCAGCGGGGTATGTAGCTTGTGCGCAACAGAAAGAAACATAGCAACTCAGACCCATTGGTGTTTCCTCTGATACGCATTCTCATTGTGGACGATCATGAAGTCGTGCGGCGGGGTGTCCGCTCGCTCCTGACCGCACGCAGCGATTTTGAAGTGTGCGGAGAGGCGGTCGACGGCCGCGATGGCGTGGAAAAAGCTAAGCAGCTTAAGCCCGACGTCGTCGTAATGGATATCAGTATGCCGAATCTCAACGGCCTCGAAGCCACCCGCTTGATCCACAATGCGTATCCCGATGTCGGCGTTTTGATTCTGAGCCAGCACGAATCGTCGCACACCGTCCAAGAGGCGCTCCATGCCGGCGCGCTCGGCTACGTGGCAAAATCGAGCATTGCGGATCAATTGCAGAACGCCGTGGTAGCGGTGAGCCGCGGCGAAGAGTTTGTCGCCGCCGCGCCAAATTCCGCGAGCCCCGGCATGGACATCGCGGAATCCGAGCAGACCAGCGCGAGGCTCGCCGCAATCGTGGAGTCCTCCGACGACGCCATCATTTCCAAGGACTTGAATGGAATCATCACCAGCTGGAACCCCGCTGCCGAGCGCATCTTCGGGTATACAGCGCAAGAAGCCATTGGGCGCCCGATCACCATCCTTATTCCCGCGGAGCTGCGCGACGAAGAGACGCATATCCTGACGCGATTGAGAGATGGAGAGCGCATCGACCACTTCGAAACGGTGCGCGTCACCAAAAGCGGCAGGCTGCTCAACATTTCGCTCACTGTTTCGCCAATCAAGGACTCTCACGGCAGAGTCATGGGCGCGTCCAAAGTCGCGCGCAACATTACCGAGCGCGTACGGACGGAAAAAGAGCTGCGCGAAAATCAGGACCTCCTGCGCGCCGCCTTCGCGCAAACCTATGCGTTCTTGGCCCTCCTCTCTACCGACGGAACCATTTTGGACGCCAACCGCGCGGCCCTGGAAGGCACAGGGTTCGCCCGCCACGAAGTTGTCGGCCGCAAGCTGTGGGACGTCTGGTGGCACTCTCTGCCGGAGGAGCAAGCGATCGCCAGAACCAGCGTGGAGACCGCCGCGAAAGGCATGGCGGTTCGCGAAGAGTGCCGGTATGTGCTGCGCGACGGCACCATTCGCTTCGCGGACCGGACGCTCAACCCCGTGCAAAATCACCAGGGCGATGTGGTAATGATCGTAGCTTCGGCTCTGGACATGACCGAGCACCGTCAGCTTCGCATCATGCTCGAAGAGCGCGTCCGCGAGCGCACCGCGGAGCTCGAGATGAAAAATCTCGAGCTCATGCGGCAAACCGAGGTTGTGCGCGAACTCTCCGCGCGGCTCCTGCAAATTCAGGACGAAGAGCGGCGCCGCATCGCGCGAGAGTTGCACGACAGTGTCGGCCAGATGCTCGCGGCGGTGAACATGGATCTTGCCCACGTAACCCGCGAAGCTGGGTCGCTGAGCCCCGAAGCCGCCAAGGCGCTGGGCGATAATTCCGACTTGCTCGAGCAGATCTCCACCGAGATTCGCACCATTTCGCACCTCCTGCATCCGCCGCTCCTCGACGAGGTCGGCCTGCAGTCGGCGCTGCAATGGTATATCGATGGCTTCAGCGAACGCAGCAAGATCCACGTCGATCTGGAGCTGCCCGAAGACTTCGGCCGTCTCCCGCGCAACCTGGAGATTACGTTGTTTCGCGTTGTGCAGGAGTGCCTCACCAACATTCACCGCCATTCCGGAAGCAGCACCGCGGCGATTCGCGTCGCGCGCTCGGAAAACGAAGTTCGCCTCGAAGTCCGGGACGCTGGGAAAGGTATTCCCCCGCAAACGCAGGCCACGCTCGCTTCAGGCAGGCTCAGCGGCGTCGGCTTGCGCGGAATGCACGAGCGGCTCCGCCAAATGGGCGGCCAGCTCGAAGTGCAATCCAATGGGCGCGGCACGCTGGTCCTGGCAACCCTCCCCATCGAAGTTGCCTCTGCGAAACAAACCGCCACCTCCGCCACCGGCGCCGCCTAAAATAGCAACGAGTCGCATCTCTTCCTGTAGCGCAGGGCGCAGTCCGCGCAGCCCTGCGGCTTTTTTCCTTTGTCCCCTGTAGCGCAGGGCGCAGTCCGCGCAGCCCTGCGGCTTTTTTCCTTTGTCCCCTGTAGCGCAGGGCGGAGTCCGCGCAGCCCTGCGGCCTTTTCCCTAGCCGTCGCAACGCACCTTGTTTATCCCACGAATGTAAGAGTATGCTGCGGGCACTTTGTAAACGAAGGAGAACAGCGATGAAACGCACAGGATTGCTACTCCCAGTGGCGCTGCTTGCCGCAACGGCAACGCGCGCGCAGGATACTTCCGCGCCGATTGCGAATCCCGTCAGCTCAACCGTGAAATCGCAATTGACTCGCTTCAGCAAAAACATGGTGGCAGCCGCGGAGTCGATGCCCGCCGAAAAATATGGATTCAAGCCGTCACCCGAGATGAACTCGTTCGGGCATCTGGTGATTCACATCGTGCAGTCGAATAATTTGCTGTGCTCGAAAATTTCCGGCGCGGCCGCTCCGGACACGAAGCTCGCGGACACCGACGGCAAGGACAAGTTAGTGGCGGGGCTAAAAACTTCCTTCGACTTCTGCAGCACCGCACTCGCCAACGTAGACGATTCGAAACTGGGTGAATCGATGACGCTGTTCGGAAATCACCCAGCTTCCCGCGCTGCCGCATTAATCGCGCTAAGCGACGGATGGAACGATCACTACGGCGCGCAAGCCATCTATCTCCGCCTGAATGGCATCCTGCCGCCAACCGCGCAGCCAGCCCCGAAGTGACATTCGTCGCTTCCCTGTGACCTCTATGCTCTTCGCGACCTCTGTGTTACTTCTTTCTTGAGGTCGGCGAGGCCAGCCGCTGCCGCGCGTAATCGCACCACGGGCTGCCAGGATCGAGCTCAACGTAGCGTTGCCAATGTTGCCGCGCTTCCGCGCTAGCGGAAAGTTTTTCGCACACGAACGCGAGATTGTAGTGCGCGTCCGCATACCGCCCATCCAACCGTACCGCAAGGCGCAAATGCTGCCGCGCCCCTTCCAGCTGCCCCAATTCTTCCAGCACGCTGCCAAGATTAAACTGCGCGACGGCGTTGCGCGCTTCCAGCGCAACCGCGCGGCGGAAACAGTCCACCGCTTTCTCCAGATCGCCGCCATCGTAGGAAAGCATTCCCAGATTGATGAGCGCGTCCACGTGGCGCGGATTGCGAGAGAGCACGCGCTCGTACGCGTTGATGGCTTCCGCGCGCGAAGCCGGATCCGCTTCGTACTGCAGGGCGAGCGCGAACCAGTCTTCGGCGCTGCGCTCCGGCATGACGCGCACTTTGTCGCGCAGCTCGCGCGTGTCGAAGTTGAGCACGAACTGGCCGGAGATGGGTTCGAGGCGCGCGCCGTCGTGTTCCACGATGACGTCGCGGCCGTTGGCCAGAATGCGCAGCTCGGTGAGCGGCGCTTGCACTTGAGACAGCTTTTCGTTCAGCGCGACCAGCGAGCGGCGCAGGCGATTTGCGGAGACTCCTTTTTCGATTAGCTGCTTCGCGGCGCGCAACGCGATGAGGTCGCGGAAATCGTAAAATTTTTCGGCGCCGCCTTTGCGCGGCGAAACCAGCTGCAGGCGCTCCCAGTAATTGAGTTGCTTGGCGGTGATGTCCAGGATGCGTTGGAACTCACGCCGAGTGAATCGATCAGTAGCTCCCATGGAATCGCTGCGAGTATACCACCGCGAAATCTCCCGTTTTCCACAGCCCTGTCGATCTTTTCCCCTGTAGCGTCCCCTGTAGCGCAGGGCGAAGTCCGCGTAGCCCTCCGGCTTTTTCTTCGCCGTTGTAGCGCCCGCTTTCCCAAGCGGGCTCCGTGCTCTCGCGTCCACAGCCCCATCAACCAATTGTCATCCGGAGCGAAGCCGAGGAACTTGCTTTTCGCTCCGACGCGCCATCCTCACCCCGCCGATCGTTTCCTCTTCGGCGTGCGCGTCTCTTGCTCCTGCTCGCGCGCAGCGGCCGCGGGTACGGCGCGGACGGGCGGCTTCTTCGCCGCTGCCGGCTTTTCTTTTTCCGCGATGCTCTTTTTCAGAGCTTCCATCAGATCGATGACGGGCGCCATCTTCGCATGCTGCACTTCGGCGACTTCCTGGCCGGCTTGTTTCGCGGCGATCAGCGCCTTCATGCTCTCCTGATATTGGTCCTTGTACTTTTCCGGCTCGAACTTGGCGGCCAGGCTTTCGATCAATTGCGTGGCGAGTTTCTTTTCCGCTTCTTTCGGCTCGGCGGCAGGAGTGCGCTTGCCGTACTCGGCGACCTCGCGAATCTCGTTGGTGTAGAACATGGTGTGCAACGTCATGCCATTGGCGCGCGGACGGATGACCACGATGTGTTCCCGCTGGTGCATGGTGATTTTGGCGATGGCCGCGTAGCCGGACTCTTCCATCGCGTCGAGCAGCAGCTGATACGCCTTGCGCCCTTCGTCTTCCGGCGTGACGTAATAGGACGCGTCAAAATACAGCGGATCGATTTCATCCAGCTTGACCATTTCCAGAATTTCCATGGAGCGCGCGGATTCCGGCTCGATCTTGTCCAATTCCTTTTCGTCGAAGAGCACGTACTGATCTTTTTCGTATTCGTAGCCCTTCACGATCTCTTCGCGCGGCACCTGACGATTGCACGTCGGACAGAAGAGCGGCATCTTGATGCGCGTGTGGCAAACCTGGTGAAGCTGGTTCAAGCTGATGCGCTCGCCGCGCGCCGCCGAAAAAAGGCGAATCGGAATAGAGATAAGGCCAAAGGTGAGAAAGCCCTTCCAGACCGAGGTGGCCATGTACGGGTCTCCTTCGTTGTGGCTGTCCCTAACGAAACTTGCCATCCCGAGCGCAGCCGAGGGACCTGCTTTTCGCTTCGTCAGGGCGCGGTTTCCACCGTGCCATCACGGGAGCCAAAAAAACTTGTCATCCCGAACCGCAGCAGGCCGCTTTTTCTTGCGCACGTCCGTCGTGCGCGGCCTGCGGAGGGAGGGATCTGCTTTTGTCTTTAGTTCTGCCCCGTTTTCCTAGCCCTGTAAGGCATACAGATTTTTAAGGTTAAGTCGGGAAACGCAGCAGATGCAAGGCGAATTCGCGGCGAAGCGGCGTATCGGGAAAGTGGCGAGTGACGAGGATGCGGTAATCTCTAGCCTAAGGGTCTGCTGGCCGAGCCCCTGTTAGGTTCCTTCCTTTCTCCGCAAGCATGAGTGTTCTAGCGCCCCCAGTGTAACACTGGGCCGGACTTGACATCATGACATCCTGAGGTCATGATGACCTACATGAGGGACGGTTCCGCACCCCTTTATGCTCGGGTCGAGGATGTGCTCGCCTCAGAGATTGCCGACCGCACGCTCCCCCCGGGCAGCCGTCTACCAGCCGAACAGAGTTTGACCGAACGCTTCGCCGTGAGCCGCACGACGATTCGCCAGGCGATTCAAAATCTGATTAGGCGGGGATTGATTGAGATACGGCGCGGCACGGGCACTTTTGTCGCACAGCCCAAAATCTCACAAGAACTTACCGAGTTGACCGGCTTTGTGGAAGATATGCAGGCCCTGGGCCGTCACGCCTCGGCTCGGCTCCTCGATCACCAGACCGTTCCAGCCAATGAGGGCGTCGCCCGAGCGCTCGAGCTCGCGGTGGGCACTCTCGTAGTTCGGATTCAACGTGTGCGTCTGGCCGACAACATACCCTTGTCGTTTGACGAAACCTATCTGCCACGAGAACTCGGCGAAAAGATCATCGAAAACAATCTGGAAGCCGAGCCCATCTTTTCCCTACTCGAACAAAAGTACAACACGCCATTGGTCGAAGCGGAATACCGCTTGGAAGCTGTTTCTGCCGATTCCGCTGTCGCTCGCGCACTTGGTATCAATGTCGGCAGTCCCGTATTCCTGATCGAGCGGACGTCTTACAGCGCAGGTCAACGCCCGGTTGATCACGAAAAACTCTATTACCGCGGCGATCAGATCCGGTTCGTCACCCGGCTGGCACGACGCACAACAGCGGGATCGCGAACGGGAGACACCTGAGATGCATAGCGGATTCGCGCTCTGGCTGTTTGCGGTATCACTAGGTGCCAGCGCGCTGGGCGGGATGCTTGGCATGGCGGGCGGGATTTTCATCGTGCCCATCCTGGCGATTTTCGGCCATGTCGACATTCACGTGGCGATGGGCGAGCATTGTCTCCGTGATCGCTTGCTCGTGCGGCAGCGCCGCGCCATATCTTCGGGGCCGCCTCACAAACATCCGGCTCGCCATCACATTGGAAACGGCTACGACGCTGGGCGCATTGAGCGGAGTATTTTTGTTCGGCGTCATCCCGGTGTCGTATCTTTTTTTCCTCTTCGCCGCGATCTTGTTGCTGTCAGCGCGGCAGATGATGGCCCGCCGCGGCGATCTCCCTTGCACTTCCACGGTAGTCGACACCGAACCATGGAGCGCTGCGCTGTGCCTGGATTCGAGCTATCCAGAGCCCGCCGTCGGACCGGACATCGCCTATCGCGTGCAGCGCTTGCCCATGGGCATGATGCTGATGTTCGGCGCCGGACTCATTTCCGCACTGTTGGGCATCGGCAGTGGCGTCCTCAAGATTCCCGCGATGGATACCGCGCTGCGCCTGCCCATCAAGGTCTCCTCAGCCACGTCCAATTTCATGATTGGCGTAACCGCCGCCGCGAGCGCGGGTGCTTATTTCATTCGCGGTGACATTGTTACCGCTGTCGCCGGGCCCGTTGCCCTTGGTTCCGTGGTAGGCGCGATAGTCGGCGCGCGGACTCTCATGCGCGCGTCCAATGCCCGTATCCGTCTGCTCTTTGTCGTGGTGCTCGTTGCGCTCGCCGCACAAATGCTCCTGCAAGCAGTCGGTATTGGCTTCTCAAAAGGTCCGCTATGAATCACGCCACGCCGAAATCTGTGCAGTTGGAATGGCTGTTGGCTGGCACGCTGCACTACGGTACCTGGTTGGCATCCGCGGTCATTGGCCTCGGATTAGCGCTGGCGCTGCTCGAGTCACGGCTTAACGCGCCTGAGCTGACGATTCGGCGCGATATGCGCATCGCCACGATTGGGATCGCGCTCTTCATCCTGCTGCCAGTCGTCCGCGTGATCGTGATGTTCATCGTTTACTTGCGGCAGCGCGATTATCGCTTGAGCGCCATCGCGCTTCTGGTGCTCACGATCATTCTGCTGGGATTCGCTTTGGGTTTGGTGGGAAGCAAACACCACGATACAGGCAACTCCGATGCACGTGCGAGGAGAAACTGTTCCGACTCACTCGATGCGAGCTCTCTCGCGGGAGTCAAATTATTTCCTGACGGTGATGCCCGCATCCCTTCGACCGCCAAGAATCGTTTTCCCGGCAAAGTTAAGGAGAATCGAACATGAGCACTACTTTGAGTCCTACAGCTGATCCCAAGGAATTTTTGCGGGACATTGCGGTCGACTTGCCAGGGCGACTGCCGATTGCGCGCTGGGCCCCGGTTCCGCTGCGCCTGATCGTTGGCTTTGGTTTCATCGAGCATGGATTGGCCAAGCTGTCCAAAGGCCCCGACGCATTCGCTGCCATCCTGGCCGCGCTTGCTGTGCCTGCGCCACATTTCATGGCCTGGGTCACCATACTGACCGAGCTGCTCGGCGGCTTGGCCGTACTTCTGGGCGCCTTCGTGTCCCTGGCCAGTTTGCCGATGGCTGCGCTTTTGTTGGTGGCTATTTTTACTGTGCATCTGCCCTACGGGTTCAGCTCGATCAAGCTCATGGCCGTGACTCCAGCGGGCGCCCAGTTCGGGCCCGTCGGTTATGAATGCAATCTCCTGTACCTCGCTTGCCTCGCAGCCCTTGTCATGGGCGGTTCTGGACCGCTGGCAATAGATGGCCTCCTCAGAAAGTGGACAAAGGCCCGGCATTCTCAGACCAATCTCGAAGACTCGCCCGTTTCCCGAAGGCCGCGATAGCAGCGAAACGAAGACGTGGTCCTCGCGGAAAGCGAAGACCCACGTGTAAACCCGACACGTGGGGCACCCGGCAAGCGCTGACATGGATGCCACAGAGCTAGGAATCACTTGTCACCCCATACCCACCCCGGGTGGGCATTCGGGATGCGATACGATACCCCCCACCCCCCCCATTTTGCAAAAAGAGGCTGGAAGTTGTTGAAAACAAAGAGAACGAGTGCAAAAAAGAGAGGCAAGAGAGAACAAGAGGCGGCAAATTGCTGAAAATAAAGGAGAAGTGGCGAGTGGCGAGTGGCGAGTGACGAGTGGCGAGTTTGAGATGCGGGAAGGCCCAACACAGAGTGCACTGAGATCGGAGCACAGAGATCGCAGAGGGGCACCCCCACCCCGGGTGTTTTGCAAAAAGAGGCTGGATTTGCTTGATTGCAAAGGAGTTGACTTTTTTGGGAGCGACAAAGAGGCGGCAAGCGCATGAAAAGGCGTGACTTGTGACTCGTGGCCCGCGACCCGTGGACAGTCGAGCACGAAAGTGGGTAGTGGGTAGTGGGTAGTGGGTAGTGGGTAGTGAGTAGTGAGTAGTGAGGGAAGGCAATACGGCCCTTTCGGATACACGGCGGATTGCGGGGGGAAAGGAAGGACGAAACGGGGACACTGTCAGTAGAACCTTGACTTGGAGATTACCGCATCCGTTACTATTTGTCAAGTGAGAAATTAAAGGCCGTGGATTGAATGGGTTGCGGGCGTGCCCACCGAAGCCTAGTTACCGTTTAGCCCTACTCCGCGAATTAGCTATAGGGATGAATAACATCCTCCATCGAGAATCATTCGGATCGCGCCGCGAGGTACAAAATGTCACTTGCTCCCCTTTCGGCAGTACAAGAGGACCCAAAAAAGAAACTGTTGGCGATGCTCTCGTTTGGTTTTGATGACTGGCTCGAAAAGAAAGACTCCACTGACCTGTTCAGTAGTCTAACGGATCTCGCTTCCAGACCGCTTGGCCGGGCTCAGGCCAATCAGCTTCTACATCTGTGCCATGAGCCCGGCGTATCAGTCGGTTTTTTTCGGTATTACTGGCTCTGCATTCCTGAAAACCATCCATACAGACCTGACAAGCTCCCTGGGTTCGAGCAAAAGTTCCTCCAGGGCGATTTGGTATGTTCACTTGAACACCTAAGGTGGGGCCTGTATAGATTCTACGTGGACGCCCTTCTGTTTTTTGGCGACGGCCGAATGGCGTTCAATGCTTTACGTACCCTTTCTTTTGAGGAACTCACTGAGCTCTTTGGGTCGAAAAGATTTGATTGCGATGCTATGGCGTCTCGCGGGCCCGCTCTTCCGCTGATGAAGATCGCTAAGGACAACCGTTACCTGATCTCGGAGATGGCATGCAAATCGTATGCCGGGGATTTGAGGAAATTCCTACTGGACTCCTATTCAAAACACGCACCTAGTGGCGGCGGAAAAATTAGCGTTAGGCAACTTTTCGAAAAGGCCTTCGGTGGGAAAAAACACGAGCGTCAAAGTGAGTTCTTTTTTTCTGCCGATACCATTCTCGACGACGAAGTGGAGACCGCGACACAGATCGAAGAGAAATACGACGGGGTTTTGAAGTTATTTGAGGCAGCACGGGCCGCAGCGCTTCGAAATACCGATTATTTCCTGTCGATGGTAAACGATCTCGATATATACGTCGCTACGAGCATGAGAACTCGGACCGATTTTCGGAAGATGGCTGATTTTTGCGAGAAGGTCTTCACCGCGCCTTCTTTGGCGACACTGCGGTTACGCTATTTTGATCCGACAGTCAGTGCGGCAGAGGGTCATGAGGACAAAGGATTAATCGAATGCTTAATGGTGAAATCCGCGAAGGTCCTGATTTATTGCGCCGGTGAACGGGACAGCTTTGGCAAGGACGCTGAAGCGGCCATGGCGCTTAGTTTGGGTAAGCCTGTTATTTTTTATTGTGATGAGGCGGAACGCCAACGCTTTTTCGCTGAAGTCCATCCTTTGAGTCGATTGATCGAGTTCAAGACGGGCGTAGCCATGGGCGCCATAGTTACATCTTCTCAAGACCAAGTTGTGAGTTTATTGGAGAAAATATTCCGCAACAACATGGTTTATGAACTGGAGCAAAGACAAACAGGTCTTCGGCTAATCGAGACGTCCACTAGATCAACGGTTCGCATTCAAACTAGAAATCCGATGCTCCGCGAGACTTTTTGGAACTACTACCATACAAAAGTCTGAGGGCTTTGGCGGGTCCATTGGTTTTGGAGGGCAATTTCGTGAAGCGGCCACGCGAGTACGAAGTTAAATCGGCAGAGCTCTTTGAAAACCTGCCTACAATTGAGCCTCGGCGTAAGTACACTCGCCCGTCCGTCCCAGTATGGACAGAACACAAGGCGAATTTTATTCAACGATATCTTAAGCTCTTTATCCAGATTACGAAGCACGGCACCTACATAGATGGATTTGCAGGACCTCAAAGATCAAACATGGAAAACGCATGGAGCGCAAAACTGGTGTTAGAGATCCGTCCTCTTCTGCTCAGGCATTTTTTCCTCTGCGAAGCGAACGCGAAGAGCTTCAAGGCACTAGCGAGCTGCGTTGCGGAAGCTCCACGGCCGAAAGACAGGACAGTTGAGCTTTATGAGGGAGATTTCAATAAGAAGGTTGACGAAATTCTGCGCTCGACATTTATTACCGAACGAGAAGCTACGTTTGTCCTGCTGGATCAGCGCATGTTCGAATGCCATTGGAAAACCGTCGAAAAACTCGCAGCCAAGAAGACGTCCATGAAGGTCGAGCTGTTCTACTTCTTTGGCTTTGGCTGGGCCAAGAGGTCCCTCGCAGGTACCACTAAAAATATTCAGGTCGTCGAGCGTTGGTGGGGACGTGACGATTATTCCGGTCTTAAAGGGAAAAGTCGAAACGAGATTAGTGACCTGCTCGTGGAAAGATTCCGTACGGAACTAGGTTACAAGTACGTTACGCCGTATCCGATCTACAAGCGCGAGAAGAACAACATCGTGATGTACCAGATGTTGCACGCCACCGATCATGATGATGCCCCTGAACTAATGAATCGGGCCTATCGTCAGGCGGTCAGAAATTCACAAAGGCTGGCTGAGCAATTATCCTTCCCGGGCCACAGCTGAGCACTGAGAATTTACTGGCCATTATCATGCGTGTTTTGCGGTCAGGGACTGTAACCCTCCGTCGGGTGGAGGGGTATTCGTCATAGGTCCGTCCGTTGAGCATCCGCCCAGTTTTCGATTTGTTGACACCTCCCCACTGCTTGAAGAAGAAAGGAACCCGCTGAGCTTTACATTGACAACGAACGGACTCGACCCATGACAACTCCATTGGTCGCGCACCGCGGCCGCTCTCCCCACCCACGATCGCCCAGTCAATGCTGTCTAGTGTGAGCGGGCCTAGGTGTTCGAGCAAAGGTTCGATAGATAGGAATTTGACCCGGGCAGGGGTGTGGCGCAGGCTTTCGATACGAGGCAAACCATACTTTCGATCTTCAACGCTAACTCCCCACCAGATGTGCGGGCAGTCTGCCGCAAACCGCAGCTTTCCATTCAATAACTCGCACATCCTACGGTGCCGCTTCGTAAGGATCTGATAGGTGTGCCAATTCGCCGTTTGCATCACTCGGCAAACGTCCGATATGAATTCGTCGGAGACACCCTCCTGGAATAGATCGCTCATTGAGTTCACAAATACCATTCGCGATCTAGCCCAAGCGAACGGTTCAACTAATTTCTCAGGAACAAAACGTAGGTCGAAGCCTTGTTCATATGGATGTCCAGGCACCCCCCGAAAGCGCTCAGCAAACGCCGCTGCATAACAGTGCTTGCAGCCAGGGCTAATTTTGGTGCAACCGCGCACAGGATTCCAAGTAGCGTCAGTCCACTCGATTTTTGAGTTGTCCGCCATAATTCGCTTTTTGTTCGCTAAAGCGACCAGTCTATCAGTAACAAGGCAGGATTACATAGAAATTGGTGGAGTCAAAGGCGCGATTTTGCACCTTGAGCTGAGCTAGGCAGCGTCCGGCCAAAGCTGTCAGGGTGTGCCGCACCTCCGGCGCCTGGATTTTCGTTTGTCGCTGGTTCCCAGTGTTTACACACTGGGCTAACGTGTGACGCATCCCGTAGAAGCATTCGGGACGCAGAGGGCGCGCCTCTGGCGCTCAGGATCGCGACTCGGATAGCGCTCGCTGCGCTTGGGAAAAAGCCGCCCGCGACGGTCCGCGGCCGCTACATACGGCAAATACAGGGCAAGATGGCGCCCGTGAAGGGACGCCGCTACTCAGTTCGCTGGTTCCCAGTGTTTGCGCACTGGGCTAACGTGTGACGCATCCCGTAGAAGCATTCGGGACGCAGAGGGCGCGCCTCTGGCGCTCAGGATCGCGAGTCGGAAAGCGCTCGCTGTGGTTGGGGAAAAGCCGCCCGCGACGGTCCGCGGCCGCTACATAAGGCAAATCCAAGGCAGGATGGCGCCCGTAAAGGGACGCCGCTACGAGAAGCTCGCGGAAAGCGAAGCATGGAAAAGTTGCCCGCGACGGTCCGCGGCCGCTACATACGGCAAATACAGGGCAAGATGGCGCCCATAAAGGGACGCCGCTACAACGGTTCGGAAAGGCAGGATAGCGCCCGTAAAGGGACGCCGCTACGAGAAGTTCGCGGGGAGCGAAGACCAACGGGTAAACCTGACACGTGGGGCACCCGCTTCTTTTTCCAAAATACCCCGGGTGTGGGTATCCCGGACGGTTCTGCGGGAAACGGGGGTGGTTTATAGGGTTCCCTGTGAGAATCCAGAATACAGCGAGCGAGACCGCGAGAAGAGCCAGAAAAGGAGATGCGAGGCGCCGACTATTTACAGCTAGTGCACATCTCTGGTATGCATCTCAGCGTTATCACTCAGTTTCAATATACCATTCTTGCATAGTACGGCGATACGTATCCCCTCGAAGGAGAACACTTTGAAACACTGGTTTCTAATGCTATTTCTCACGGCGTCGTCGCTGACCCTGCGTGCGCAAGACAAGCCCCCTGATGACGCCACTGCTTCGATAGCCGCTGCGGGTGCCTCAACAGCTCCGAGTGCAAACGGCCAAAATGATAAAAGCATGCTAAAGGGCAAAGATGCGACGCCACCACCAGACGCGAGCCATTTTCAACTTATGACGGGTGTGGGCGCGGTTTTGGCAGGTGTGGAGAGCACAAGTTATGGCACCGGAAACGACGCCATGGTCGCGAAAAACGTCGGAAGAAAGACGCCCGAAATCTTGCTGGGAGGGGGCTTCATTCTTCCCTGGCGCGGAGCGGGTGGTTGGATTGAGCGCGAATACTGCGGCACGAAAGAAGCGGAAGGGGCCAATCAGAGCCCGAGTGACGATTGCAAAATAGGCGGAACCTATAGGAACTATCGCCCGTGGCAAACATTCCTCAGCATCCGGTTCGCCCCGGGCACCGACCAGACCATCAATGGGTTCGTTGTGGGCGGCGGGTACCGAATTACGAAGTACTTCTCGCTTCTGATCGGATATTCCGTCACCCCTGTCGACGAGCCCTCTCCCGGATTTCGCGTCGCTGCTGCCTCCGTCGTTTCCGCCAATCCGACCATTGCTCCTTACAATCGTTACAATGCGGCGGATCTCCTCAGCAATAAACCGGGTGCGTTTGACGGATTTCCGCTATTCGTCTACGGACCAAATGGCGTCACGACGGCAAAACTCTTCCCAAATCCGCCAACTGTGACGCACCACCGCAGCGGCATCTATTTCGGGGTGGGAATCCCACTCGACCTCAAGGGGCTGTTCACACCTAAGTGAACAAAAGCTATGAGTAGCGGCGTCAAGCTTCTGCCTCACGGCGCGTCGGCCGAGGCGCCATTCGGGAGAATGGCGTTCCCGGGAGTAAACTTGCAGCGATCGTTGTATCCAACGGCTGCGCGTGGCATCCAACTCGGTTTACGGTAGCGCCGCAAGGAGGATCCCCTATGAATTCCAAGCAAGTCGTTCTCATCACCGGTTCGAGCACCGGGTTCGGCAGACTATTTACCGAAACGCTGGCTCGCAAAGGGCACACTGTTTTCGCGACGATGCGTGATCCCGGAGGCCGCAACGCCAAGAATGCCTCCGAAATCCGCACGCTGGCGGAAAAGGACTCGCTGCCAATATATGTCCTGGAAATGGATGTGACCGACGACACCTCGGTCGAGCTGGCCGTGGATAACGCCATCGCCAAGTCCGGGCGAATCGACGTGGCCATCAACAATGCCGGCTACTACCTCTCGGGGCTGGAGGAAGCCGTCACCACCGAACAAGCGCAGCGCCTGATGGACACGAATTTCCTGGGGCCGGTGCGCGTAAATCGCGCCGTGCTTCCGCACATGCGGCGGCAACGCAGCGGCGTGCTCATACACGTCAGCAGCGGCGCCGGCCGCGTGGTTCTTCCTTCCGCGGGTTTCTATTGCGCCAGCAAATTCGCGCTGGAGGCGCTGGCCGAGGCATACAGCTACGAACTTGCCGCGCAAGGAATTGAATCCGTGATTGTTCAACCCGGCGCTTATGAGACTCCTGTTTTTGGCAACACGGTGACGGCTGCCGACCAGGCCCGCACCGATACGTATGGCGCGGCCAAGGACTTCCCTGCGAAGGTCAACGGCGCACTTTCCTCATCGGCCGGCAACGCTCAAGAAGTCGCGGACGCCGTTCTGCGGATTGTCGAGACCCCTGCTGGAGAGAAGCAGCTGAGGTATCGGGTTAGCGCCACCAGCCTCGGTGTCGACCAGATCAACGACATCTCACAGCAGGTGCAAGCCGGCTTGCTAGAAGCGTTCGGCCTGACCGCCGACACCAAATTCCGCAGAGGCAAAGCGGCCGGCGCCCAGTAGGTCTGCCGGGCTGAAGCCACGGCGCTACAACCTTCGCGTCATTGGGAAGGGAGCAAGCCGCGGAAGCCGATGAAGCGCGGCGCGGGCACGGCAGTGCCGTGCCCCTACAAGGGACAAGGGACAAAGGGACAAAGGGACGCTATGGCGAATAAAAGGCGAATATGATATTTTGCCGCTATGGCGATGCGATCTTGTCGGGTGACGATTCAGGACTTGGATGGAGTGTCGCACACCGTGGAGGTTACGGCGGCTACGCTGTATGAGGCGGTGGCGCAGGGATTGGCGGCGATCCGCGGGAATGAGTGGGTGGCGGGCGTGGCGCAGGCGCTTACTGTGAGGGTGTCGGTGTCGGACGTTCGCGTGGAGCATGAGGTGAAGCTGGGGGATTTCACGAAGTGGCTGGAGAGGGCGGGAGGTTCGCCGCGGGAGCGGAGTGATCGGTATCGGATACGGTCGATATTGGGGATGGGGGTGGAGCGGTAGGGGGAGTGGGCGAAAATTGAGGCAACCTTGCGCGATGGGGAGAACTCCGATACTAGGGAGCCTGGGCTGGAGGGGTAAGTTCTTGGTGAGCCTGTCCTTTGGTTCAGGTATACTCGGAAAACCGAGCAAAACGGACGTGCCCGGCCGTCTGTTGGCGGCGGAAGATTTTCAGAGAGAGGTGAAGTTTGCGTTTGCGCCGAACTCTTACATGGACATTCACATCGACATTGATGGCGGCATTGCTGCTGAGCGTCGGTTCCAGCCATGCCCAGCTCCTGCACAAGAAGAAAAAGGTCAATAAGGCGACCAGCGCGGACAATACCGCGGAGCCCGACAAAGTACTGTACAACCGCGCTATCGAGGACATTAAGCGCGGGCGGCAGGAAGTGGGCCGGCTGGGCCTGCAGACACTGATTAACACCTACCCGGACAGCGAATTTCTGGCCAAAGCCAAGCTGGGAATCGCCGACTCTTATTATAAAGAGGCCGGAACGGCGAACATGACGCAGGCGATCCAGGGCTACAAAGATTTCATCGTGTTCTTCCCTTTCCTGTCGGAAGCAGCGTATGCGCAGTTGCAGGTGGCGAACGCGCACTATCAGCAGATGGCCAAGCCGGATCGCGACCGCAGCGAGGCGAAAGCCGCGGAAGAGGAGTACCAGACGTTCCTGTCGAAGTATCCGAAGGATCCGCTGGCGCCGAAGGCCGAGCAGAGGCTGCGGGACGTGCAGGAAATCATCGCGGAGGGCGATTACCGGATCGGGTACTTTTACTACGTGAAGGGGGACAAGCGGGCGGCGGCGGCGCGGCTGACTTCGATTGCGAAGCGCTATCCGCTGTATAGCAGGTCGGACAAAGTGCAGTGGATGCTCGGAGATATTTTTGAGAAGAGCGAGCACAAGGAAGTCGCTTCGATCTATTACGGAAATATTCTGAAGAATTATCCGCTTTCGGAGTTGGCGCCGACTGCGAAGAACAAGCTGGTGGAGTTCAAGGTGCCGGTGCCGCAAGCGGATCCTAAGGCAATGGAGTGGATGACGGCGGAGCAGAACACGCCGCGGCAGCGCGACGGGCTGGTGAAAAAGCCGTTGGCGCTGATACGCTCCGGCCCGCATCAGGAGATGGTTGCTTCGGCGAAGCATGGAACGCCAACCCTGGAGCCGGAGGCGGATAACACTTCGGCGACGGACATTTTGAGCGGGGGAAACCGGTCACAGCTCGGTGGGTCGAGCGGGGCCGGCAATACTGCGGTGGTAGAGACGGTCACGCCGGGAGGCGCGGCGCCCGCTGCGTCTGCGCCAGCGGAAACTGCGCCGGCGGCAACGACGCCGGCTCCGGACGCGGCGGCTCCGGCTGCATCGACGGCAGCGGCACCCGCTGCGGACTCGAGCGGCAATGCGGCAGCGGCTGGAAGTGAGCAGCCAGCGAAGTCAGATGCATCGGCGAGCGGCGACTCGCAAAGCGCGGATGCGAATAAGACCAACGACTCGCAAGGCTCCGACGACAAGAAAAAGGAATCGAGCAGCAAAAAGAAGAAGGGGCTAAAGAAAATGGTGCCCTGGTAGTTCGAAGAATAACCCCAATTTAGAGACAAAAAGGCGGGCCGATGGCCCGCCTTTTTGTTTGCAGGTCCGCCCTCTTGTTTTGCACGAGCGTTGTGCGATTGAAAACATGGTATTCACCTTCCGACACACCGCCCTCCGGTTAACGTTGACGCGTGTTGGGCCGAATGCTCCAATACGGTTGTGCAGTCGTGTGCGGGCGGTAGTGGTATCTCCCGGAGGAACGTTCGGTGGCCAAGATTTTGGTTGCGGACGACAACAGCAACATCCAGAAGATGGTCGGTCTGGCCCTGAAGGACCATGGGATCGACGTGGTTGCCGTTGGCAACGGCGAGGCCGCCGTTCGCAAGATTTCCGATGTGCGCCCGGACCTGGTGCTGGCGGACGTGTTCATGCCGGTGCGAAATGGCTATGAAGTTTGCAAGTACGTAAAAGACGACGCGTCGCTTTCGCACATTCCGGTGATCTTGCTGGTGGGCGCGTTTGATCCGCTGGATGAGCAAGAGGCGCAGCGCGTGGGCGCCGACGGAGTGCTGAAGAAACCGTTTGTTCCACCGGATCCGCTGATTTCCATGGTGAAGTCTGCGCTGTTGCGCGCGAGCGCGGCGCAGTCTGCCGCGGCGGCAGAAAAGGCGACGGCATCGTCCGCGAACGGCGGACCGAACGCGACGCAGGTCGTGAGCGGGCCGCCGACGGTTCTGGCTATCCCCGAGGAAGAGCCCGCGGTCGAGAGCCAATCGTTTTTCGACGAAATTCCTCCAAAACCCGAGATGCTGGAGATTTCGTCGTCGGGTCAGCCGCTTGCGTTTGGAAGCTTGCTGGAGACCCCGGCGACGGAACCGGCGGATGACGCTGCGTATGTGGCGCCGCCGAATCCGGAACTTGCGGACCGCGATTGGGACGCAACCCAAGAAGCGGAAGATGAGGAAGAGGAAGAAGAATCGGCGAGCTCCACATGGCGGCGAGATGGGGGCAGCGAAGAGTTTGCTCCGGAACCCGGAGCGGAAGCGGCATCGGAAAAGGCGGCTTCGCGCGGTAAGCGCCGGGAAAACTGGACACCCACCCGCGAGAAAACACAGGATTTGTTGGAGGAGGCGGTAGCGCCGGAGATCGTGCCGCCGGCGATTGTCACTCCTTCGATTGTCGCGCCGTCTATGCCGAGCGTGAATTCCGCGGCGGCGCAGAATTTGCCGTCCGTTCCAACGCGAGGGCCGGAGTTGGTGGAATCGAAGACGCCGGCTCCGCGTAAGGCTGAAATTGCACCGGCGGCGACGGCCAGCGGTGCGGAAGCGAGTTCGCGGGAGAGCGCAAAGCCGAGCAGGGAGAATTCGTGGTTTAGCGCGACCAGCAGCCCGTGGGAAGCAGAGGCTCAGAAGGCTAACAAACTGGCTTCCACGTGGGATGCAGCGCCGACAGCTTCGACTGCGAGCGCGGCTAGTGAATCAGTCGTGGAAGAGCCGCAGATCGTAGAACCGCCGCAGCCAGAGGCGGTATCGTATGACTTTGTGTCCGAGGCGCCGAGCGAGGAACCGGTATTTTACACTCCCGATCCTGGATTGGTGCAGAACGAAGTTGTCGCGCACAATCCGCTGCCGGAATTGATTTCGGACGGGTCGATTTCTCCGGAAACGGTCGAGACCATCCGGCAAGACACGATCTACGCGCTAGAGAGCGTGACGCAACCCGTGCTTGAGAAGGCTGCCGATACCCCGGCGAAGATTGCCGAAACGCCGCAGCCGGACATGGACGCGCTGGTGGCGAACGTGCTGGCTAAGATGAGCCCGGAGATGCTGCAAGCGGTGACTCGCGAGATCCTGAAGCCGGTGGTTGCCGCGATGATTCGCGACGAGATCAACGCCAAGAAGTCCTGATTCCCTGCCCTGATCGTGCTTCGCGCCTAGCCCAATCAATTCTCAGGGAAAAGCAAACCAAATGAGTCGTTCAAGGTAGGGCCGCTTCTGATCGTAACAATTGTATTCATCAGCCAGGCGCTATGCCTGAAGGTGACGCGAACCTTAGAGCCGGCCTTTCGATTAGCGAGCTCGGCGGCAAGAGACTGCTCGGTTTTCACGACATTTCCGTCTATCGCCCTAATTATGTCGCCCACCGCGAGACCAGCCGTCGCCGCCGGACTGTTTGGCATTAGCTCGATTATTTTTACGCCATCCACCTCGTCACTCGATCCCGACACACCCAACGCGCTCGCCATATTTTCACTGTTGAAGGGAGCGCCAGGCGGAGAATGGGTTGGGGATACCGACGAGAGCGGATGCGACAACCGGGCTTGGCCGTCCGCAGGCGTGACTGGGGCAACAGAAGGCGGCTTCACATCGGCAGGAATGGCTCCAAGAGGCTTTCCGGGAGCAGCGAATAGTGCTGTAGGGACCGCTGGGGCGCCAGCTAGTGCGGAATCATCGGTCGAGGCATTCGTCGCAACGCGAATGGCTTTGGGCACGGCTAATTTGAATTCGTAAGGCGGGCGACGCTTTACGGATGTCGCCGGGCTTTCTGGGACATTCGCCACTTTATTCGTCGCACTTGTAACCGCGCGATCATCGAACGTCAGAAGCGGCCGCCTCTTGTTCGCGTCCACCACCTCAACCTGGAAGATTCGGGTGCTCTCCGTGGCCGAGCGCAGTCCTGTGCCGGATGGTGCAGCTTTGTCCGTAGAAGGCTTTCCGATGCTTTCGAGGACTGCAGGCGTGCTCCTCCACCAGGACCGAATCGTTCGCACGCCAGCAACCACGGCCAGCAGCGCCAGGCAACCCGAGGCTCCGACGAATGCGACTCGAACGATCCGTGCATTCAGGCGTGGGGGTCCCTTACGCTTCTGTTGCTCATAGGATTCGAGACCTGGGAGCTCTTGAGGGTCCGACTCAGGCAGTTCGGAGTCCCGCGGTTGCGTGCCGTCGGTCACCTGGCTCGTCACATTAGAGGGGGGCGGTGGAGGCCGGAAGGAATCAGCCTCCCTGGTACTGGGTTGGACGTTGTCGCCCTCCGCTAAAACCACGGGGAGAGTTTCCAGTAGGGGTTCCTGGTCAAGCTGAGGTCCGGGTTCCAATTCTTCAGAGAGTACCTCGGCATCGTCCTCTCGCAGTTCGGGGTCCCACAAATGCCAGTCATCGGTTACTTGGCTCGTCGTCTCAAGGGAAGCCGGCAGAGGCGCGAAGGAATTCGCCTCCTCGGTACTGTGGTGGACTTTGTCGCCCTCCATGAGGGTCGTGGGTAGAGCCTCAACAGAAAGCCATTGGGTTACCTGTCCCTGGGTGTCGGGGGCTAAATCCACGAACTGGACCCCCGCAGTTCTCTCGAATTCCTTTGCCCATACGACCTGACCGTGGGCTTGCATGCAATTGCGGGAGAGTTCTCTATCAGTCTCGGTCGGCAAACGGCCCATCGCCTCTAGAGTAAAGCTGATCGGCTGACCGAGGGGCGGAAGTTGGTCAAACTCAAAGGCCATTCCGCTTTCACTGATGTTGAGCAGTTTGCCCCAGTTGTGCTGGCCGAAATACACCAGCACGACCGTGCTGAGTGCGTCCCTTGAACAGGCGCGGCGATTACTGGTACCGGTGCCGTCTTTCGGAGCTGTCGATGAAATCGTTCCGTGCTGGACGCTGTCGCCCTCCACGAGGGCTGTGGTGGAAGATCCAACGGAAAGCCATTGCCTTATCTGTTCCTGGGTGTCTGGGGCTAAAGCCAGGAACTGCACTCCCGCAACTCTCTCGAATTCCTTTGTCCACACGACCTGACCGTGGGCTTGAATGCAATTGCGGGGGAGTTCTCTATCAGGTTGGGTCGGCGAACGGCCCATCGTCTCCAGAGTAAGGCTGATCGGCTGACCGAGAGGCGGAAGTTGGTCAAACTCAAAGGCCATTCCGTTTTCGCTGATGTTGAGAAGTTTGCCCCAGTTGTGCTGGCCAAAATACACCAGCACGACCACGCTGAGTGCGTCCCTTGGACAGGCACGGCGATTGCCGGCACGGCCGTTATCTTTCTCCATTGACGGCGAGAACGACATTGTTTGATTAGCTGGCGTCTTCCCTTGAACTTTGGGTTGATTGGTTGATGCTACGGACCCGCTATGTTGCGCCCCGAACAGGGCGTCACGGCGCAGCGGGTGGAGAAACCCGTCTCTCGTTTTTCTTCCCGGTCGACGACTCTGAAGCCTGATCGGGATCTTGAACGAGCGGTTGAACAGTTTTCTGATTTCCAGTGACTTCACACGCGTTACGAAGCAATTCCTCGAATTCGCGTTCGGATAGGGCTTGATCGGAGGTGCGTGTTTCGCCTGAGGTTGACACTAGATCCCTCCCCCAGACTTATTGCTCCGTCGGCGGGTCACTGGAGCAAGATGTCACAGTGGCGGGAGCAAGCTGGTGTCCAGTTGAGCTGCGGACGGCCGGTTCGGTTCGCAAATTGACCTTCGGGCGCTAATCGATTGAAAACAAATGGCCTTGAAATATTGCACGGTAGTCTGAACCCTGAAACGAGAGAATTTACAGTCTCCTATCGGAGACGAAGCGGGCTGTTTTTCAAATCCAAAAAGTCACGGTTGGCATCGGGTTGCGAAGGGTCCTTGAGGCGAGGGAGCGTGGCGCGTGACGGAAATGGCGAAGGTTTGGGCAAGTGTTCTGCGGTGTTGCATGTGGCTGGCGAAGACGAGCCCGGAGATGCTGCAATCCGTGACTCGCGAGATCCTGAAGCCGGTGGTTGCGGCTATGATTCGCGACGAAATCAACGCCAAGAAGTCCTGATTCCCTGCCCGAGTGTTTCCCTGCCCATGAGCCGTTCTCCGATTGGCGCGTTAGGCGGGACTTGATCAGAATTTGGTGACGGTAATCACTACTTCGGAACATGCATCTTGTGAACGAGCGTGGATGCACGACAAAGCGCCAAACTAATTCTGCAAAATCGCCTGCTGTGCCTCTGCAACCTCGGATCTTCCACGCTTGTCGGCGCGACTACAAACCTTCAACACCTCGCGAAAATACCTCTGACTCGTATCTTTACTTCCGCTGAGCTGCGCAGCACGCGCCGCTCCATATAGTGCGCGCAAGCGCCCCGGCTCCTTCTGCAGCGTCGCTTCGAATTGCTCCAATGCGTGTGCAGGCTCATTCATCTCCAGCAACATCTCGCCCAGCAACTCGCGCGCCGGGGCCAGCGGCCCAGGCGTCACCGCGCTTTTCTCCGTCCCATCTTCCAGTTCCGCTGCCGACTTCATCTGCCGCAGCGCTTCCTCTTTTTTACCCTCGGCGAGCGCAGCCCATGCCCGGACCGCAAGCTCCTGGATTTCCACCTGCCGTGCCCAGTAGTCTTCGCTGGCCTTCGAGAGCCGCTCGCGAATTTGTTGCAGCGCTGTCGCTGACTCGTTCGCCGCCCGCGCTTGCCCCAGCCGCGCCACACCTAATCCGCGGGCGAACCACGTCATTGCATCCACATGAGGAAACGGCGTCTCTCGCACCACGAGTTGCGCGGCCTGCTTCCAGTCCTGACGCTCCAGCGCGTAGCGTGCCGGGATCGCCGTTAGCGCAAAATATCCAACCGAGGGGCCGCCGGCGCCGCTCATCAACGCCTTCGGATCGAAGCGGGATGCGATCTCCGGCAAGGAATCCAGCACCTGTCGCGCCGCCTCGTCCTGCCCAGTTTGCAGGTAGGCGTAAATTTCGTAGTCGCTGGCGTGCAACTCTTCTGCCGTCTGACCCTCGCGCCGCGCGGCTGCTGCCGCGGCTAGGTTGCTCTCGATGGACTCTTGCCAGTAGCCCGTGCGGGTGAAGGTATGCGACGGCATGTGCAGCGCATGGGGCGCATCTGGCGCAATTTCCGAGTAACGCCGTGCCGCTACAAGCGCCCGCCGCGCCAGCAATGGCACGTCATACGTATGGATAATGTAATGCGCCAGCCCGGGATGGGCCGGCTCCTGCTCGAACAATTTCTCTAGAATCGCTCCCGCCTGGAGCCGCCCGGCGTACGTCTTGTCAGCGGGATCTTCCGAAGCCGTGAGCGCCAACGCGTAGAAGATTTGCGCCTCATGGTCTTCTGGATATTTCGCCGCGACTTCCCGCATGGCGTCGCGATAGGCCAGCAAGCGCGCTCGCTGCGGCGTGCTCTCGAAGTCGCTGTACAACTTGCCAACGGCCGCGAGATAGGCCCGTTCGCGCTCCGTCCTTGCGCCCACGGTCTTGCCGCGTTCTGCGCTCTCCCGCCCTGCTTGCAACTGGCCCTTGTCTTTCATTCCCGTCGCGAAAGGATTACTCCAATCGCTAAGAGCGATTCCCCAGTACGCGATCTTGCAAGTCGCGTCTTGCCCCAGCACCGCGTTGAATCCTTCGATGGCACGGCTGAACTGGAAGGAATGCAGCAGGGCTACCGCCCGGTCGAATTCTTTCTGCGCCACTTCGTTGCACGATGTGGCAAAGTGCACCGCTCCCAACTTCTCGCCATTCCCATGCTGATGCTCCTGCGCTCTGCTGCTCGACGCCAAGGTCAGTAGAATAGCCGCGACGAGTTTCACTCTGACCATTTCGCTCCTCCAGCGCCGAACATTATAGGCGCGTTCCAGGATCAGTGGGAGAATCGCTTAGCAAGTGACGAAGAGATAAGTCAAGTCCCGACATCTGGTCCACTTCGAGCCGCCGAAGCGAATTGACGGGGCTGGATTGCGCCTCGTATAGTCGGAGATTAGTCTAATTGTGTGTGCGCGTGCTGTCTGCACGTGCGTTGCAACCAATGTTCAGGGAGCAGGATCTCGGATGGGTCGCGAAATCGCCAAGACTTACGAACCGCAACAGATTGAACCGCGATGGGCAGAGTTCTGGGTGAGCGAACAGCTCTTCCGGGCGGACCCGAACGCGCCCGGGCCGGTGTTCTCGATTGTTATCCCGCCGCCGAACGTGACCGGGTCGCTGCACATCGGGCACATGCTGGACCATACGGAGATTGATATTTTGACGCGCTGGCACCGCATGCGCGGCTACAACACTCTGTATCTGCCGGGGATGGACCATGCGGGGATTTCGACGCAGCGCGTGGTGGTGCGAGAGCTGGCGGCGCAAGGAATCGATTACCGGAAGCTGGGCCGGGAAGAATTTATCCGGCGCGTGTGGAAATGGAAGGAAGAGAGCGGCGGACAGATCACGCGGCAGATGAAGCAGATCGGGGAGAGCTGCGACTGGTCGCGAGAGAAGTTCACGCTTTCGCCGGAGCTTTCGCGCGTGGTGCGCATGGTGTTCGTGCAGTTGTACGAACAGGGGCTGATCTATCGCGCGCACTACATGACGAACTGGTGCCCGGTGTGCTTGACGGTGCTGAGCGACCTGGAGGTTCTGCACGAAGAGCGGCAGGGGCACCTTTGGCATATCCGCTACCCGGTAGTTGGCACGCAGGAACATGTGGTTGTGGCGACGACGCGGCCGGAAACGATGCTGGGCGACACGGCGGTGGCCGTTCACCCGGAGGATGAGCGCTACAGGCATTTGGTCGGCAAGAGATTGCTGCTGCCATTGATGGAGCGGGAGATTCCGATCATCGCCGACGAGATGGTGGACCGAGAATTTGGCACGGGAGCTGTGAAGATTACGCCGGCGCACGATCCCAACGATTTCGAGGTAGGGCGGCGGCATCACTTGCCCGAAATCGACGTGATGACCGATGACGGGCACATGAGCGCGGCAGCCGGCGCTTATGCAGGATTGGACCGCTTCGAGGCGCGAAAGAAGATCGTGGAGGATTTGAAGGCGCGCGGTTTGCTGGAAAAGGTTACCGAACACACGCACGCTATTGCGTTGTGCGAGCGCAGCAGGACGATCGTGGAGCCGCGGGCTTCGACGCAGTGGTTCTGCAAGATGAAGCCACTGGCGGAGCCCGCCATCGCGGCGGTCGAGCGCGGCGATATCCAGATCGTGCCGGAGAACCGGCGGCAGGAATATTTCAACTGGATGAGGAACATCCGGGACTGGACGCTGTCGCGGCAGCTTTGGTGGGGACACCGGATTCCGGCGTGGTATTGCGAGGATTGCAAGCAGGTGAACGTGGCGGTGGATGATCCGGCGAAGTGCATGAAGTGCGGATCGTCGAAGCTGAAGCAGGACCCGGACGTTCTGGACACGTGGTTCAGTTCCGGATTGTGGCCGTTTTCGACGCTGGGGTGGCCGGAAGATACGCCCGATTATCGCAGGTACTATCCGACAAGCTTGCTGATCACCGGATACGACATCCTGTTTTTCTGGGTGGCGCGGATGATCATGCTGGGGCTGCACTTTACGCACGCAGTGCCATTCCGCGCGGTGTACTTGCACTCGCTGGTGCGCACGGCGGGCGGCGAGAAGATGTCGAAGTCCAAGGGCACGGGGCTTGATCCGGTGGCGCTGAACCAGCAGTACGGAACGGATGCGATGCGATTTTGCCTGGCGTCGATGGCCGCGCCGGGGACGGACATCGTTTTGTCCGACGACCGGCTGGCGAGCGCGCGGAATTTTGCGAACAAAATCTGGAACGCGTCGCGATTTGTGTTTGGGAATTTGGAAAAGGCGGACCTGGGCGGCGCATCGCTGGAGGAATTGGCGGGAGCGGAGATTCGACCGAAGGCGCCGTATGCGGCCGGCGGAGCGATTTCGCTGATTGACGGGTGGCTGTTTGCGCGGCTGGCGGCGACGATCAGCTCGGTGAATGAGGCGTTGCAGAATTATCGCTTCCACGAAGCGGCACAGGGTGTATATCAGTTTTTCTGGGGTGATTTCTGCGATTGGTACATTGAATGGGTCAAGCCAGAGCTGCAGAACGCCGACAGAGAGCGCGCCGTGGCGGCCTGGCGGAATCTTTTTGCGGCTCTGGATGCGGCGCTGCGCTTGTTGCATCCCTTTATGCCGTTCATCACTGAAGAGTTGTGGCACCAGTTGCCGCAGCGCGCTGGAGCGAAGTCCATCGCGCTGGATACGTTTCCAGAAGCGCGCACGGAGTGGAAAAACGCGCACGCGCTGGAACAGTTTTCGCTGGTGCAGGAGGCGATCGTCGCGCTGCGTAACATTCGGGCGGAAATGAAGCTGGATCCGAAGAAGAAGGTTGCGGCGGAATTCTCGAGCTCTGATGAACGAGCACGACAAACGATCGAGTCGAGCCGTGACGGAATCTTGCGGCTGGGGGCGCTTTCGGAATTGAAGGTGGGCGCGGAACGCCTGCCGCAAACGGGCGGCGCGGTGCGCTCGACGGCACTGTTTGATGTGCGCATCGCATACGTGGCGGAGACGATTGACGTTGCGGCAGAGGCCGCGCGGCTGCGCAAGCAGATCGAGGGATTGGAAAAGGCGATTGCGGCGAAGGAAAAGCAGTTGGCCGACACTACATTTCGCAGCCGGGCGCCGGAGAAGGTCGTGCGCGGATTGGAAGCCACGCTTGCCGAGCAAACCACCGAATTGGAGAAGCTTCGTTCGCGGTTAGAGGAGCTCAAGGCGGCGGCATAACGGTGGCCGCGGCTCCTTTAAGGCACGTTGACGAGAAAGCACAGAAATGGATACGCACAAAACCGGTGTAGGCTGGCCCTTGGGCGTGTTCATCGCAGATGTCGATGGCTTGTTTTAGTGGGGTCGCAACCTCAAAAGCGGCAGCAAGACTGCCGCACTCCAAAATGTCGCACTCCAAATGATGAATTGGCACTCCGAAGAAGTTGATGCGCTGGTGCGCCGCGCGCTGGCCGAAGACGTCGGGGCGGGGGACGCGACGACTACGGCGATTGTGACGCCGGGGACTCCCGCGAATGCGACCATCATTGCGCGACAGACGCTGGTCTGCGCCGGACTGCCGATTGCCGACAATGTTTTTCGGGCGCTGGATCCAAAGATGAGCATCGAGCGCTTGCACAACGATGGATCGTTTGTGGAACCTGGCGCGGAACTGATACACATTGCCGGCGAAGCGCAGGCGATTCTCAGCGGCGAGCGGACGGCGCTTAATTTTCTGGCGCATCTTTGCGGGGTCGCCACGCTGACGCGGCGGTTTGTCGAGCAATTGGCCGGGACGCATGCGCGGATACGGGACACACGCAAGACGACGCCGGGTCTGCGGGAGCTTGAGAAATACGCGGTCAAATGTGGCGGAGGGACTAATCACCGGTTTGGTCTATTTGACGCGATTCTGATCAAGGAAAACCACATAGCGATTGCGGGCGGTGTGAAGGCGGCGCTGGACAGAGCGCATGCGTACACTTCGCTGAAGATGCCTGCGCCTCGCGCGGCGAGCGCCTATGATGCGGCGGGATTGGATCCGGAGGTGGTCGGCCCCGGCCCGTTGTCCGTTCAGATTGAAGTACGCGATGAGGGCGAGTTGCGTGAGGCGCTGGAAGCGGGAGCGGAGGCGGTGCTGCTGGACAATATGACGCCGGAAGAGGCGAAGCACTGCGTCGCGCTCGTGCGGAGTTTGCGTCGCGATTGCGTCATCGAGATTTCCGGCGGGATCACTCTGGACAATGTTCGTGCGTACGCGGAGACCGGCGCGAATTTTCTGTCCTCCGGAGCGCTGACGCATTCCGCGCCGTCGGCAAACTTGAGCCTACTTGTAGAGCGCGTCGGGTAAACGTAAGCTTACGAACGCACGCGGCTGACGCAAAGGGCGGGCGGCCAACTCGCTACCATGAGACGCAGCAAGAAGACAGTGACGGAGACGCTGCCAGGCGCCACGGACCGGCGCGTGGCGGCATTGGTGACGCTGCTGGCGGAAAACGCGACGTTTGTCATTAGCGGCGCGCGCGTGGCACGGGAGATCGGCGTCTCCAGGTCCACCGTGTGGAAGTGGGTGGAGCGGCTGCGCGAACTCGGGGTGCGGGTGAAGGGGCATCCCAGAACGGGATATTTTTTGGAGAAGGTGCCGGACATTCTCACGGCGGACATGCTGCGGCAACGGCTCAAGGGCAGCTTGTTCGGGAAACACATCTATCACTTCCTGAAAGTGGACTCGACGAATCGCGTGGCGCTGGAATTGGGGCATGCAGGCGAGCCGGAGGGCGCGGTCGTCCTGGGCGAAGAGCAGACGGCTGGGCGAGGGCGCGCGGGGCGCGGGTGGCATTCCGAGCGCGCGACGGGGATATACGCGACACTGCTGTTGCGGCCGAAACTGGCACCGGTGCAGGCGCCGCTGCTGACGATGATGGCGGGGCTTTCGGCACACGCCGCTATTCAAGCGCAGACGGGGCTTACGGTGGACCTGAAGTGGCCGAACGATTTGCTGATCGGCGGGAAAAAAGTGGGCGGAATCCTGACGGAGATGCACGCGGAGCCGGCACAAGTTCGCTTTGTGATTGTGGGGATCGGATTGAACGTGAACCAGGACAAATTCCCGGCAGAGCTGGAGGCAAGGGCTACATCGCTTCGTGCCGCAAGCGGCCGACCGCAATCGCGGCTGGAGCTGCTGGTGCGGTTGCTGATGGAATTCGAGCGCGACTACAATGATTTTCTGAGCGAGGGGCCGGCAGCGGTTATCGACCGATTCACAAAAGTTTCGAGCTACGCGTACGGGAAGCGCGTGCGGGTTAGCAACGGCCGGGAGGATGTTACGGGAACGACCGCGGGCATTGGGCCGGAAGGATTGCTGCTGGTGAAACGAGATAACGGACAAGTGATGACGGTGATTGCGGGCGACGTCACGGAGGCGCTGTAGATGCTGCTTACGATCGACGTCGGCAACACCAACACGGTGCTGGGCGTATTTCGAGGCGAGGAGCTGGCCGCCAATTGGCGGCTGACCACGGCGCGGCAGCAGACCGTCGATGAATATGGCGTGCTGACGCGCAACTTGTTCACACTGGCGGGGCTGGACCGCGACGGAATTGGCGGAGTAATCATCAGCTCGGTGGTGCCGCCGGTGAATTGGACGCTGGCGGAGATGGCGCGCATCTATTTTGGGCAGAAAGCGCTGTTTGTGGAGGCCGGCGTAAAGACGGGGATGTCGGTGCTCGTGGATAATCCGCTGGAAGTGGGAGCGGACCGCATCGTGAATGGAGTGGCGGCGTTTCACAAGTATGGCGGGCCGTGCATCGTGGTGGATTTTGGCACGGCGATTACGTTTGACGTGGTTTCGGAGCGCTGCGAGTACCTGGGCGGGGTGATTGCGCCGGGGTTGGGCATTTCGTCGGAGGCGCTGTTTGCGCGGACGGCGAAGTTGCCCCGGGTGGAGATTAAGGATCCCGGAAAGGTGATCGGCACGAATACGGTCGCGTGTATTCAGGCGGGATTGTATTACGGCGCGGTCGATATGGTGGACGGGATGCTGGCGCGGCTCAAGACAGAGCTTGGGAAGGACGCGGTGGTGGTGGCGACGGGCGGGCAAGCCAAGCTGGTGGCGCGCGCGTCAAAACACATTCAGTATACGGACGAATTTCTGACGCTGGCAGGGTTGCGAATTATCTGGAGCAAGAATCAGGCTACGGAGCCGGGCAAGATTGCGGCAGCGCCGCGCGAACTGCGCGCAACGGCGGAGATGAAGAAAGCGCAGAAGTGAGCGACGGGTCGGGGCAAAGCCACGCGGGCGCCGGCTTCAACAACATGGACGGCTGGAACTACTTCAACTACTTCACGGAAATCGAAGAGTATTTCTGGAAGAAACGGGGCGCGCATCTGCTGGTGTCGCCGCTGGATTGGGCGATCATGGAGACTTGGCAGCGAGCCGGGGTGCCACTGGAAGCGGTGCTGAAGGGGATCGATCGCGCGTTTGAAAGTTATCAGCGCTCGCGACGCGGCGCGGGGAAACCGCTGAAGAGCCTAGCGTACTGTACGGATGCGGTGCTGCAGGCCGCGGAAGAGGGACTGGAGGCAGCGGCCGGCAGTGCGCCGAAGAACGGGCGCGAGGCGAAGGAGGCGTTTCCGCGGGAGGAGTTAAAGGCGTATCTGGCGAGGAACGCGGCGCAGCTTGCGGCGGCAGCTGCGGCAAAGAATGGGCAAGGCGGGCTCTCAGAACTGGGCGCACGATTGGCGGAGATTGCGGAATCTGTGCTGACCAGCTCGCTGCTGCTCGATTCTCCTGCGAAGCTGGATTTGGAGGATTTGGAACGGCGCTTGACCGTGCTGGACGATAAAATATCAGCGCTGGTGATGACGCACGCGACGGAGGATTTGCTGCTGCGCATCCGGCGCGAAGTCGATGGACAGTTGTCAGCTTACCGGCGCAAAATGAAAGCGGAACAACTGGCGCTGGTGGAGAAGAAGTACACGCAGAAACGTTTGCTGGGAGAGTTTGGACTGCCGCGGCTAAGCCTCTACTACTTTTCTTGAGCGCGGGCCCTTTTCTTTCCGCGCGAATCGTCGCAGAATAGGACCATATTATGCCTGATGAGTTACGCATATCGATTGAGAAGCTTGTGTATGGAGGCGATGGACTGGCGCACGCCGACGGCAACACTGTTTTTGTGCCTTACGTGCTGCCGGGGGAAGAGGTGCGCGCGACGGCGAAGTCCAAGCGCAAGAAGCTGGTGTGGGCGAAACTGCTGGAGGTGACTTCCGCTTCCGCACAGCGCGAAGGGGCGCGCTGTCCGCACTTTCAGACTTGCGGCGGCTGCCATTACCAGCACATTCCGGCGGCGGAGCAATTGCGGCTGAAGAAAGAGATTTTGCGCGAGACGCTCTCGCGGCTTGGCGGAATTCAGTGGAGCGGGCCGATTCAGGAGCATTCCGCGGAGCCGTATGGATACCGCAATCGCGCGCAATGGGCGGTGCGCAATGCAAATCCGCGCGCCATCGGATATTTCTTGCCGGAGAGTTCTGTCATTGTGCCGATCGATGAATGCCCTGTATTGTCGCCGTTGCTGGCGAAAACTTTCGGGCAATTGCAAGAATTAGCCCGGTCGAATCGATTGCCGGAGAAAGCTCTGGAGATAGAAGCATTTGCCGACTCGGCGGATGCGAAGATCGCGCTGAACATCGCGTTCGAGCGCTTCCCAAAGCCTCCGGCGGAGTTGGTGGCGCTGTTTCGAGAGGCGTTGCCGCAACTGGAGAGTTTGTTATTGGCCGACGAGGGTAAGGATCGGTTCGAGTTGAGCGGACCGGGGTATTTGTTTCATGAAGCTGGAGGCTTCCGCTATCGCGTGAGCCATCTTTCGTTCTTTCAGGTGAATCGGTTTCTGATTGAAGACCTGCTGCAGACGATGGTTGCGGGAGCGAAAGGCGAGACCGCCCTCGATCTTTATGCCGGAGTGGGTTTCTTTACGCTGCCGCTGACGCGAGCCTTCAAGAGAGTGGTGAGCGTGGATGCCAACCTGGCGGCGACGCGCGATTTGCATGTCAATGCAGAGGAAGCGGGCGTCGCGGTGATTTCTCACAACGAGCACGTGGAGGAATTCCTGCGAAAGACGGACGAGAAGCCCGATTTTGTTTCGCTCGATCCACCGCGTTCCGGACTGGGCGCGGAAGCAGCCGCGAAACTGGCGGCGTTGGGCGCCGCGGAGATTGCTTATCTGTCTTGCGATCCGTCGACGCTTGCGAGGGATCTCGCGGTGCTGACGGGATCGAAGAAGAGCGGCGCGGGCGAGGGCGACCCAACGCGTTATGAGATTGCGGATATGCACCTGTTCGATCTGTTTCCGCAGACCTACCACATCGAGACCCTGGTGCGGCTGAGGCGCGTTCCGTGAAACTTCCGGCTGTGACGATTACCGCGGCGTTTGCTTGCGGTATCGCTCTCGGCCTGTGCCCGCCGATTGCACGGCTGGCCACTTCCCAATTCTTGCTGGCGGCCGGCTTTCTCGCGGCCGCTTTTTTACTTGCAGCCGGGATTCTTCTTTTGAACCGGACACGGCTCGGTTGGGCCGGTGTAGTCTCTGCCGTCAGTTGGATCTTACTTGGCGTGCTGGGGGCGTGGATCTCCGAGCAGCCGCTGCCTCAAAGTCATATAACCAGCTTGATTGAAACGGGACGAATTGATTTGCACACACCGTTGCGATGGCGCGGAACGCTGCGCGACGAACCCACAAAATTGCCATGGGGCTATGGGCTGGAAATCGAATTGGCCAGCGTGGACTACGCGAACACGCAACTTACGGCGTTGGGAGGATTGCGATTGAGCTTCTCGCCTCGGCCGGAAGATTCGCCCTTGCCTATGCTGCATGCGGGCGACGAGGTGACGGTTATTGCTCAAGCCAGGCGGCCGCAAATCTTCCGAGACGAAGGCGCCTTCGACCGTCGCGCGTATCTGGCCACACAGGGCATCGACTTAGTGGCGACGCTGCGCTCGCCCGAACTGATCCAGCCATTGTCGGCGGCGCCGCTGTCTGCCCGCACGGTGCTGGCACGCATACGACACCGCTTGCGGGACGAAGTCGACCGCCTGTTTGACGGCCGGCCGGAGGTTGCCGCCGTGCTGCGCGCCATGCTGCTCGGCGATCGCAGCTTTGTCGACCGCGACGAAGCGGTTGATTTTCAGAAGACAGGCGTTTTCCATGTGCTGGTTGTCGCAGGATTGCACGTGGGCGCGCTGGCGTTTTTTCTGTACTGGCTCGGCCGAAAGTTGCGGCTTTCGCGGTCAGCCACGATGGTGTTCACGCTGACGCTTCTGTTCGCCTACGTGGCGGTGATCGAACAGCGGCCGCCGGTGCTGCGAGCTGCGATGATGGCCGCGATTGTCGTGCTCGGAGGTTTTTTCTACCGGAGACTCGACGTCTTGAATACTGCGGCGATCGCGGCGCTGGTCCTATTGGTGGCGCAACCCCTGGCGCTGCGCGACTCCAGCTTTCAACTGACATTTTTGGCGATCGGATGCATCGCCGGATTGGCGGCGCCGTGGCTTGAGAAAAATGTGCAGCCATACGCGAGAGCGCTGCGTGGATGGCGCGACGTGACGCGAGACGCAGCTCACGAACCGCGCGCGGCACAGTTCCGAATCGACTTGCGGAGTGCAGCGAGCTGGCTCTCGGTGGGACTACCAACGCGGATAGTTGCGCCCGTCGAAAACGCGCTGGCAGCGGGAATTGGCCTCACGCTGCGCGCTTCGGAATTAATGGTGCTCACGCTGGCCTTGCAGATTGGGATGTTGCCGCTGATGGCGCGTGATTTTCACCGCATCACACTGGCAGGGCCGATCGCGAATTTGGCGGCGGTGCCGCTTACAGGCGTGGTTGTGCCCTTGGGGTTCGTGACGCTTGGCAGCGCGCTGCTGTTCCCTGCTCTTGGCAAGATACTCGCAGTTCCGCTCACCTCCATTACGCTCGCGCTCTTGCATATCGTGCATTGGTTTGCGCGCTTGCCAAGATGGAGTTATCGGATACCCGGACCGCACCTCTGGGTTGTAGTGTCATTCTTTGTTTTTGCCCTACTTCTGGCGACGATTCTGCGGATAGCTCACCCGTGGCGACGACGAATGGCATTGGGATTGAGCGCCGGATTGGCGACATGCTCCCTTGTTATCGCGCTCTTTCCATTTTCGCCGGCTTGGTCCGCGGGAAAGCTGGAGGTGAGCGTACTGGATGTTGGACAAGGAGACTCTCTTTTCGTCGTCTTTCCGCAGGGCAAGACGTTGCTGATTGACGGCGGCGGCGCGTTTGGAGGATTCGGCGGACAAAGCAATCATGGAATCGATCCAGGGGAGGAAGCTGTCTCGCCGTATTTGTGGTCGCGAGGTTTTCGGAAGCTCGATGTCGTTGCTCTAACCCATGCGCATCAAGATCACGTTGGAGGATTGGCTGCGGTCCTCGAGAATTTTCGCGTCGGTCAATTGTGGATCGGCCGCGAGGTGCGTTCGGTTGCGTTAGCGAAGGTCGAACAGTTGGCAAGGGACAGGAACATTCCGATCGAGCACGAAGCGCACGCGAACGGCTTCGCGTGGGAGCACGTAGAGGGCAAGGTTTTGTGGCCAGAGGCATCGTCGGAGGCTCCCTCTGCCGCGGCGAAGAACGATGATTCGCTCGTGCTGAGGCTGCGGTATGAGGACCGCGCGGTCTTGCTGCCCGGAGACGCCGAAAAAGAAGCGGAGCGTGAAATGCTTGCCGAGAACCGCCCGGATGAACTGCAAGCGGAGGTGCTGAAAATTGGGCACCATGGCAGTAGGAATTCGACGACCGCGGAATTTTTGGCGGCAGTGAAACCGCAGCTGGCAATTATTTCCGTGGGGGAAGACAACTCGTACGGCCATCCCAATGCGGAGCTGCTGGAGCGGCTCGCGAGCGCGGGCGTTCGAGTTCTGCGGACGGACCGCAATGGAGCGGTGCACACGCTGATGGATACAAAGGGCGTGGAAGTCCGATGCTTCCTTCCCTGCTTGCCGGTAGATGGCGATGGGCTACAGCGAGCGCAAGCGCCAGATCACGGCAAAAACGACAAGCAGCAATAAGAAGCCGATCGCGGCGCGATACTCACGATTTTTTTTGTACTGCGCGAAGGAAAAGACGCCGGCAGTTACCGGCGAGAGCCTCGCCGGTGTTAGCCGCGGCAAAAATAAGGGCACGGTTCGCGCATACTCTGTAAATGCGTCGCCGTGACGCTGGTAGAGTTCTCGCTCTTCCCGACGCATTACAAAGGAATAAAACAGAGCAAAATAGCAAACCAAAATCAGCGCGGACGACCAGGAATGTACGGCGACGGCGGCGCCGATGGTCAGGAGAAAGCTGCCCAGATAGAGCGGATTCCTCGTGTAAGCGTACGGCCCCGTGGTAGTGAGAACTTCTTGTTTGTGCAGGTATCCCGCCGCGCGCACGCGAACCCACAGGCCAATCGCGCCGATGAGCGCGCCGGCAAGAATGCTTTTAGCCGACGGCCGCGCGAGCCACAGAGCAACCACGGCCAATGGATAGCCGAGGCGTACGCGCCAGCGCGCGAAAAAGGCTGCAGCGCTCATCTCGCAGCACCGATGCAACGGCACACAGCCTCGTACACCTCATCAACTGTGATGGCAAGCATCGACGGGTGTGGTTGCGAGCCGCGCTCGTGCGTTGTGCGTACTCCGGCAGTGCGCAGCACGATGTCTTTGTGCTCGCTCGGGAGCGTGGCGCCGCCCCGGTAAGGCCCATTGCGCGCGGGATCCGTGGGACCGAAAAGCGCGACGGTGGGTGTACCCAACGCTGCTGCGAGATGCAGAGGCCCCGTGTCGCCGCCTACGACGCATGCCGCGCTGCGCAAGAGTGCCATCAACTCGCCAAGACTGCCGCGATACACGAACGGAGCGGCGTCACCGCTTGCGGCAAGCAGCGCTCCCGCGAGATCGTCGTCGCCAGGTCCGATGTTGACGACGCAACGCAGCCCGCGAGATTCGCGCAGCTTGCGACACAAAGCTCCGAAGCGCTCGGCGGGCCAGCATTTGGAGCGCCAGCCGCCCCCTGGGCTTACGACGATGTAGCGATCAAGGGCTTGCGCCCGCAGCAGCGAACAGACGGCGGCTTGGTCTTGCTCGGGAATCTTCAGGCTGACAGAAGCAGCGCCATGCTGTGCTCCTGCGCGTAGCGACAAATCGCCATTCTGCTCGGCGATATGTGGCTTGCTTGTCTTTACGCGCTCGGTATAAAGCACTGGCACACCAAACTCGCGAATCGTCGCTGAAGAAAAACCAATGCGTCGCTTTACGCCGCCGAAGAAAGGCAGCATGGCTGACTTCCACAGACCTTGGTAATCGATCGCCGCGCTCCAGGAACTTTGCCGCAGGCGCTGAATGACTTCGCGCAAAGAAGACATTGCGCGCGTTTCTACTGTCCATACTTCCGAGGCCAAGCGGCTGCTATCGACCAGAAATGCCCAGCGAGGATGAGTGAGCCAGACCATGCGCGCCGGGGGAAAGGATTCGCGCAACGCCGCGACAGCGGGGAAAGTGTGGATGATGTCGCCGAGCGAGCCAAGCCGAACCACTAGAAAACGCGGCTCAGACATGCGGAGCCTTGCGCACGGAATCGAGGAATCCGCGCGTCGAGTGATCCTTCGGGTCACCGACAATCGCTACGCGGATACCGAGGCGGGTGGACGTCGCACGCTCCGGGACGGTCTCGGCAGTGTAATCTGTTCCCTTGGCATGCACATCCGGACGCAAGTCCTCCAGCAGCGCCTCCACGTTGGACTCACTGAAGACTACGACATAATCGACAGCTCGCAACGCACCCACCAGCGCAGCACGCGCAGTTTCGGGCAGGACGGGGCGCCCGGCGCCTTTCAAACCACAGACACTCGAATCCGAATTCACCGCAACAGCCAAGATATCGCCTTCGTGCCGAGCGCCTTCGAGATACCGGATATGGCCTACATGCAGCGTGTCGAAGCAGCCGTTCGCCAACACAATTTTTTGGGCGCGCCGCCGATGCTCCGCAAATAATTCCCGCAGGCGCTCACGCGTTACGATTTTGGATTCCGCGCTGCGCATGATTACGACCCGGAGCCCCCAACGTCGCGGCGAATTGCTTCAAGGAGTTCCGCGCGCGAAACGGTCGCCGTACCGCGCTTCATGACCACCAGGCCGCCGGCAATATTCGCGATATGCGCGGCCTCGAGCGGCGATGCGTCAGAAGCCAGGGCAAGAGTGAACGCGGCGAGCACCGTATCACCGGCGCCGGTGACGTCAACGGCCTGGTCGCTGCCGTGAACCGGGATGCGCGTGACGCGATCGCGCGCTTCAAACAAGGCCATACCATCACGGCCGCGTGTCACGAGAAGAGCGCGCAGTTTCATGGCAGCAAGCGTTTCCTGGCCGCAGCGGGTCAGTTCGTTGAAGTTGGAGCCGATTGTCGTGTGGTGCAGCGCTTCGAGCTCCGCCTCATTGGGGGTAGCTGAAATAATTCCCGCTTTCGCATAAGCGGCGAGTTGATAGCGAGCGTCCAACGTTACGGTCAGTCCGCGTTTCCGCTTCCTCGCGGCTTCGCGAACGGACCCCGGAGTGGCAACGCCAAAGCCATAATCGGAAACGGCAAGCGCGTCGGCGGAACCAATCTTTGCCGATAAAAGTTGCTGCACTTTTTTTTGCACGGCGTCCGGCAGCGGCGCTTGCGGCTCGCGGTCCACGCGAAGCACCTGCTGACCTACGGTGTGCGCCCATCCGGCGACGAAGCGCGTCTTAGTTGGCGTCGTCCAGCCTTTCACCCGAACAATACCGGAGACTTCCGTGCCCTTGCTGCGGAAATATTCGAGCAGCGCGTCGCCTGCAGCGTCCTGGCCAACGGCGGTGACGGGAAGCACTCGCGCCCCTAAAGCGGCCAGATTATTGGCGGCGTTGGCGCCTCCGCCGGGCACCACCTGCGTCTCGCGATGCCGCAAAATGAGCACCGGCGCCTCGCGAGAGACCCGCGAAATCTCGCCGAACTGAAATTCGTCAGCCACAAAATCGCCGAGTAGCACGACTGTCTTCGATGAAAATTTCTCGACGCAGTCCGCGAGGGCAAGCAGGTCCACGGAATTCGACGGTGTTGACGCTAGATCGCGAGTCATTTCGGCTGCCTCAAAATCCAATCCACAGCATCCGCGAGATTCTCCGCGATGAAATCGGGCGGCGCCTGCCAATCAGCGGAATGCCACTGAATTTCGCCCTCTCCATAGCCGGTACGCACGAGGACGGCGCGCGCTCCAACGCGATGAGCCAGCTGGATATCGCCGTGCCGGTCGCCGACAACAAAGGAGCGGCGCAGATCCAGGCAGTGCTCACGTGCGGCGCGCTCCAGCATTCCCGGCTTCGGCTTGCGGCAGGCGCAGCCATCGTCTCCTTTGTGCGGACAATAGTACAGCGCGTCGATATGCGCTCCCTGTTCGGCAAGCTGGGCTGTCATCAAATCGTGAACGGCGTGAACGAGCGAGTCCGGAAAATATCCGCGACCGACGCCGGATTGATTGGTGATCACGATGGCCGGATATTTCACATCGTTCAGCCGCCGGATGGCCGCGGCGGCGAAGGAAAACATACGAAAACGGCTGACGTGATTCAAGTAACCGACTTCTTCGGCGATGGTTCCGTCGCGATCGAGGAAGACGGCGGGACGAAGGGAGGCAGCTTCAGCCAGACGCCACCTCCGCAGAGCGAAGCCAACCAATCGCGGCCGCTTCGACCCCTTCGGGACGCACGCGTGTCATGCAACGATGATCAATCGGACAGCGCCGCAGGAAACAGGGGCTGCAGTACGGCTTTTCTTGCACCACGGTGCATCGCGGAGTGATCGGAGCGGTGCCGTAAGGATCCGTCGGTCCGAAGATCGCAACAACCGGCAAGCCGACTGCGGCCGCAACATGCATCGCGCCGGAATCGTTGCCGACAAATAATTGGCAGCGAGAGAGGAGCGCAGGGAGAGCGGCAATGGCGGTTTTGCCGACCAGACTAATCGACAGACCTCTTATTCCGGCAGCGATGGCATCGGAGACCTTCTGCTCGGCCGCTGTTCCGAAAAGAATTACGTCGGCGTCGGTGTGCGAGCGGAATCGGTTAACGAAATCGGCGAAGCGATCCGGGGGCCAGCACTTCGCGGAACCATAGGACGCGCCCGCGCCAATGGCAATTCGAGGGACATTTCGGCGAGCGCCTGCGGATGACAAAGTTTCTTCCGCTTGGCGGCAATGCTCGCCGGAAACGTCGAGCCTCACAAAGGATTCTGCCGGCAGCGAGTCGATCCAGCCCACACGGCGCAAGAGTTCGAGATAATAAAACTGTTCGTGAGCTGGAATTTCGCCGTGCTTTGGAACGGGAATCTTCTTGGTCAGGAGGAGGCTGCGCCCATCGCGCGCATAACCGATGCGTTCGGGAACAGCAGCGCGCCAAGCCAGCCAACCAGCGTCAAAAGCGTTTTGGAGCAGGAGGGCGACGTCAAACTTCTGCGCGCGAAGTTCTCGCGCCAACTGCTCGCGTCCGCCCAGGCCTTTGTGCGTTCCCTGCGGATCGTAGGAAATGAGTTCGTCGCAGATTTGCTGGCCGCGATAAATGTCCGCGACATAGGGCCGGGCGACGATTGCAATCCTCGCCTCCGGAAAGCGTGCACGAACGGCGCGCAACGCGGGCAGAGCCATGATGGCGTCGCCGACCCAGTTGGTTGCGCGCACTAAGATTTTCACGCTGCTGCTCCGTGGCGGGCCGCAAGCTTGCGGTTGATCGCAGCGAGCAGTTCACTCTCCGCGGCAATAACAAAATCGATCACGGCAATCCAGATCGGCAAGCGAAGATTCGCGGGAGGAAGATTCTCGGCGTCCTTCTCTGTGGTTACCAATCCCTGTGCGCCGGATGCCTGCGCGCGCGATTGGAGCTGCTGCAGCTCCTGCGTCGAATATTTGTGATGATCGGCAAAGGCCTCTTTTTCAACCACAGGCACATGCCAGCGGCTCAGATCGTCAAAGAAAGCAGGCGGATTGCCGATGCCGCAGAAGGCTAGAAAAGGCCCGAGGCCTATTTCACTAAAATATTTTTCCCGAGAACCGGACCCGAACTGACGAAAGCCAAGCAGCTTTGTCTCCGCATAGAAGGTGGAAAACGTGTGGGCGGCGCTACCTTCAATGATAGGCCGATCAAACTTTCTTGAGATCATCAAAATATCCGCACGCCGGCAAGCAGCAAGCGGCTCGCGCAGCGAACCCGCCGGGAGCAAGCACTCCTTCGTCAGTTTGCGTGAGCCGTCGAGCATCACGATATCCAAATCCCGCGCGAGTTGCAGATGCTGAAAACCGTCATCCAGCAAAAATACATCGATAGCGTTCTCGGATTCCAGGCGGCTCCCGGATGCAAACCGATCGGGACCGACACCGAACAGAACTTTGCCGCGCAGACGCCGCTTTAGCAGGTCAATTTCGTCGCTGCTGCCGTGAGAGCCTCGGTACCCGCGGCTGAGAATGGCTACTCTCTTTCCCTCTGCCAAAAGCTTTTCGGCGAGCCATAAAACCATGGGAGTTTTGCCGGTTCCGCCGACAGTCACATTCCCAACGCTGATTACCGCTGCTTTCAGGCGCTTTGACCTCAGCCATCCGCGGGCGTACAGCGCGCGGCGGAGGCGAACGTAAATCCCATACACTAGAGAAAAGGGCCAAAGAACAATTTGGACCACGCGCGGCAGATTCATTGTGCTGGGCTGCCGAGAAATTTAGAAATTTCCGCGAGCGCACGATCCGTGGCGCCGCGGCTGCTATCCACTAGATGTTTCGCGTTCTCGCCCATTTTATGGCGGCGTTCCGGATCGCGCAGGAGCTCAATCCAAGCGACGCCCGCGTCTTCGGGGCTCTCCACCTGAATGGCCGCCCCCGCGGCGACGAAGCGACTGGCAATCTCCGCAAAATTTTCCATCGAAGGCCCAAACACGGGAATTTTACCGAACGCCGCTGGCTCCAGAATGTTGTGCCCGCCCGAAGGCACCAGGGAGCCGCCTACGAACGCGCCGTCGGCTAGGCGATAAAGAGATGCCAGTTCCCCGATACTATCCAGGAGAATCACCGTAACGTCGCGCGGTATCGAACCATTGCTGGAAGCTGCCGCGGCTTGCGTGTGACCTGCTAACGCAAGCTGGGAGCGACGAATAAACTTGCGTCGGGATTCGTGAATGAACTCCGCCGCATCTTCAAAGCGTTCCGGCTTTCGCGGAGCGAGAACCAACAGCGCGTTGGGATGCTCGCCTTGCACGACGCCGAAAGCAATCAATGCGAGCGGCTCTTCTGTGGCCACGACGCTGCCGGCGACCACGATCGGCGAGCGACCTTGCCGCCGGGCTTCCGTTTCGAGCCAGGTCGAAAGCGGCGTTGCCGCGGGAAGCTCCATATCGTATTTGAGGTTGCCGCTGACCGAAACGCGATCGGCGGGCGCGCCCAAGGCGCGAATGCGCTCAGCGTCCTTCTCGCTTTGCATCAGGAACGCGGCCGCGTTCCCCAAAGCGCTCCGCAAGAAGGGCCGAAGAAAAAAGCCAAATTTGGCGAGGTAGCGCTGATAGCGCGCGAACGAACGGTCTGAAATGCGACCGCTCAGGAAGAGCACGGGAATATTTTGCCGGCGTGACTCGCGCAAAAAGTTGGGCCAGATTTCGGTTTCCAGGACTACGATGAGAGATGGTCGAACGGCGCGCAGCACGCGTCGAACACAAAATCTCCAGTCGAGTGGGAAATAGAACACAGCATCGGCAAATTGCATTCGTTCGCGGGCCAGCGATTGGCCCGTGATTGTCGTGGTCGAGACCACAAGCGGACGATTGGGATACGCTTCTTTCAAGCGCTTCGCGAGGGTAATACAGGACAGAAGCTCGCCGACGGATACAGCATGAATCCAGATCGCGCCAGGATGATCGGCAGGCAATTTGCCGAGCGAGCTAAGGGACAAGCCTAGCCGCTCCCCTAAGTTCGACAGGTACTTTCCTTGCTGCAGCCCCTTGACCAGCCAATACGGCAAGAGTAAAAGGGCTGCGGCCCCCATTAAAAAACTATAAATGAAATACACTAAGTGTGGCTCCGGCCCCTCATCGCTGCGCCGCGCAACTCATGCGAGGCGCAGGGCAACCCTGCACGTCCGCCCGGAATCGAAGGCGTCGAGATAAGAAAGGTCTATTATAATATAACCCGATGCGAGTGGCTGCTCTCAGAATTCCGGTAATTACGGCTTTTCTCCTCGGCACATTTGCAGGCGCGCAGCAGGCTCCGTTGCAGCCAGCGGCGCGAGACTCTCATGAGGGCATGACTATCTCCGCTGCTCCGTGGACCGACGCGGCCAAGTACAAAGAAAAATTTCCGAAGAAGTCTCCGTATTCGGCGGGAATTGTCGCGGTGCAAGTCTCGTTTCGCAACGATTCCGACGACAGCGTGAAGGTCAACTTGTCGCGTATCCGCATGACCGTGCATCTCGATTCCGAGAATACTCAAGAACTCCCCTCCCTCAGCGCGGAAGAATTGGCGCAAGCAGTTCTGAAACCGGGAGGCAAAGACCCAACCGCGACGCGCAAGAAGCTGCCTCTTCCCGTTCCACTTCCGAGCAACGGAAAGGACAAACACTTGGATGAGCTACAGCGGCAAGCCCAAGAGGCGAGCGTCCCCACTGGCGTCATTGCGCCACATAGCACCGTGCAAGGGCTGCTGTACTTCGACCTGCAAAACCAGTTTGATTTGCTCGACACCGCTCACCTCTACGTGCCCGAGCTGGTGCTGATGCGCGGAAATCGGGCGCTGACGTACTTCGACATCGATCTCGGTCAACGCGGAAGTCAGTAAATCATTTGATTCGCTATGTGGCCCGGGATACGCAAGCCTAAAGGCGATTTGCACAGGCGGTTTGCGCGCTTCGCTCCCCTCGGCTACCATGACTGTGCAGCAAAATTCTTTTGTCCCCAGGATCGATGCTCACTTTTCTTGAAGAACTAAACCCCGAACAACGCGCAGCGGCGGAAACAACCGAAGGTCCGGTGTTGATTCTTGCCGGCGCGGGGACGGGGAAGACGCGCGCCGTTACTTTCCGCATGGCGCATCTTATTGCCAGCGGCGTGCCGGCGGAAGCCATCCTTGGCG
>WNFR01000422.1_pt1 | contig 42992 bp, 40 predicted proteins | sample 5400221 | NCBI WGS metagenome assembly WNFR01 (sample SAMN13153357, study PRJNA577476) | soil metagenome | isolation source: 40 cm soil under Madrone tree | place: USA:California | collected 2016-06-14 | reverse complement strand
AAGAAAAGCCATGCGAGCGGGCAAGTATGACGACGCACTAAAGATCTATCTTGGGATGATCGAAGCGGACGCACGCGATAACCGGGCGCGTCTCGGGGCAAGCTTCGCTTATCTGAAGATGCAGAACTACCCGCCATGCTTCCAGCAAGCCAAGGAAGTTCTCGGTATCGACGCCAACAATTCACGTGCCCATGCGCTTGCGGGGGTATCGCTGTTGCGATCCGGCTTCATTCGAGCTGCGGTGGTTGAGTTGCAGCAGGCTCTGGACCTCGATCCGAAAGAGGCCCTCGCTTACGGCGGCGCGGCGGAAATAGATTATTACGAAGGCCGGCCGAAGGATTCGCGGACCAAGTCCTATTACGCTCACAACCTCGATCCGGAGGAGCCTGATTACCTGGTCACGTACGCTCGATCTTCGTCGAGAGTCGAGGATTTCAAGGAAGCTGCCGACGCCTATGAGCTCTTCCTGGAGATTTCACCTCAGAGCGACAGCGAGCGCCGTGACAGAATTCGCGGGTTGATTCAATTCTACCGGCAGCTTGCCGGGCTGCGGGTCCACCAGGTAGGCGGCCCAGCCGTTACGGAGGTTCCATTTCAACTTGGAAGCGATCGGCGGCCGTACGTGCGAGTGAAGCTCAACGGGCGCGACTCGATTTTCGTGATCGACACCGGGTCCGGGTTCACAGTGATCTCGAAAGATGCGGCGAAGCGCTTTGGGGTTTCTGAGATCGCGCGCGGCGGGAAATCTCAAGGTGTCGGCGGCAGCGGCAAGTTCCAGATTGTGTACGGACTCATCAAGTCTCTTCAGATAGGCGAGGCAAAGGTGAGAATGATTCCGTGCTTTGTTCGCCCGTTTCACGGAGACGGCGATCGCCCGGCTCAGGAGAGAGCCGATGGCTTCATCGGTTTGTCCGTCCTGTCGCACTTCCTGACGGAGTTGGACTACAAGGGAGCACGCATGCGTCTGGACCGAAACGACAATCGCTCGGGGGCCATTGTGAGCGTGCCTGGCGTAACCTTGATCCCGTTTCGGACGACACAAAACGGGCTGATCAGCGTTGAAACCGAATTTGACGGCAACCCCTTCGTCAACGCCATACTTGATTCGGGCGCCAGCTCCACGGTTATTTCAGAGGCCGCCGTCGAGCGACTCAACATGGGCGATCAAATCATCAAGGGGCAAACGACCAGCGTCATAGGCGCTGCAGGCATTACCGAGAATGTGCGAATGCTCTTTATCCGAAACTGCCGGGTAGCCGACCAATTGCAGAGCAATATTCGCGCGCTGGTTTTGGATTTCGGCGCGATCAACGAGACCTCGGGCTTCGAGCAGAGCGGCATACTTGGCGGTGACTTCCTGCGTAACTTCAGACTCACCATCGACTTCAGTCGCGCGCTGCTTGCGCTTCAACCACACACACCTCCGGTGACCAAGCAGTAACGATGTAGCATAGATTTAATCAGTCTGTGTTATCGGGCCGGGGAAGCAGATCCTAAACACAGACCAAAGTCTATGCTATGCCTGCGCTGGGTCGCCGAGTCGTCAAATCCATAGAAGAGACTGAGGGTCTATGCCGCGGGCCTGTGGTAGAATTATCCAGCGGTTATGAAGAAGAGCTTATACCTCGAGACATCGGTGATCGGTGCGTATCTGGACAACGGAGAACCGTTCCGTCGTGACTTGACGATCCGGTGGTGGGAGCACGAGCTTGCCGATTACGCGCCGTCCATATCGCCGCTGGTTGTCCGCGAACTGGAACGGACCGAGGAGCCGCGAAGATCGGCCTATTTGAATCTGATACGTGACGTGCCCATGTTCGAGATCAGCGAGGAAGCGTCCATACTTGCTGAAGGGTACGTATCACGTGGCATATTTCATCGCAAGTATATGGCGGATGCGTTGCACGTGGCGATCGCGTCAGTGAACAAGGCCGACTTGTTGGTAACCTGGGATTTCGGCTATATCGCGAATGTCCATCGGCAATCGCGAGTGCAGTTGTTCAACACGATTGCCGGGTTCTTTGTGCCGATGATCGTGACGCCGGAGTTTTTGATTAATGCTGAATTCTGAGACGTGATGCGTGACGCCTGACCAGAAAGAACGTCACGCATCGCGCATCACGCATTACTCTTATGTATCGAAAGCCGAGATTCCTGGAAGAGCTTCACGCCATCCGCGAAGAAATGTCGCGCGAGTGCGACTACGACGTCGACTTGTTCGCGGAGATGGTGCGCTCAGGCCAGCGCCCTCGATATGGACCTTCGCGGAACGTTCGAGGCTTGCGTTCGCGCGCACCCGCCGCTGATAAACCCGACGAAACGACGGGCTCAGGTCAAGGTAATGACTAAACAATTGAAGGCAAGATCGCTTGCGCTGTTAGCGCTATTGGCAGCAAGCTCCTCGCTACCCGCGCGCGCTCATTCAGACAGAGGTCAGGCGGCGAGATCCGGGGACCACGCACTAAGCCCACAGCCGGCGCCTCAGGGCAAGACCCTGGTGCTTGACGTTCCTTCGATCGCGGAGCGGGTCAATGAAGTGGTTGTAAATGTGCGCTCCAGCTCCGAGGGCGGCGAAAACCTCGGCAGCGGTTTTATCATCGACCAACGTGGATTGATTGCTACTAACTTCCACCTCATCTCGAACGCCGAGCCGCGACGGGGTTCGGGGCAGCGCGGCCCCGAACCAAAGGGTGCCCCGAAACTCGTCAACAGCGTAACGGTCACGTTGCACGATGGGCGCCAGTTCCCGGCGTCGATCAAGGGCTACGATGAAGCGACCGACATTGCGCTTCTCGAGATTGTGCCGAACGGGGCTCAGCTTCCGGTGGCAGACCTGGGTGACAGCGATGCACTGCGCGTCGGCGAATGGGTCATTGCGATCGGCAATCCGCTGGGACTCGATCACACGGTCACGCTCGGGATCGTGAGCGCGAAAGGACGGACCGGGTTTGGCGGAATGTTCGATGACTTTCTCCAGACAGACGCGGCTATAAATCCTGGGAACTCAGGCGGCCCGCTCCTGAATGCTCAAGGAAAGATTGTAGGCATCAATACTCTCGTCCTGGAGCGCACTCAGGGTTTGAGCTTCGCGATCCCGATCAACACGCTGAAATCAATTTTGTCCCAGCTGATCGACCGCGGGCGGGTGACGCGCGGGTTCCTGGGCGTCGAGACCCAGGACATTGATGCTGATATCCGAGGGTTCTTGAAACTTCCGGCAGACTCGCGCGGCGTGCGAGTAGTCCGCGCGGAGCGAGCCACGCCGGCTTCCCGGGCCGGTTTGCGGAAAGACGATCTGATCACAACCGTCGACGGTCAGTCAATCACGTCGGCCGTCCAGTTCAATCGAATCATCGCGGGCAAGCTTCCCGGTACGAAGGTCGCCATTCGGATCCTGCGAGACGGACGCGAGTACACGCTGAATGCCGAGATTGGTGAAGAGACCAAGAAGTGATATGTGAGGCGTGATTCGTGACCGGAATCAATCACGCATCACGTTTCACGCATCACGAATCACGTCTTCTCCCTGCCATGAGTAAGCTAGTCACCGAGGAACCTCTAGATCAGGAACCGCCAGACGGCGCAGTGATGGCCGAATTGTTTGAGGCCATCGGTTTCGAAGTCGCCGACGAGCAATCGTACAACTCGCTTGTTGAATACGTCGAGACCAACGGCCACCGGACTCGCACGCAGCGCGGAGATGCCGCGCTGCACGGGAGGTGCTGGAAGCTGGGCGACGGGCTGGAAGTCTGGTCCATACTCTACGAACGCGGGGCTGATCTTTACTATGCCGATTGCCGTCCCGCCTTTCGGAGCCGCTACGTTCGCACCGTTCTTCCGTGGGAGCTTGTCGAATACGACGAAGACGGTGAAGCGATCGTGCGGGGGGGCGTGCCCGGAGCGCCGGAGATCGTCTTCGAGCTGCAAAACCTGACCGAGCTTGATGACGCGGTCTTCCGCGAATCGCACTTGCACGTTGCGCTGGCGGGGATCGCTTATGCTGTCCGCGTGCAACCGACCCCGGATTCCAAACGACTAACGGATCTGCCTGCTTACCGCTTTGAGCTGGCCGAGCGGCTGGAGGGATTTGCCGACAAGGCTTGTGAAAATGACTATGTGATCAGCGGCCGCGTGCTGTCGTGGCGCGACATCCGGAACCCCGTCACCGCAGCCGACCTTGTTTGGATATATATTGATGCGGCGGTGATTCGCATCGAGGTTCTAGCTAATCGACGAGCCTTGCGCGGGGAACTCAAGATTGGGGCGGAGATTACCGCGAACATATGGCTGCAGGGACACGTGCTCGAAGAGAGCGACATATCGGCCCGCTACGAAGGCGTGGATAGAGAGTACGAGCAAGCGGACTTCTGGGCGGGGCTACGCCGAGGAAACTGACAAACAGCCTGGACTTTAGCTCAGGTCGGTTTTCTAACCCAAGGCGGAAGATACGCACAAGGGTCATGCTTAGAGCTGCCCTCACACAATGCGAAAGAGATTGGTCATAAGTGTTTTCACGTGCTTGCTGGCTGCCGTCGGCATGCTAGTCGCCTGGCGGTACTGGACCCACAGGTACGACAAGTTGATTGCTGCCGTGGCCCACCAGCACGGCCTCGATCCCGCGCTGGTGAAAGCAATCGTATACGAGGAGTCATTCTTCAGCGCCCGCGCGCACAGCTCACAAAACGCAGTCGGGCTGATGCAAGTGACGCCGGTGGTTGCACAGGAGTGGGTCGACGCCACTCGCTCGCATTCGCTCTCCGAAGCTGCTTCTGAGATAACAGGCAAGGCAACGGTGGAACCTGAGCCCGGGTTCGAAGAGACCTTCGAGGATCCGGTTGTAAGCTTACAGGTCGGCTGCTGGTATCTTCAGTCGCTGTTCAATCGCTACCGAGACGAACCCGATCCCCTCGCGTTCGCGCTTGCTGCCTACAACGCCGGCCCGTCTAATGTCGAGCGTTGGGCGCCCGGTGCGGACCGTTCTAAGATCTCGCGCGACGAGTTCATCGCGCGCATAGATTTTCCGGCCACTCGAAGCTACGTTCATAAGATCATTCAGCGGTATGATGGCTACAAGCGCGACGGCGAAATGATGGGGCAAGGCGAAGCCAATGCCCTTTTCGTCGCCTGGGCCTGTCGCTGGGGTCTCTCCTTCGCTATACATCACGGTCATTGTGAATGAACCGGCGCGGACTTGAGTCGCCAGTTTGACTGCGGCTTCTTACCATATCAGAAGCGTCCCTTAACCCCTCAGTTCCTAACCCCAACATCCAAAGTCCCTTTGAACGTCTTGCGAGAAGCGTCGAACACGGCACAAGCATTGAATATGGTTGATTGCGCGGGAGGGCCCCAGGTGATGCTTCGATGCTGTTGCCCGCGACGCCAAGTTGAAGAGTAAGGTGCCCCCGATCAGCCCGATTCAAGCGACTGAGCGGTTAACGCCTGGTTTTGTGGTCGAGGTTAAACGTGAAGCACGCTCCCAATTTGAAGGCGAACCTGTTCACGACGATGGTTTCAGTGACCGGAAGCCTGGCGCTTGTCTATACGGTCTTTGGGTTCTACTCATTCGTGATCTCGCTGCCGATTCTGGTGTTGACCTGGGTTGCGTACAGAAGCTATTTGGGGAGAGTAGAGACATCGAACAGGCACATCGAGGGGCTGACCAGACTGCACCTGGCGACCGTCGAGTCCCTGACCATGGCTATAGACGCGAAGGATGATTTGTCGCGCGGGCACATACAGCGCGTGCGCATACTGGCGGAGGGTCTCGCTCGCAAGGTGGCCTACCCCGAAGACCAGATGGAGGGGTTGAAAGCGGCCGCCTTGCTTCACGACATTGGCAAGCTGGCGGTTCCCGAGTACATCTTGAGCAAGCCCGGCAAGCTGACTGCCGCCGAATACGCGAAGGTGATGATCCATCCGGTAATTGGAGCTGACATTCTAAGCAACGTCGAGTTCCCCTACGAAGTCGTTCCGATAGTCAAACACCATCACGAGCGATATGACGGCACAGGATACCCGAGCGGTTTGAAGGGCGAGGAGATTCCGTTCGGCGCGCGGATACTCACGATTGTCGATTGCTACGAGGCGCTTACGACAAACCGTCCCCATCGTCCGCGCTTTACGCGCGAGCAGGCGCTCGATGTGATGCGCGGCGAGATGGGACGCACGTTTGACCCGAAGTTGCTGGAAGTATTCTTCGACATCATCGATTCACTGGAGGACAGGTTGCCCGCGCCCAACGCGCGGCCCGTCTCGCTGTTGGGCATCGAACCCATTTCGACAGACCGCCTGTTTGAGCCTGGCTTTGGTCCGGTGTTACGGACGCCGACTGAAATGGCGCTGCGCGACATAGCCGCTGCCCAACGAGAGGTGCTCTCGCTATATGAAATCGCGCAGACCCTCGGCTCGACTCTGAAGCTTTCGGAGATCTTGCCGATCGTCGCCGCCAAACTCGAGAACATCGCCAATTTCACGACCCTGGTCATCTACCTCGCCGAGGGAAACCGACTACGAGCAGCCTACGTGATAGGCAAGAACGCCGAGGCGCTAAAGGGCTTTGAGATGGGTGTGGCTGAGGGTGGCGCGGGGTGGGTAGCCGAGCATCGGCAGGTCCTAATCGGTGGGAGCCCGCTCGCTGACCTCCAGCGGCCGCTCGGCCTGACCGCCGCCGCATACCGTTCCACTGCGATATTCCCGCTCGAGCACGACAATACGCTAGTCGGGACGCTCGCCCTCTACAGTGAAGAAGATCGCGGATACTCGGCTGACGAAGTCAGGCTCCTCGAGACCATCTCGCATCACACGGCCACCGCGGTTCGCAACGCGCTAGCGTTCGAGCGGACTCAAGAATCCGCTCTTACTGATAATCTCACTGGGCTGCCAAACTCGCGTTACATGTACAGTTTCTTCGATCAAGAGCGTAGCAGGTCCGAGCGGCACGGGTATGCATTGGTATTGATGATGATGGACCTCGACGGTTTCAAGAGGATCAACGATACTTTCGGTCACCACGTCGGCGACGAGATTCTGCGGCGGGTGGCGCAACTCACGCGCGTGCAGGTTCGTTCGGGTGACACGCTGATCAGATATGCGGGTGACGAGTTTGTGGCGGTGCTGCATCGGGTGACGCCCGATATGGTGCTGGAGATGAAGATGCGCCTGCAGGCAGCGGTGGACAACTTCGTTTACGAAGTGAGACCCGGCCGAGTGGCGCGCATCGGCATTTCGATCGGTTACGCGACCTACGGGCAGGACGGCACTGCCATAGACGAGCTAATGGAAGTCGCCGATCAACGCATGTATGATGACAAAATCGCTCGCCGACGCAATGCATCGACGCTGCCAGTCGCCGCGTTAGGTGCGCGATCGGCAGCAATATAAACGGAGAGAGTTATGACGGTTACTACTGAAAGCGAACCGCCCGCCGACGGCTTGAGCTCGCCGCGGCGAGTGAAGATGAGGATGCGCGAGCAAATGGCCGAAGCGCTCGAAGACCAGGTCGCCGGGCTCTACAGGCGCGCCGCGGCCTTCGAGGAGGAAGAGTCCCTGCTCAACCGCGAGGTTGAAGAGCGGCAGACCGAGATCAACCGGCTGACGTTCAAGCTGGAGGTGATGCGAGCCGAGCGAGAGCGGGTGATGGAGAGAATCGAATCGATCTCGCGTGAAGCCGCCGCGATCAGGGAAGAAGTTATTTTGACAAATAACTGAAAAGACTGTGCTAATAGGTCTTTCAGTACTACAGGGCAGGCCCCCCGAGCCCAAATGAACGTATCGCTGTGGGCATCGAGGCCCGGCAACGAGGCGATTGATGTCTTCAGTGAGAGCCGTCGAAAGACGCAATAACCAGGAGCGCCGCAAACAAGAACGAAGACGGTCGGTTCGCTACACGGCGGAGACCTTGATAGTGATTCATGGAATAACCTGGATCGACAACGAAGGAACCGACCGCCGGCGAAAGGTCCGTCGTAAGGACGATCGAGAACGAATCGCAAGAAGGATTCTGGACGGCGCTTTGTTCGTCGAGGGCTGACGAAGCCCGAAATTGCTTACGTCGAAATTCCTTCAACACCAGCCAAAGCGCAATGACATCCCACTCCGGGAGCCGTGGTGCATGCCGTCGCAGTCCAAATGTCAGCCAACGTTGACAACCTACAATCAAAACCGGAGACTTCGGAGTAACCCACCGCGCTTCTTCGGAGGATCATATGAGAGCATTGCGGAGCTTGATTTGCCTTACCGCCGCAGCAGCAGTAACTACCCTGTCTGTCGCTCGGCCTGTTGCCGACACCTTCCGCCCAGTTGTACGCGGCAAGCGAGGCGCGGTTGCCGCGGGCCATCCCCTGTCCGCGGAAGCAGGCTTGCGGCTGCTCCAGCAAGGAGGCAATGCGACAGATGCCGGTTGCGCTGGGATACTGGCCGCATCGGTTATCGAGTTCTCTCACTTCTCGTTCGGCGGTGAAGTCCCGATCATCATCAAGCCTTCCAGCGGCGCGGTGGCTGTCATCAACGGCCAGGGTATCGCGCCTCAGCTCGCTACTCGCCAGTTCTTTCTCGATCAAGCGAAGAAAGTCGAACCTAAGAAGGGCCTGCCCTTTATTCCGTCATCGGGCATTCTTCCGGCGACGGTTCCAGCGGTGCTCGATGCGGTGGTTACCGCGCTCGATCGCTTCGGGACGAAATCGCTGGCCGAAGTTATCCAGCCTGCTATTGAGCTGGCCGATGGAGTCCCCATCGATGAGCTGCGCGCGACCTACATCGAAAGGACTCGAAAGGTATTCGAGCCATGGCCCACAAGCGCAAAACTGTTCCTCCCGGGCGGCCGCGTGCCGAAACCTGGCGAGATGTTCTCGCAACCCGGCCTGGCTCGCACGCTCCGCGAAATCGTCAAAGCCGAGCGAGCGGCGGCCTCGCGCGGGCGTCACTCCGCTCTGACGGCTGCCCGAGATTATTTCTACAAGGGCGTCATTGCGAAACGCATCTCGGAGTTCTGCGAGGCGAACGGCGGATTGCTTCGCGCGGGCGACTTCGCTGCGTTTCATGCGAAGGTCGAAGAGCCTGCACATGCTTCGTATCACGGCTATGAAGTCTACAAGACCGGATTCTGGGCACAGGGGCCGGTGATGCTCGAGATGTTGAACGTTCTCGAGGGCTACGACCTGCAAGCGATGAAGCACAACTCGGCGGATTACATCCACACGCTTACCGAAACGATGAAGCTTGCGTTCGCCGACCGTGATCGCTATTACGGCGATCCTGATTTCGTGCGCGTGCCTGGCGGTGAGCTCCTGGCGAAAGACTACGCCGCAATGCGCAGATCGCTGATCGACGAAAAGCGCGCATCGCTCGAACAACGGCCGGGCGATCCGATGAACAAGAAGCCGCTTATGAATGGCGCCCCGCATCCCGCGCTTATTGGCCAATCATCGGTCCCGGAAGCGGAGCGTGCCAACGACACTACGTGCGTGAACGTCATTGATAAGGACGGGAACCTGTTCAGCGCGACTCCATCGGGTGCGTGGCTGCCGACCGTGGTGGCGGGCGACACAGGCGTAATGCTCGGCCAGCGAATGCAATCATTTCTGCTTGAGGAAGGACATCCGAACGTGCTTCAGCCCGGCAAGCGGCCGCGGGTAACTCTTTCTCCAACTCTGGTGATGAAAGACGGCAAGCCGTTCATGGTGCTTTCAACGCCGGGAGGCGACAACCAGGACCAATCGCTGATTCAAGTGCTGCTGAACATAATCGAGTTTGGGATGAACGTGCAGGAAGCAGTCGAGGCTCCGCGTTTCCAGACGTTGCACTTCGTGAGTTCATTTGACGATCACCGATTCAATCCCGGCATGCTGAACCTCGAAGACCGAATCGCGAAAGAAGTGAGTAATGATCTCGCATCGCGCGGTCACAAAGTCGAAACGCAAACGGCGTGGGGCAATCCCTCGGCGCCGACGGTGATAAGGTTCTACAGCGACTCGGGAGTGATCGAGGCAGGCGCTGATCCGAGGCGCGGCAGGTACGCGATTGCGTGGTGAGGTTAACTTTCTTTCTAGTGACGGGAGCCTGTCCCCCGAAGGATGGTGACTGTGAAACAAGTCGCCCCTGTGTTACCGTGTGCCAGGAGCACAAAGAATGGCAGCGAAGCTTGAGCCAATACTGACGATGGCGGATCTCGATGCGATGCCAGAAGACGGGAACCGCTACGAACTCATCGAGGGAGAACTGTTTGTGTCTCGCGCACCGAGCCTCACACATCAAGATGTAGTCGCGAACCTTTTATTCTGGTTCAAGCAGTATCTTCGCGAAAACCCGATTGGAAAGATTTGGCCCGGACCCGGAGTGATCTTCAGTGACTTCAGCGGCGTAATACCCGATGTTGTCTATGTAAGCAACGAGCGACTGCGAGAGATAGCCACAGGCGCTAGAGTTTCGGGAGCGCCAGATCTGATCATCGAAATACTATCTCCGGGGAATGAAAATGAACGGCGCGACCGACACTCAAAGCGCCAGCTTTATAGGAAGTACGGCGTAAAGGAGTATTGGATCGTTGATCCAGGGAAACTGGCGATCGAGGTATACCGCGCGAGCAGGCTAAGGCTGGTTGCAAAGTTGGGAATCCGGCAAGAAGTATCTACCCCACTGCTGCCGGGCTTCAGATGCTCAGTAAGAGATATCCTGGGGTAATCACGTTGCCGAAGTTGAGGTTGCGAGCACGTTCGCAGTTCGTCTCGGTTTCTTCCTAGCGCGTTAGCCACAGGCGACTCCCATTCCCGTAGCCTCGAAGCATGTCTCCAATTCAAATCCTCAAGCTTGTCGGGTTCGCCACAGGCGCAACGCTTCACCTTTACATCGCCTGGCTGATTTGGAACCGAAGGCTCGGCTCGCGTGAGAAGCTCACCCAGCCGGTTCGGCTGATTACCATCCTCAACATCTGTCTCGGCGTCTGGTTCCTCGGCAATCTGTTCATCACATTTCACGAGTTGCTGCTCGGGCCAGAGCGGCTCACCCCGTTGTTGCGAGCATGGGACACGCTCGCGATGACTGGAGTCGCTCTGCTTCCCGCGGCATTGCTTCACGCGCACGTGGGGTTTTGGGCTTCGCTCGACAACTATCGAACTCTCAAACCTCGCGCGGTGAGGCTCATCGGCGCAGCGCTTTATCTGCCGATGATCTTCCTGCCATTTGCGATCTACAAGATCAACACGGGCGACTATCGGCCCTACTTTCTGAAGCTGCGCGTGCTGCTGATTCCGTATTCGATCTGGTACCTGCTGGTGATGATCTCGTCGGCGTTGATCGACTGGTCGATTAAGGACCGCCTCAACTCGCGAGCACTGCGCGAGCGGGCGTTTTTCAAGCGGCTTGCGGTGCTGCTGGTGTTGAATGGCGCATTCGAATTCGTGGTCGTCGCGCTCCTGCGCACAGGCCCCAACGACGTCCCTTGGATATTGTTCATATTGTCGTCGCTGTTTCCAATCTTCTTCGTCGCCTATCACGTCTATCGTTACAAGCTGGTCGACGTAGCCGTCAAAGACAGCCTGGTGTATGCGATGTTCGCGCTCGTGTTCATTGCTGTCTACACGTACGGTGTGAGGCGTCTGGATCAATTCCTCGTGAATCGATACCAGATCACGGCCGGCGTGGTCGAGGTCATTCTCATCCTCGGGATGGTTGCGCTTGCCAGCCCGTTGGTGCGAGTGATCGACCGAATGGTTCACCGGCTGTTCACAAGCGAGATCGGGCTCTATCGCGACGTTGTGCGACAGGTGTCTTCGGGCGCTGAAGGCTTCGGCGAACTGGCTTCGCTTGTGCGGTATACCGAACAGACCATCAGCCGCGGCCTCGAACTGACGATCGTCAGGGTGTTGCCTCTCAATGCGATCAGCGGTGGAAGTCCGGAGCGGCGGCTTGCTGAAAAGATGGTCGATTGGAGCGCGGACGCAATCGAAGCTGACGATGACGTTCAGGCAATCGGCGCAACCATCGCCTACGCCTTAAGGCGCGAGGCGGAGCTTGTCGGATTGATGTTGATCACGGCGGAGCCTCACGCGCTGACTTCAGAGAAGCGCGCGATCCTCGATGTGCTTGCTTCGCAAGTCGCGGTTGAAGTCGAGAGCTGCCGTCTCTTAGAAGAGAAGGTGCGGCTTGAACGCGAGCTTGTTAATAGGGAACACCTAGCGACGCTCGGGCAGATGGCCGCGCAGGTCGCACACGAAGTAAAGAACCCGCTGTCCTCAATCAAATCAATAGCGCAGGTTATGCGCGAAGAGGAATCGCTGTCGGGCTACGGTCAGGACCTGAGCTTGATCATCAGCGAGATCGACCGGTTGAATCGCACTGTATCGCAGTTGTTGGCGTTCTCGCGGCCCAGCCACGCCGACTCGCGCGCGGTTCAGCTTTCAGATTTGATAACTGCGACCGTCACGCTGGCAGGCAACGAAGCAAAAGAGCGGGGTGTTGATTTGGAAGTTGAATCGATCACCGACTTGACGCTCACAGGCGCGCAAGGCGGAGCGTTACGCGAAGCATTGAGCAATCTCGTACTGAACGCAGTCCAAGCGACCGAAGCTGGCGGCGAAGTGAAGATCGATGCCACGGTCCAAACCGCTGCCGCAGACCCGCGGAGCGGTCCGACTGATCCTGGGGCAGCTACGCTGACTCTGACGGTGACGGATAGCGGCCCCGGCATCCCGGCAGAGACGCAGCAGCGAGTCTTCGAGCCATTCTATTCAACTAAGTCGCGCGGCACTGGGCTGGGGCTTGCGATCGTCCAACGGCGCATTGTAGAAATTGGCGGCTCGGTTGAACTCACAAGCCCCGTGGATGATGGCTGCGGCACGCGCTTTCGATTGATCGTCCCGCTCGCAACAGCTCAATCCAGGGATAGAGCCAAAGGAGGCTGAGATATGATCAGAAACATTGCTTCGCTTGAACAAGCTACGCGCTCCGGCGCCGGAAGAAGCGCATCGTGAACATCGTCGCGCACCAGATCAGGCCCGAGGTCGCCATTATCGCCCAGCCGAAGTCTTCCACCATCGATGAGAATCGCCCGGCGATCCCGCCTACCAGCCACGCGCTGAAAAACGTCATCGCCGCAAGCCGTCGCGCCCACCGAATCTGATTCGAGACTCGTATTCGGTGAAGCTCGGCTTCCAGAAAATCGTCGTCCCCCATCAAGCGCTCGTAGTACCGAGCTTCGCGCCCGGCCATGCGAGCCAGGGCTCCGTCATCGCTTGCAGCCGCCGCGTTGTAGAAGTGAGCTACGTGAGCGAGCTTCCCATCTCGCAACGCGATCTCAGCCAATCCTACGTTCGCGCGAAAGCGCGCGGGATCCAGCGCCAGCGCGCGGCGAAAACAATCAGACGCGCGCTTGAAGTCCAGCCGCTCGAAGAACGCTTCGCCGATTCGCTCGAGCAGGTCCGGCTCATTGCCCACAAGCCGCGACGCCAGTCTCAAACAAGCATCCGACCGCTGAAGCAGTTTCGCGTCTTCCCTCTGCGCAGATGAGTGAAAAAACCGGGACATCTCGTAGAGCAGTTGCGGATTGCGAGGCTCTTTTTCGTAAGCGACGCGAAAATAGCTGGAAGCCTGGGCAAGCTTGCCCGCGAGCCTCAGCGAGTTGCCGATGCGGCGCAGCAGTGGCGCCGGCATCGCAGCTATGTCGCTCTTGAGCACCGGCGAACCTTTGAGCGCGTTGCCAGTCTCGAAGTACTCGAATATCTCAGACGAGCGAGGATCGAGCTTATGAGGGCCGGTCGCGCGAAACAGAGCCTTGATGAACTGTGCGTACGTCGAGCGGTGCGAGCGAACTACTATGTCAACGCCGGCTCCAGCGATGCGTGTGTGATAGCTGATTCGCGCATCGCCGGTCGCAAAGCTTACGCGCGTCGTCTCGGTGGTGATGGCCTCGATGTCGGATATCGACAGCTCGCGGCGAATGCGGAACAAGTGAGTCAGAAGAAACGCCAGAGGACCACGATGGCGGATCGTGCGGCCGTCGAACTCGATCCGGTCGAGGACGGCGGCCACTACTATCGGCGCGAGCAGGGCCCAACAGGCGAGCGCCGCGACGAGCCAACCTTGTTTGAGCAACGTCGACCCAACGGTCATCACAACTGCGGCAGACAAGGTGTAGGGGACGAGGCCGGGGCGTATGCTAATGGTCTCCATCTTGGTGTCTTCAATTCTATTGGGTGGTGAGGAGGGAAGCAACACTAATGCGCGTGAGGTAGCATAGACTTTAGTCTGTGCGCATCTCGAAACGGGGGGATGGTCGTCTCGGCAGGCGCATACAGACTGAAGTCTATGCTACTTCAGAACCAGCGCACTTCGGCAGACGTCACGTTCATTGCTTGATCAAGCTCGACGCGCATCCGCAAATCAAAGCGAAGATCGCGCAAGGCCACGACTGTAGTCCCGTCCGCTCGCCCTTCGACGTTGGCCGTGCCGTATCGCATGAAATCCAGGAAGACTCGCGCCTCGTTTGAACGGCGCAACGCATCCGCGAGCTTCGGATCAAGCACCGGCAGCTCGCGCCATTGCTCCTGCCTGGCTGAGAGGTCGATGTTCCGGGTGTAGACTGCGTCGCTGGTCTGTGCAGCCGCTTGCCACAACAACGGGTTTGCGGGCGCGGGCCAAACGGCCATCGAAGTGACTCCTCCAACCTTCAACGAATTCTGAGCTTCTTTCATCGCCGATTGATGGGCCATCCACATCCCGCCGTAATAGAGCACAAGCACAAAGAGCGAATATCTGGCGAGGCGCGCGCCCGCGCGGCCCCAGCGAAACAACGTGCCCGCGACTACGAGGGCCAGTCCAGCGAACCAGATGACTCGCGCTGCGGTTGGGACGGTCAACGGAAGCGACTCGTATGGGTGCCGAAGCGCAAGTCCCATTACCAGAGCCGTCACGACTCCTATCACAAGCCACAGGAATGTGCGCGCTGCGTCCGTCGTCGTAAGCCACACAACAGTCGATCCCAGTATTAGCCAGATCCAGGGATCGACAACAAAAGTGAGATCGCCATAGAACCATCGATTCCTGAACGGCAGCAGGGGATGTACGCCATAAACGTTGGTGAAATCCATGAAGGTGTGCCCGAGTCCACCCAGATATGCAAGGAAAAAGATCCTCAAGGGCCTGAGCGGTCTCCTGAACGGATCGCGCCGCAGACGAAACCGGCGATCGATAAACATCAATGCCAACGTCAGCGCAGCGGCCAGGACCGCCAGCCCGACGAACCCGTGCGTGAAGCCGCGATGATACTCGAGATAAGAGACGGTGCCGCCCTCGACGCGACTGAGCACATCGACGTCGGGGAGGTTGGACGAAATGACCAGAGCTGTTGTCGCAAGCGGAGTGGCGCGCTCCAATCCTCCCTTTGCGAACGAAAGGCCCAGGAGTGTGTGCGCCAGATTTTCCATTTAGAGAGTAGTCCGGGTCGAGAGTTGATGTGCTTAAAGGCGCAAGACCGCTCACGGTATGACGGGTGAACTGGATGGGTTAGGCAGCTCCTTAAGCCGGTCAGGCGCGATGGCCGACAGCCGCTTCTCGGCCTCCGCTCCGGCCCCTGAAGACCGGTCCGGTTTGGCCGCCTCCAAATAGGCTTCCACGGCCTTTTCTATCTCGCCGGTCTTTTCATAGACTCGCCCGAGCCCGACTTCGATTGCCGGTTTCAGATTCGGAGCGGAACTCAGCAGCTCCTGGTATCGCGCAATGGCTGTCTCGTTTTCGCCATTAGCGGCGTAGCTTTCGGCAAGCGCGAGTCGTGCAAGGTCGGAGGTTGGATGCTCGTTCTTGTTGGCGACTTGTTTGAGCAGGTCTATGCCCTTGTCCCGGTCAATATGGAGATAAGAAGCCCCGGCATAATAGCGGCCGATTGCACCGTAGTAGCTGGAGTAGTCATTTGCGAGGCGTTCGAACGCTTCGCCCGACTCCCGCCACTTGGTCTGCTCGTCCGTGTAATACTTGCCAGTGGGCGGTGTTGTTGATGGTGTCGATGAGTCTTGAACTGGCGCGATGAACTTCTCGACGGCTTCTCCAAACGCGGTCTCGGCCTTTGCTTTCCGATAATCGAAGTAATAGCTTCCGGCGACGTAGAGCAGAACAAGTCCTGCGACGACTCCTACTCCGATCACGAACGGGCGGCCTTTCTCCTGAAGCCAGTCCTGCGTCTTTTCGTAGAACCGGATCATCGGGTCGTGTTTGAACTTCATCTCCTTGACCGAGACCTTCTTCTTCTTTCTGGATGTTTTCGCCAAAACTATGAGCCTCCTTGGATGTGTGACTGGAGCAAAGCCGGAAGGACGTCTGCGCCGTCTGGTAGAGCAAAGAAGAACATAGCGGGCGGCCTCGCGGGCTGTCAAGAAACGCACGATGCGCGTCAGGTTTTTCGCGCATGCCCACCTCGTCAGAGGCTGTGCGAAACTCCCGCAACACCCCCAACTTCAGTTGGGGGTTCTTTAATTTCGGCCTACGTCGAAGCGCGCGCGCCCTCTCCCCCGTTGTTACTGTTCCCCTCGCGTCGCGAGGGAAGAGAGATATCAAAACTTGACGCGCATCCCAGCGGCGGACCCGGAGATAACCCGGAGATAACCGGTGATCGACTCGTCTCTTTGTGCTAGACTCTAACAAGCCGGAACATTCTGACTGGACAGGGTGTCTAACCTAGCGACAAGTGAGGTGAAGGGCCACTGCCCGTGCCGCTTGGAGCTATACGGCGCTCGGCTTCTTAAGGCCGGGCGGTGGCCCACTCCGGTCAGTCAGCCGTTCCGAAGGAGTGCCATCAATGTCAGCCGGAGACATGGCCGCCCTGGATCAAACCACTCTTGCCGGGCTTGAGGTCGATGCCAGGGCGATAGACCGCCTCCCTGAGGCGAGGTTGATCTCCAGATTGCGCGCCGGCGATCTGGCTGCATTCGAGGAACTGGTGGCTCACTTCGAGCGGCCGGTCTACGCCCTGTGCTTCCGATTACTGGGCGATGCCGAGGAGGCGCGGGATGCGGCGCAGGAAACCTTCTTGAAGGTCTATCGGGGGTTGAGCGGCTTTCGCGGCGAGGCCGGATTGAAGACCTGGATTTATCGCATAGCGCTAAACCAGGCGATGAATCAGAAACGCTGGTGGCGGCGGCGGCATCGCGACGAGACGATATCGCTGGACATAACGCGGCGACAGGGGGATACGACGCTTGGTAACTTACTCCCCGGCCGCGCTAGCTCGCCTGAAGCACACGCGATATCCAATGAACGCGAGCGCCGCATAATGCAGGCGCTGGGCGAGATCAAGGAGGAGTATCGGATCGCGCTGATGCTCCGCGAGATTGAAGAGCTATCGTACGAGGAGATCGCCGAGACGCTGGGGATCTCGATTGGGACCGTTAAATCGCGCATTGCGCGCGGACGCGAAGAACTCCGGCGGCGATTGAAGGACTTGATATGAAACGTGATGCGTGAAACGTGATCCGTGATTAAAGTTTCACGGATCACTGCGTCACCGATCACCAGGCAATTTTATGGAATGCAAGAAGTCTGAACTGACAGCCTCGGCTTACATAGACCGGCAGCTCAATGAGAATGAAGCCGTCGAGTACCGGGAACACCTTTCGACGTGTACTGGTTGCCGGCTGCATCTTAAACAGATCGACGAAGTGTCCCGCGCTCTACGAGAGACCGATCAGCCAATGGTCCCTCGCGAGCTTCGCAGCTACATCATGACTGAAGCGACGAGGCGAGCGAGAAAAGAAATCAGCCTTGCCGAGAGCCTGTTTGGGTGGCTGCTGAAGCTGAATCCTCAGCCGGTCGGTTATGTCACTGGGCTCGTGATTTCGGTGTTGTCGTTCGCGACCCTGTTCTCGAGTTTCAGACCGATTCCTTTGGGCGAGATCCGGAGCGAGCAGGCGGCGGCGATATTCCCGGTCATCAGCGGCTCAAACCGCGAGTATCACAGCTACAACAATCTACCTCAGGACGCGAACTCAGCGGAGAGCAATAACTACTATCAATTGCCGCGCGTTCTCGATAACAGCGCTCTGGTCAGCTTCAGCCACATCGCTTATCAGAAAGCCGGCAATCAGGGCATGTCGGCGCTGGTCGAAATCGATTCGGACGGCCGCGGAACACTGGTGGATGTGCTTAATGCGCCGAAGGACCCATACCTGATCGAGCAGCTATGGTGGTCGCTGCGCAACAGGACTTTTCAGCCGGCAACCGTCTCGGGCCACCCGGTCCCTACGCGGATAATACTGCTGGTTGAAAAGGTCGATGTGAGCGGTTAAGAACTTGTCCGCGTCAGTTGCCGGTCGTTTCTTTTTGAGAACTAAAAATGCACTACTGACACGAGAGAACGTCTTCCTTTCCTGATTCGCGAGAGCGCCCCCACAATCTAAACAGAGTGCCAAAGGTGCGACATCGTGCTGTCCTGTAGCGACGGATAAGCGGAGCCGCGCCAAGGAGAAAACGATGTTCGACAAGCTAGTTGTGTCTACTGCTCAGAGACGCAGGGGAAGAACGGCAAAGTTCTTTGTGGGCACCTCAGTCCTTTATGTATCGGCCGTAGCGGTTGCGTTTGCGCTTTCGATCTTGCTCGCGACTCCAAAGCTGGCCGACACGGCGTTCATAGGACCGAGGCCGATTTTCCTCCAACAAGGCGGCCCCAGGGAAAAGCACCCCGATACACGACAAACCACCGTCGCCCCAACAAGGGACCCGAGAAATGTTGAGCCACTCGATCGAATCATCACCAACCTGGGAAACTCGCGGCCACCTATCGTCCAAAACGGCTCGCCACAGGGGACCGCGAAACTTGGCGAACTCGACATACGGGGCGATGGGACACCCTACATACCAGGACTTCCGGCCTCAACGGCGCGTGATGCAAGCCCGGGCAATCCGCCTCCGGACCCACCAAAACCGTATCCACCGAAGGTTCAGACGCGAATGGCAGACAATGGAAAACCGCTCCCTGTGTCATCGTTTGTGCTGCAGGGGAAAGCAGTCGCGCGGGTTGTGCCGGTCTATCCGGAGTTGCCAAAAAGGATTCGATTGCAGGGCGAGGTGTCAATCGAGGTGATCATTTCGCCCGAGGGTCGCGTGGAATCAGCGCGCGTAGTAAACGGTCATCCGATGCTGGTTAGTTCCGCGCGTGAAGCGGCCCGGGGTTGGCGATTCGAGCCCACATTCCTAAACGGCGTAGCGGTGCGCGTAACTGGAGTCATCACGTTCGTGTTCAAGCTGAATGACTAGGACATCGTATAAGCCGCGGTAGAGCCGCTCCGATTATGGGAGGTAGCCATGGGTAGAACGGCAAAGGTACTGTTGCTGTCAGCGCTGATGCTGTTGGGAGCCGGTTGGTTTCTCTATCACTTCGGCCTACAGCTAAACCTTGAGGTGGGCGAGTCTAATCAGATGCTGTGGGACCAGGCTCCCGGCGACAAGTGGCTTTATGTCGGCGGCTTGATGATGCTGATCTCAGGATCGCTGGTCGCGGCGGCGTTTCGGTTCTGGAGGGAAAGCCGTAGAGAGGGGCAAGGTAGCGTTCGCGTTCAAGATGAATGAATGGGAGCAGGCGGGCTCCGTAATGAGACGTCTCGATCAAGTCATCGCCTGGCTCATCGTGCTCTTAGGTGTGCGGTCCGGCCTCACCGCGCCTCGCGTCTTTGCAGCAACTGCGGCGCCATGGCCAATCGCATTCTTCTTGTTGAGCACCTGTCTGTTACTGGCGGTTTGCGGCACGCTCAACCTTCTTCGAAATCGCTATGCCGCCGTTGCGCCAGGCGTCCGGATTGTAAGTACAATGACGAACATCGCCGTCGCCGCGCTATTGCTGATCGCGGGTGTTATTGGCGGTGAGTTGGCGCCGTCAGTGGTCGAGGCGCTGATCCTGCTGACCGCCGCGGCCTTCGGCTTTCGGCGATAGAAGAAGGTCGTTGGTCAGTCGTCGACTTTGAGGACTGCAAGAAACGCCTCCTGTGGGATCTCTACTTTGCCGACTCGTTTCATGCGTTTCTTGCCCTCTTTTTGTTTTTCCAGCAGCTTGCGCTTTCGCGTGATGTCGCCTCCGTAGCACTTGGCGATAACGTTCTTGCCAAGCGCCTTCACTGTTTCGCGCGCGATTACCTTGCTGCCCACTGCCGCTTGAATCGGAACCTCGAAGAGCTGCCGGGGGATGAGCTTTCGCATCTTTTCCACCAGCGAGCGTCCTCGCGTGTACGCGAACTCGCGGTGGACGATCAGCGACAGCGCATCGACCGGCTCGCCGGCGACCAGCATGTCGAGCTTGACCAGGTCGCCCTGGCGATAGCCGGTCAACTCATAGTCGAATGACGCGTAGCCGCGCGACAGCGACTTAAGCCGATCATAAAAGTCGAGCATTATCTCGGCAAGCGGCAGTTCGTAGGTGAGCAGCACCCGCTTTGGAGTGAGATACTCGAATCCAAGCTGAGTCCCGCGCTTCTCTTCAAGCAGCGCGAACAGCGGGCCGACGAACTCGTCGTTGCTCATTATCATCGCGCGAATGATAGGCTCTTCGATGGTCGCGATTCTGCCGGGGTCGGGAAGCTTAGCCGGACTGTCGATCTCGGTTACTTCGCCGGAGGTCGTGGTTACGCGAAAACGCACGGTCGGCGCGGTGGTGATCAGCTCGAGATCGAACTCGCGCTCGAGCCGCTCCTGAACTATTTCCATGTGCAACAGCCCGAGGAAACCGCAACGATATCCGAACCCGAGCGCGGCGGATGCTTCGGGCTCGTAGAAAAACGATGAGTCGTTCAAACGCAGCTTGTCCAATGCATCGCGCAGCTCTTCGTACTTGTTGGCCTCGATCGGGTAGAGACCGGCGAAGACCATCGGCTTGATGCGTTTGAAGCCGGGGAAAGGCGTGAGCGTCTGGCGCGCGGCTTCGGTCACCGTGTCGCCGATCTCGACGTCGCTGACGGTCTTGATCTGAGCGGTGAAGAATCCTACTTCGCCGGCCCCCAGCTCATCGATCACCCGCGGCTTTGGGGTGAGCACTCCGAGAGCGTCCACCTCGTATTCTTTTTCCGCGTCCATCAATCGGACCCGCATGCCGGGCCGGATGACTCCATCGATCACGCGCATCAACACGACCACGCCGCGATAGCTGTCGAACCAGGAATCGAAGATCAACGCTTTGAGCGGCTCGGACTTGTCTCCGGCGGGCGGCGGGATCTCGCGCACGACAGCTTGGAGGACTTCGTCGATGCCGGTGCCCAGTTTGGCTGAGATCATCAAGGCGTTGTGGGTGTCGAGCCCAATCGTCTGTTCGATCTCTTCGCGAACGCGTTCGGGTTCCGCGCCCGGCAGATCGATCTTGTTTATGACCGGAATCAAATGCAGGTTGTGATCGAGCGCCAGATAGGTATTTGCGAGCGTCTGAGCTTCGACTCCTTGCGACGCATCGACAACCAGAAGAGCGCCTTCGCATGCCGATAGGGACCGCGAAACTTCATAAGAAAAATCAACGTGGCCGGGCGTGTCGATCAAGTTGAGCACGTACTGCTGGCCGTCGCGCGCTTTGTAGTCGAGCCTGACCGCGTGCGCTTTGATAGTGATGCCGCGCTCGCGTTCGAGGTCCATCGCGTCGAGGACCTGTTCAGACATCTCGCGTTGGGAGAGCGCTCCGGTGACTTCGAGCAAACGGTCCGCAAGCGTGCTCTTGCCGTGATCGATATGAGCGATGATGGAGAAGTTTCGGATTTGTAAACGATCAACCATAAGAATTAAGTCAATCTCGATTCTGAGAAGGAAGTATACCAGTAGTGAGCCGAAATGTGCCGACTCAGTGACTACAAGGCAACGCTGAATCCGAACAAGAACACGCTTCGGCGTTCCTTCTCCTCGCCCGTTGCCAAGTGTTGCCAAAGTGATTACGGTGACGCTTGACCGCTAAATGAGATTGGCGTATAAGCCAGAAGAGCAGCACGACCCAAGCTCAGCCGAACTCAGATTTGATAAAGACGCACCAGCTCGGTTCAAGTCAGGCATTACGTGATGACAAGCCGGACTGTTGGTTGAAAAAGTGAATGTTTCGTCCTGAGGACAAGATTGGTCCGTACGTCCTGGTTCGCCAGTTAGGGCGCGGCGCGTTCGGAGTCGTATGGCTGGCGGAGAGGCGTACTTCCATAACCACGACTAGTTTCGCTCTTAAGGTGGCTATGGATCAGGAGCCAGACCTGGTCGCCATTAGACAAGAAGCAAACCTGTGGAAGCAAGCTGGCGGTCATCCGAACGTGCTGCCGATTATTGAAGCGGACATCTATGACGGGTACGTTGTAATAGTCAGCGAGTACGCACCGGACGGCTCCTTAGAAGAGTGGGTGACGCGATCCGCGGGTCCATCAGCTATCGACAAGTCAGCCGAAATTGTATCTGGGGTGTTAGGGGGACTCCAGCACCTTCACATGAAGGGAATAATCCACCGCGACTTGAAACCAGCCAATATTCTGTTTCAAGGGGAGACGCCGCGTCTCGCAGATTTTGGGATCGCTCGTGTTCTTAAGACCAACAGCTACAGTGCCACGGTGGCTGGGACACTGGCATACATGGCTCCGGAGGTTTTCGATGGAAAACGCTCCGTGCAGACAGACATCTGGGCGGTTGGTGTCATTCTCTACCGGTTGGTAAGTGGCCAGTTGCCGTATCCTCAAGCTGACATGATGGCGCTACTGGCAGCCTTAATGTCGCGCGATCCCGCTCCCTTACCGGAAAACGTTCCGCAGCCAATACAAGAAATCGTCACACGCGCTCTCAATAGGAATCCGGCGCAACGCTACGAATCCGCTGCAGAAATGCGAAAGGCATTGTCGGCAGCCGGCCAATTTAGTATCGGACCGTACAGAGTTGAGACAGCCCCCGGGCCTGATCGCCACACAACTGTCCGAACACCGATAGTCGTGCCTGTTAGAGATGACTTAGATGAGGCGACGATTGTCAGACCGCAGTCTCCAGGGCGTACTGTTCCACGTGTAGATTCGAATGAAGAAAATGCTTTCTCACGTCGAATGCCTATTGCCATCTCACTAGACCGTGTTCAGGCTCAGGCACCTGAGCGTTCGACGGACTCACTGGCAGGTTATGATCGTCCGATCAAACCTGGCCGCCGTGAAGACAAGATAGACAAGATATCGAAAGGCGTTCGGTTGGTCGTTGGCCTTGCCGCACTGCTTGTTCTGAGCTTCCCGTTTACCTTCCTTCTCGTGAAAAACTACATCAAAGCGGGATCGGAACGAATTGGCGTCTCAGATGGAAGCGGTTTGACACCTCCGAAGCAACCCGTTGATGTGTCCTCACTGAGAGAGGCGGTCATTGCTACGGTAAACGGTTTGGCGACAGCGACAAAGACCCGCAATGTCGAAAATTGCATGAGTTTCTATGCGGAAAGACTTGACACCTACTATTCACTCAAAAACGTATCCTCGGACAAGGTACGCTCCGATCTTATGAAGGCATTTTCAAACTATTCTAGCATTGATATCCAACTCACCAATATTGAGATCACACCAGATCAGTCAGGCACAACTACCACTGCTATGTTCGACAAGACTTTTAGCTTTCAGGGCCAAAAGTACTATTCAGGCGCGGTGCAGGAGAAGCTCTGGTTAGCAAATGAAGGAGGCAGATGGCGTATTACGAGACTAAAGGAACTAAAAGTCTATGCGAAGAACAGCGGAATTGTGAGCGAGGGAAACGGCAACGCACTGACGAATGACGGAGACGCGGTGAAACCCAAAGCGCAGGTAATAGCGTCCTCCAGACCAGAAGTGAACAACAGCATAGTCACCGCGAGGGGCGCGGTCGACAATATTTCAACTGAACCGCTCGTAAAGGTGTCCATAGAAGTGTTATTGCAACGCGGAGACAACGCGCACCCCGAGACTCGGAGAATTCCTGTCACCCCGAACCCCCTGCCGCCGGGGCAGAGAGGGACGTTCGAGTTTGAGTACGACGGAAAGCGCGACACGGGCTTTGCGGCCTACACGATCACGAAGCTCTTCAGCAATAAGACCGAAGTGAAGTTTCGCGTACTAGCTTGTATCAAGGAAACTGCTATGGGCCACATCGTCGCTAAGTTATGGCGCGAATGGCCTTGGGCGAAACGATCCACTAGCAATGTTATTGATACAAGCAACTAGGACAACAGCGCGACGAACTCTCGGGCTCGGCGCCGAACAAGGAAGAGGTCAAGATCAGTAAGAAGGGCCACGCGAAGCTCAAGCTACCGAAGCCAACCGGGGATACGCGGTGACAGGTTTGCCCACGGGAGTGCCTAGTCCTCCTTCAGCGGGTTCAGGATCCGGTGGCCCGATGGTTGATCCGCGGCTTGGAGGTTTCGCCAGCGTTCCGGCAATAAGAGTTGAGACGAAGCCGACTCCACTGAACAGTGTGCAACCTCGGTACACTGAACAAGCGCGCAAAAATAAAGATTCAACGTAGTGGCAGCTAGAGTTCTTATCGGTGCGGACGGACTCGTCAAGCGGGTGACGATAACGCGTGGACTCCCGGATGGATTGGATGAGCAAGCTCTTGAGGCGGCGTATCAATTGAGATTCAACCCAGCAATGAAAAAAGGTCAAGCTGTTGCGTACTGGATGCCAATTCTTATCGCGTTCAATCTCCGGTGATAACGGACTCAGCAAGGCCGCTCCCAATATCCCGCTCGCTGTCGCAAACCCGTATGCAACCATCTTACGCGACGAACTGAATGGCGACGGTTGGGGTTCTTGCGTCAAATGGCTGTTCGAAGGCGCGGGATAAGGCTGACGATTCTACTACGAGACGCCGTGAGTGTTATTGACTGAATAGCTCTCGCTGCCTATAGACGTTACCTCTCGCGCTGAGGGCAAAGGACTCATGATGACCCCAAAAACATGGTTCGGAGTGCTGAGTCTGGAGTACTCGTTTCGGCCCGTGATTATGAGCCGGTTCCAGATTCTTGATTCGCGGTTTCGAGTCTTGGCAACGTTAGATCGAATGAAAGAGTGAACTGGTTTTGAACCTAATTACCCTGAATGGTGTGATGAACCCATGAGTTTCCCAGAGGAATCAAACTTCGAATTGAGTCTGTCGGAGAAGCTCCAGTTGGTGGAAGATCTCTGGGATGACATCGCGTCCACGCCTGAAGAGGTACCAGTACGCGATTGGCAAAAGGAAGAACTCTCATGCCGAAAACCCAATCTCCTCAGCAATCCGGGATCGGCGTTGAGCTGGGAGGAAATCCAGCGCATAGTTCGCACTCGATACGGCCGCTGAAGGAGTGGGGAATTCGCAGTGTGGTTTCAGGCTGTCTGGAACTGCAACTCACGCGGATTGAGACTCGGAGCCCGCTTGGGAATGCCTGGGATCTCGACGCCTACGAGTTGGTTCTGCTCGTTGAAATCTAACACGACACCGGGAGGAACCTCCTCAGACTTGATGATTCGAGAGTCGTCTAAACGCAAGTATAGGTCATCAGCCTCAGTGTCAACTCTGAGCTTCATAATCTGACTGTCAATTTTTCGGTCAAAATATGCGCTGACTATATGTTCAGGAAGAATCTGCTCTACTTCTCAGTGACCTTGGACTTGTTTGCTGTGCTTCTTTGTCCTAATAAACACACTGTGGCGATGCACTTTCCGTGCACGTTCGACGGCACCGAGTAGGATCCGAACAACTGGAATTCGCCGGTAAGTACCACTGGACAGTGCGCGGCGAACCCGGCGTTCCAGCGCTGGCCAGAGAGCTTCAGCGACGCGTCCCTTTGTCGGCTTTCGACCGTGCCATCGTCGCCAGATTGTCTCAATATTCTGGTGCATCTGCCTCTTGATCTTTACTTGGCACCTAAGCTGCGCTAGGTTGGGAGCGCTTGGACCCTGATACGCCTTTAAGATTGCTTCAGCGATTTGAAGATCTGTGAAATGTGCGAATTCAAAAGAGTCTCCCTTTCTGTTCCAGGTTTTGACCTCAACGAGGGCGTCGATCTCTGTCATTGGGATTTGTAAGTGATCGCGTTGAGAGATCGCTTCCCAAATCTCCCTAACCAGCGTTCGACGGTGCTCTTCCCTTTCGGTACTATCAACCAACCTGCTTTCAGGATCGACAACGCGAAGGAAGCGAGTTGGCGGGCGAGTAAGCACGAAGCCACCGGATATTGCCTTGCCAAGTTCAGGTGTGGCTACGTATTCAGCGAGTAGACCCATCTTCCTGTCAATTCCCTTAGAGTTGAATAGCTTTATGAGATCACTTCGAATTGGAATACCAAGAGCCTCCATCACGCGCGGGACCAAGACCATTTCTGTCTGTCCTTCTAGAACGAGAAGTAAGGATGGTTGGGGAGATATCCCAAAGTCCATGAGTTCCTCGGTCAATTCATAGCGATCGGTTCCAAGCCGGGTGTCGTACGGGCCGCGAAAGCGCATTGACCCCGATTCCAGTTGAGGGGCTTTGCCCAATTCTACAAGGTCTTCATAGAAGCGAAGGAGTATCTCAGAGGCAATTCTGTGATCGATGGCTATCAAGGCGTCGCCACGAAGGAGTTCCCACTTTTCGGGTCGCAACAACTTGATGAGGCTGATCCCAATTCCGGAGAGGATCGACATTGTCTGCAATGGTCAGCAAGCGCTTTGCGTGCTCTATTGGGCAGCCTACGACAAGCATTTTGACCCTCTCGCGATGCTCCACTGGCTGAGGAAAAATCCTGAAGAGATAAAAGTTTGTCACCCTTCCCGTGACCCCGGGGCGATACTTTGTTTCAAGTGCGGTCAAAAGCATAACCAGCTCATCGTTGTGTTCAGAGTCTTTCGTCACCCCAGCGCGCAAAGACTTAGGAAGTGGCAGACGATACCCGTAGTTAAAATTAGAAAACGGCCTGCGCTCACGATGCGAGCACAGTCTCTCAATGAGCGAACGACTGTTCTGAACCAACAATAACTGGTACGGCGAGAACAGAAAGTTGCTCCTCCATAGAATGTGTCCATTGTAACGGCGTACATAATTGGCCCAGGGTCTGAAAGACTCCGCACGCGGGTCTCGAGGGGCCCCAGTATTTCCGAGGCCATTAAGATAGTTAGATATAGCTGCTCTGTCCGAAAGATTATTCACCAAGACGGTGATGAGGGGCATTCGCCTTCGCCGTCCCTCGGCAAGTATCGGCCGGACGTTCTTAACAAATCGTAGAAAAGGAACCAGGGCCTTCGCCCGATGCAACGCTTCGAGTTGATCCCACGAGCGAAGCTTCAAGTTTCGCCGCATACACTGGTCTATGAACTCTTGCGCGGTGAGAAGTTGCTGCTGACTAAATACGAGGTCGAGTTCAAACAGGTCTGTCGTAGGTCGTGTCACAGCTCTGTATGATAAGGCTTAGTTTCTGCAATCGAATCGGAATACCAATTCGTCGCCTGTGCAAGTTTGGTACTATCTTGCCTGATCCCTCGCCATCAGCGCGGCGCCGATCATCCCGGCCGTAGCGCCGAGCTTGGCGATAACGATCTCGCAGCTATTGAACGAAGGCGGGAACGCGCGTCGGCGAGTCTCTTTGATCGTGGGCTTCAATATCAAGTCACCGGCTTCCATCACTCCTCCGCCCATGACCACCATCTCGACGTTCAGCAAGTTGATCACCGCAGCCAGAGCTATGCCGAGGAACATGCCTGTGCGTTCCATCATCACCTGAGCCATCTCGTCGCCATCTCTTGCGGCGTGAGCGATATCTTCGGCGGTGAACTCACGGTCGCGCGGGATCGCGAGCCTCGAAAGCGAGGACGTCCGGTCGCGATAAAGCCGCTCGCGCGTACGGCGCACGATGTTCGGCCCTGATGCGATTGTTTCCAGGCATCCGATGTTGCCGCAAGCACACTCAATGCCTTCAGGGTCGATCGTCATGTGACCGAACTCTCCGGCGAAACCGGCCGCGCCGCGATAGATTTGACCGTTGATGATCAAGCCTGCTCCGATGCCCGTTCCAAGCGTTACGAAAAATACTTCGCGCCTGCCGCGTGCCGCTCCGACCTGAAGTTCGCCGTAAGCAGCGGCGTTGGCATCGTTATCCAGGATCACCGGCAGCCCTGTCTCACGTGAGAGCTCGGCGGTTATGTCGATCTGAGAAAGCGACGGCAGCTTCGGCATGACCTCGATGCGGTTTGTGTTGCGATTGACAAGGCCCGGTATGCCGACTCCAATTCCCGCGACTGGTCCGCCGGCGCTCTTGTGATCACGAAGCTTCAGCGCGGTCTCGACGACCTGACCGAACAAGGCGTCATGGCCCTTTTGTTCAGCCTCGAATCGCGTTACCTCAATGATCTCGCCCGTGTTGCTGATGAGCGCGCCCTTGAGAGTGCTTCCGCCGAGGTCGATGCCGATGAAGACTGATCCGTTTGTCGTCATAGAGGGGTACCCGCGTCGCCGCGGACAAGCTATTAAGCTCTAGTTTCTGAGGATAGCAAAGGCTTGAAAGGGATGTCAATTTTAGCAAAGTGCGCTAGAATCCTCCGGCTTAAGTCGTTCCGTAGTTTCTAGTTTCTGGCTTGAGTCGGATTCGCCTGGCCACCAGAGACAGGCAAATCGGAAACTACAACCCGGTGGCGTTTTGAGTGATTGTCCGACAAACTTCAGTTTGTCGTCTGAGCGGACTTTGCCGACAAACTGAAGTTTGTCGGACAACCAGAAACTATCGAATGTACGAGCTGCTGCAAAGATACGGGTTGTGGGCGGTGTTCTTCGGGACGATGATCGAGGGCGATCTGACGCTGCTGTTTTCGGGTGTGCTCGCCCGGGCGGGACTTTTCACTTTCGAGGAGGCGCTTGTGGTAGGCACGGCAGGCGGCTTCGTCGGCGACTCGCTCAGCTACATGATCGGGGCGCGGTTTCGTGGACGAGCCCGAACCTGGCACTTCTTTGTTCGCGCCCGGCCTCGCGTTGAGAACCTTATGCGCAGGTTCGGCGTGTTGTCGGTGTTCATCGTAAAGTACGTATACGGTCTTCGGACCACCAGCGCGATATTCTGGGGGCTTGCCCACTTCGGCTTCTTGAGGTTCGCGTTGTTGACGCTGGCAAGCTGCGCCGTTTGGGTTGGCGTGCTTGCCGGCCTCGGCTTTACGTTTGCTACGGGCATTGAAAAGCTGGTCGGTGATCTCAAACGAATACAAATCATACTGCTGGTCGTCGCGATCATTATTGCAACGGTCTATGTCATCAGCAGGTTTGAGAGGAGAGTCATTGAGGAAGAGAAAGAATTCTTCGCCACCGAGAAAAAGGATGATGGTTAGCGTGTCGTGAATCACCAGCTTGCTTGGTTATCTGAAACGGGGAGCAGCCGCTGGTGCGTATTATCACAATAACGTCCAACTCCCGATGAGACTAGCCTGTGATCTCAGATACCGTTTCCCATTACCGTATTCAAAAAAAACTCGGGGCCGGCGGGATGGGAGAGGTGTACCTGGCGGAGGACATGCGCCTCGGACGGCAAGTTGCTCTCAAGTTCCTGCCGGCTTCCTATCAATATGACTCCGAGCGGCGCACCAGATTCCTGAAAGAAGCGCGGGCTGCGTCGGCGCTGCGCTCGCCGAACATCGCGGCGATATACGACATCGGTGAACACGACGGCGCGATGTTCATCGCGATGGAGTACGTCGAAGGCGAGGTGCTCTCACAGCGCATCGATCGGCGGACATTGCCGACCAGTGACGTCATCGATATCGCGATGCAGATCGCCGATGCCCTTGATGAAGCACACACGCTGGGCATCATTCATCGGGATGTCAAAAGCTCGAATCTAATCGTTACCGAGCGGGGGCTGGTGAAGGTGCTCGACTTCGGCCTGGCCAAGATGATCCAGGTGGGCAACTCGCTCGATAGCGACGATCCTACCGTGTCGCTGGGCGAGCAGACAGCCGTTGGCATAGTGTTGGGAACCGTATCATACATGTCACCTGAGCAGGCGCTGGGGCATGATCTGGACCAGCGCTCGGACATCTTCTCGCACGGCGTAGTTATCTACGAAATGCTGACAGGAAGACTGCCTTTTGAGGGCGCCAGCGCTACCGAGATCATCGATGGCATAGTTCATAAGGAACCCTCCGCCATCGCCCGCTTCAACTATGACGTGCCGCCCGAGCTTGAACGCATCGTGCGCAAGTGCATGGAGAAGGATCGCGAACGGCGGTACTACTCCTGTCGTGAGTTATCGATTGACCTGCGGAACCTCCAGCGTGACAGTGACACAAGCGCGCTCACAAACGTGGCCGCGTTTCCCAAAACACAATCTACGCGGCGCGGGCGTTCTCGCAAGGCGATTGACTCGCTTGCCATCCTGCCACTAATCAACGCGGGCGGAGATCCCGACACCGAGTACCTGTCGGATGGGATTACCGAAAGCATCATCAACAACCTCTCGCAGCTTCCCAGGCTGCGAGTGATGGCCCGCAGCACGGTCTTCCGCTACAAAGGCAGGGAGGTCGATCCGCAGAGAGTCGGTCAGGAATTGGGCGTGCGCGCGGCGCTCAGTGGCCGAGTGCTTCAGCGAGGCAATCTACTGATCATCAAGGCGGAACTGGTCGACACCGAAGACGGGTCACATCTTTGGGGCGAGCAATACAATCGCAAGCTTTCGGACATCTTTGTGATTGAAGACGAGATATCGAGAGAGATTTCCGACAAGCTACGGCTGAAGCTGAGCGGCGCCGAGAAGAAGCAACTCACCAAGCGATACACCGAAAACACCGAAGCCTATCACTTTTACCTCAAGGGCCGGTTTTACTGGAACAAGCGGACCCCGGAGGGACTCAAGAAGGGAATCGAATACTTCCAGCAAGCGATTGACAACGACCCCAGCTACGCGCTCGCCTATGCCGGGCTTGCGGATTCTTACAACATCCTTGTGAGCTACAGCGCGCTCGCCCCGCACGAAGCATTCCCGAAGGCCAAAGCGGCGGCGGCCAGAGCGTTGGAGATCGATGGCACCCTAGCCGAGGCACACACGTCATTGGCGTTCGTGACGTTTGGATACGACTGGGACTGGGCAGGGGCCGAGCGAGGATTCAAACAAGCGATCCGATTCAACCCCGGCTATGCTTTTGCTCATAACTTCTACGCCGTGCTGCTCGCGGCGTTTGGGCGATTCGAAGAGGCGTTCGCGCAGATCAGGAATGCGCACGATCTCGATCCGCTCTCGCTCCCGATAAACACAAACCTGGGATGGCTTCTGTATCTGGCGCGCCGGAACGATGAAGCGATCCAACAGTATCTGAAGACGATTGATCTGGACGATGGGTTTCCGCTTGCGCATCGCAGGCTAGCGCAGACTTACGAGCAAACGCACCGGTACGGCGAAGCAGACGCGGAGTTTCAAAAGGCGTTCGCGCTCTCGGGTGACGAAGTCGAGTTGCTGTCTGCGCGTGGCCACTTTTATGCAATCGTGGGGGAGACAGACAAGGCGAATGAAGTTCTGAACCAACTGGAAGCGTTTGGGAAATCAAGGTACGTTCCATCGTACCTGGTCGCGAGAGTCCATCTTGGTCTCGGCGACATTGGGCGCGTGTTTGAATTGCTCGAGAAGGCTCTCGATGAGAGGTACGGCTATCTCGCATATCTCAATGTTGAGCCTATGTTCGACGGCATTCGGAGCGATGCTCGGTTCGAGGAGTTGGTGCGTCGCGTCGGCCTCAAATAACAGCGCCGTTCTTAAGAAACAACGATCGCTCGTAGCGGTAGCAATCAATGCTCATCTCGCTGATTAGAAACGTAGCCGGCGAGCAAACGTAGCGATCCGGCGGCAACGCGGCATACGCGGATTGAGTGAGTAGTATTTCGCTCTTCCCGGCAAGATCTTCGCCGAGCTTGCAAGCGATGTTCACCTCGGACCCGAAGATATCCTCGTCATCAATCACCAGAATCTCGCCGTAGCCGATGCCGATGCTGCCGAATATGTCGCGATCCGGCGGCACGACACTGTTGACTGCGTCAAAGGCCCGAAAGATGTCGAGCGCCGATTCAAGCGCGCGCATCGGATTGTCAAAGATAGCGTACAGGTTGTCGGCCTCTTGTTTGATTACTATGCCCCCGCTTCCCGTGACGGCCGGCCGGGCAGCCTCTTCCATTTGATGAATCATCGCCAGGTAGTGAATGATTCCATACTCAACCGTCAACCGGGAAAATCCGACCATATCGAGCACAAGTACCGCGACGTTACGCTGGAGAGCGTCGCGTAGATGGTTGTCGATTTCATCGGCGCGTTCGGGAAACTGATTGCGCACCGCGAGCAAACGCCGTAATAAGGCGCGACCGCTGCGAGAGCGCGAGCGAGGAGTGGAAACCGTAGACTTCTTCACGTACTACTTGGCCCTGATAAACTCCCGTATGTATCCGTCCACCAGCGCCGGCTTTTCGTGAATGACCCAGTGCGTTCCGTCCGGTATGCGCTTGATCGTCAGGTTCGGTACGAACTTATCAAGCCCCTCGAGGTTGCCGGTCAGCAAGGCGATGTCCTTCTCGCCCCAGATGACCAGGGTCGGCACTTTCACTTCGAGGGACGGCGAGCCGGCTGCAAAGTTTGCGGCATTTGTATCGCCCGCGGCAGGCGGTCCGACGCGAGCGGCTCGATAGTAATTCAAACCCCCCGTCAGCGCACCCGGTTGCGACCAGGCTTCTATGTAAGCCTCTTTGTCTTCTTCGGTGAACACGCCGTTCTTCAGACCTTCGCCTAACACAATTTGAACAAGAAGGGCGTAGTTGTTAGCCGAAAGGGTCTGCTCAGCCTGGGCGCCGCGGAACATCAGCATGTATGAACTCGCCTTTTGCTGAGCGGGGTTGTCCCGCAGTTCGCGCTGGAACACGCCGGGATGTGGTGCGTTGATGATGACGAGCTTTTCAAGATGGTCGGGATGAGCTATTGCGAATGCCCAGGCGATAGCGCCGCCCCAGTCATGCGCTACCAGAATGAACTTCTTGTGACCGAGCTTCTCGGCTAGCGCGCGCAAGTCTTCAACCATGTACTTAACCTGATACTGATCGACCTCGGCAGGCTTCGAAGAGAGGTTGTAGCCGCGCATATCCGGAGCCACCGCCTGGTAATCTTGCCCGAACTCCGCAAGCTGATTCTTCCACTCATACCAGAACTCGGGGAAGCCGTGAACAAACATGATCAACTTCCCCTTGCCCGCGGTAACATAGTGCAAACGGACTCCGTTCACATCGGCGTATTCGTGTTTGAACATTCGCGCCTTCGCTTCCTTCTTACTTGCATCGGCCTTGACCGTCGGCCTGTGCTGGCCACCGGCAAAAACGCACGTGACGGCGGTCAGGAGCGCGGCCGAGATTAGTCGATTCATAACGGTGAGCTTTTCTTTCTTCATGGTCTGATGGCTTTCCAGGGCGCTTTACTTTTTCGTGTTCGGATGGAGGTACTCTTGAGGCGGACCCTCATAGATTGTGTGGCAGCGCTGGCAGCGATGAATCGTATTGCCGGGCACCGCCTTGCTGACAACTTCGGGAGGAGCGGTGAGCCACTGTTTCACGTGTCCCCAGCAATTCTTTCCCTTTTCGTCTTTCACGGTGCAAACGGTTTGCCCAGGCAAGAGAGCTCGGTACACGCCGGTCTTTTGAGTGCCCGGCTGGATCGCCTTGGATTGAATGCCGGCCACGTCAGCTTCGACCATCACTGTAACCCCCAATAATGATTTCGAGGCCGCAATATTATGGCACCAACGCGTGGTTGGTCAATCACTGGAGGATCCCGGGAAGCAGTCCTGTGCGTACCCAGGAACGTGTTTGCTATAATCGGGCCGTTGAAAGTGAGGCCTATGATGTCAACAAACATGACTACAGCCAGCATGACCGGAGAGGAATTCGCAATATCCCTTGGCGACGAGAACAAAGCGTCGCTGGAGCGTCTTGGCCGGTTGAGCGCTGCCGGCGAAGCCCCGCGGGAGTTGACGATCGAGCGGCTTCTGCGCATCGCGCTCAAGAATGAGCTCGAGGCGAGTGAAGTGGCGGCGATGTGGATGAGCACAACCTCGGAGCTTGACGTAAAGCTGGCTTTCGCACGTCAGACCGGCGACGAAGCCAGGCATTATCGGCTGATCGCTGACCGTCTGAAGGCCCTTGGCGTTGATGCTGATCGAATCGATCCGCGAGAGGGCGGCTACTCGCCGTTGTTTGACTATCTGCGCGCGCTGCAGAGCACTGTGGCCCGCGTGGCCGCCGGTCAGTTCACGCGCGAGGGCATCGCACTTGTACGAAACCAATGCTTCATCGACTTCTGTGAAGGACTTGGTGATGTGGAAACGGCGGCCCTTTACCGTGATGCTATTCAGCCTGACGAGCGGCAACATCACGAACTCGGACGGCGATTCCTGGTGCTATTTGCCGTTACCGAAAACGAGCAGCAGGTGGCGCGTGATGCAGCTCGCCGCACGCTCGAGCTAGCGGAAGAGATTCAGGAAATGGCGCGGCTCAAGGCCGGAATAAGCCGTGCGCCCGGCTGTTAGCGACCAACGGGCTGCTGCTTCCACCTTCCATGTACTGTAAGGCTCATTTCCAGATTTGTATTTACTGCCCCGCTCATACCGGATACCATTGACTCGTGTATCGAGCCCAGAATTGTCTCCGTATCAAGGGCACTTCGTCGCCCCCTTATGATACGCGATAGAGAATCCGGACGGCCCCTTCGCTTGGCGTCTCCCTTTAAGAACAAACGATGCAGCAGTTAACCAGAGGCGACATACTAGATCGCGTTGCGCGAGGTGAAGGGCTGAGAGGCGCCAACCTCGTGCGTATCGATCTTTCTGCGATGGACCTCTCCCGCGTCGACCTGGCCGAAGCCAATCTGAGAATGGCCGACCTGAACCATACGAACCTCAGAGAAGCGAGGTTGACGGGCTGTTTTCTCAGCGGCGCAATTTTGAACGGGGCCAGCCTCACCGGCGCCAACATGGTCGAGTCGAGCATGATCGGCGCTACCTTGAAAGGCGCCGATTTGAACAGCGCCGACCTCAGCGGCTCCGATCTGACCGGCGCGAACCTTCAAGGCGCGCAGCTAGCAGGGGCGTATCTTGTTGGCACTTTCCTGAATGAAACCGACTTGAGCGACGCTAATCTCGCGGGCGCTTTCGTGCGAATGGCCCAGATGGCCGGAAGCAACCTTGCCGGAGCGTCGCTTGAAAGTGCTGACCTTTCGTACACCGATCTATCCGGAGTTCGGCTCGATGGATGTTGCCTCATAGGCGCGAACTTGATGGGCGCCAATCTCTCAGGCAGCAATCTAAAAGGGTGCGATCTGCGCGGCGCAGACCTGACTGGCGCGGACTTGAGTGGATGCAATTTGACGGGCGCGAAACTGCGCGATGTTAAGTTCGCCGGGGTGAAGCTTGCTGATGCGTGGGCCGACTGGGTGGACATGGCGACCGACGGCATCGAGGACCGCGCCTCGCTCGAAGAGGTGTTCGTCGGGATCATCGGCAAGCCCGTTGCGCAGTTGCTGGTGGAAGGCCGCGTCGGCGACGATGTCTGGGCTGTGGTCCTCGCGCATTTGTGCGCGTTTCAAATGTCCCATCCTACTGAGGGCGAAGTTCGCTTGCGGGGAATTCACGAGGGCATCAGTTCCTCGGCGCTCTACCTCGAGGCTGAACATGAGTTGAGCCTGGCCGCTTATCTGGCGGAGTTCGCGGACATAATCGGCAAGGGTTCGCTGGAGCTCGTCGAGCAGTTGGCAACGGTCGTCGCAGAGCGGACGGAGCGCGCATTTGGGGCGAGCGCTCCGTCATATGAGTTCGCCGCTGCGCCGGCAGGTTCATCGCGGGGCGATGGACTCGATCGAGATCTGAGTCACCTGGCGGCGGGTGTCGAAGCGCTTCACGAAACGCCTTTTTGGACAAGCGACAAAGCAATATTGATTCTTACGGGCAACCGGCAGATATGGCTCGAAGCTACTTCCAACCCTTCACTCACCCTGCGGCCGCCGCACGGCTCGGCCGTTGGAGTCGATCTGGTGCGCGGCCACTTCGTCACCGATGAGGTTCGCCGAAGCAGGACGCTGGTCGCCACACGATAGTCCGATCGACGCAAACGCCTCGTCAATTAGCGATTTATAATTAATGGCTAATTCGGGTCTAATCTCGCGCGGTTTATAATGACCGCTCAGTAGCAAAGAGCTTCCAGCGCAAATCGGCGCTGTGATAAGCTAACAATCTGGGCCAGCCCCCCGGCTGCTCCAGTATCCATCAGCTTACAACAGGAGTCCACTTATGAAGACGATGTTACTCAAACGAGCTACGGTTCTGATGCTCGCGGCGATAATTGTATCGCCGACTACGCTGCTCGCCGATGATAAGAAGCCCGCCCCTGGGCAGGAGCCCGCCCAGGCGTCAACCGAGGGCGGCGTGGGTGCGCCGAAGGGAAAACTCACCGACGACGAGAATCCCTTGATGATCGGCAAGCGCAACATCAATGCTCACCAGATCAATTTCTACTCGCTTAACAAAGAGGTTGCCCTCGGTCGTCAGCTTGCTGCCGACGTCGATCGACAGGGCAAGTTTATCGAAGACCCTGTTGTGACTGAATTCGTGAACCGCGTCGGCCAGAACATCGCCCTTCATTCGGATGCGAAGATCCCGTTCACCATCAAGGTGCTTGATTCGGATGACGTGAATGCGTTCGCGCTTCCGGGCGGATTCCTGTACGTAAACAAGGGTGCAATACTCGCGGCCGACACCGAGTCTGAGCTTGCGGGCGTGATGGCCCACGAGATCGGGCACGTGGCTGCGCGGCACGGAGTCGAGCAGGCTTCGAAGGCTACTCTGGCAAACTACGCGATGATACCGCTGATCTTTATGACCGGCGGCCTCGGATACATTGCTTACCAGGCTGCGCAGATTGGCGTGCCGCTGACCTTCCTGAAATTCAGCCGCAACGTAGAGTCCGAGGCGGATAAGCTTGGCGCGCAATACATGTGGGCCGCGGGCTACGACCCGAACAACTTTCTAAGCTTCTTTGAGAAGCTCGAGAAAAAAGAGAAGCACAAGCCGGGCACTCTGTCGAAATTGTTTGGCACTCATCCTCCGACGCCCGACCGCATCGTCAAGGTTCACGACCTGCTGGCGAGATTCCCGGATCGTGACGAATACACGGTCTCGACCTCCGAGTTCAATCGAGTGAAGTCGCGGCTGTTGGCAATCACGAATTCCAAGACGCTTGACGCGTCAGGTCGCGAGAGCGGCCCGAAGCGCCCGACCCTAAAGCGGCGTAAGGAGGGTGAAGACCCTTCGCAACCGAGCACCACCGGCGAGGATCAGCCTAAGGACAAGCCGACGCTGAAGAGACGGGATAGCGATGGCAAGCCGGCTGACACCAAGCCGCCTGAGACGAAGCCTCCTGATCAACTGTAAGCTCCAGAACATCAGTCCTCCGTAAGCTGAAAGGGCCGGCCGTGCTACCACCGCACAGCCGGCCCGATTTGTTTCTTAATTCCAAGACCGTCCGTCGGGAAACCCAAAGATTGCTTTGTGAGATCACGGATAAACGGTAGGTTCCAAGAGTGGCTCAAAGAGGTCTGAGGGCTGCCGGTGCGCCTGATTATGCAGAAGGTAAGTCAGGAGCTCCGAGGTCTCTACCGATATTACGGAATGACATGACGGACAACTACCGATGTCAACAATGTCAGGGCTGACCCCTCCCCTCGCTTTTTGTGATAAGAGGGAGCCAAGGCCAAATGTCAACAATGTCAAGCCAGACCCCTCCCGACGCAAAGTGACCAAATCGGTAGCTGAAAGGTTAAGGACCCATAGGGAGCGGCTAGGTTTGTCCCGAAAGAAATTGGCAGCTCTTCTTGGCAACCGCGCCAAGAAATCTCTGGAGCCTATAGGGTATGTTTCTATCTAGCGCCGACTCTCAGGAGCATGTGGACTATCCGATCGTTCTTAGGCTGATTCTTTGCAATCTTCAGAGCCGTCTCATCGTGAGTATTCGTAGCGTTTACGTCGGCACCTTTCTCCAGCAGAATGCTTACAATGTCCGCGTTTCCAATTGCTGCTCTCATTAGTGGCGTATATCCATCGTTGTCTCTTGTGCTTATGTCTGCGCCAGCTTCCAGCAGAATCTTAAAAGTTGCTGACCTTCCATCGTAGATGGCCCTGGCCAAGGCTGACATTCCGGTATCGGTTTTGGCATTGAGATCAGCGCCACTGGTAAGCAGCATCCTTACGATGTCATCATTACCATGGGACACCGCGCACAATAAAGGAGTCCAACCTTTCTTTTGAGCATTAACGTCCGCGCCACGAGCCAAAAGCAACCTTACCGCTTCTGGGTGACCCCAACGCCAACCGTCTTCCTCATTACGATCTTTGACGACAGCCATTACGGCATCTTTTAGTGCGGTTTCTCCTTCGTTGTCCTTTGCGTTGACGTCTGCGTCTTTCGCAAGGAGAAGTCTTACAACATCTATTTGTCCCGTTCCGCACGCGGCCATCAAAGCCGTCCGACCCCTATCGTCGCGCGAATTAACGTTCACACCATCTTTGAGGAACGCTTCCAATTTGGGGATTTCCCCCTTTCGGGCTGCCACAACAAAATCAACACTGGAGTCTCCCGTATAAGCGTTCATTAGGAAAGGGTAACTTCCTTTCAACTGAACATTCTCCTTCTCGTCGGGCTTATCCAAGTTTGGTCTGTAGGTATAGAACTGGTTCTCGCCGCCCCCAGCAATCGAGCCCTCACCTTGTCGACTGAAGACCGCGTCGTGAATCCCTTCATAACCTCGCCGAACAGGGCGTGATCGAGATTCCAACGTTTCTGCATTGACTCTCAATTCGAGCTTATCCTCCTTCTCTGGATACTTCTCACAGTAATATTGCCAAATTCGCTCAAGGTTCTCCTTTGAATAGGATTGCCTGGGTATCAGTACTTGCACGAACCAAGTTCCGAAACCATAGTGCTCGTATGTGGTCTTGAACGAGATGCCAACGACCTGCTGCTCTTGTTGCTGAGCTACAGTAACTGAAAGAATGAAAGCCGCTAGCATAAGAACTGAGACAGTAAGGAGAACAATCTTCTTGAATGTGGTCACGACTCTCTCTTCCTTTGCTGCACTGATAGAATCAGTATAGTTTCTGCATCACTATACTGTCCCAACGTTCACGCGACCGATGCTCGTAGGTTATTGACATTAATTATGTTAAGTCCACTGAGAGTCATAATCGATTTGAGTTTTGTTCGGCCTGAGAGCCAACCTTCCGCAGCTTTGCAGGAGGAGGCGGCTCGTGAATTCTGGCAAAACGATTTTCTCTCAACTGATGGACTTTCTTCCTTCGCACGAGTTTCATCGTTGCGTAGATCGTCACAAGGGAACCTACAAGTTGAAGCAGTTCTCTTGTTGGGATCAGTTCCTGTGTATGGCATTCGCGCAACTGACGTATCGCGAAAGCCTGCGCGATATCGAAGCTTGTTTGCGTTCGGCTGGATCGAAGCTCTATCACATGGGCATTCGCAGCCGCGTTTCGCGGAACACTTTGGCGAATGCAAATCAAGTGCGCGATTGGCACATCTACGCAGATCTCGCACAAGTGCTGATCCGCACCGCGCGCGAACTCTATATCAACGACAGCTTCGGCGTCGAACTCAAGGAAACTGTTTATGCGCTCGATGCAACGACCATCGATTTGTGTCTGTCGTTGTTCCCCTGGGCCATATTTCGCAAACGCAAGGGTGCAGTGAAACTGCACACGCTTTTGGATCTGCGCGGCAATATTCCTTCGATAATCGTTTATAACTCACGGCAAAGTTCACGAGGTAAACATCCTCGATCAACTACTCTTCGAAGCCGGTGCGACCTACGTGATGGATCGCGGCTATCTCGATTTCAAACGACTGTACAAGATCACGCTGGCGTCAGCCTTCTTCGTCACACGCGCCAAGAGCAACTTCGTTTTCAAACGTCTCTATTCATTGCCGGTCGACAAATCCACCGGCGTGCTCAGCGATCAGATCATCACTCTGAGCAGCTTCTATCCCAACAAATGGTATCCGGACAAGCTCCGTCGCATTCGTTTCCACGATGTAAAAAACAACAAGCGGCTTGTCTTCTTGACCAACAACTTCTCTCTTTCGTCCCCAGTCATCGCCGAACTCTATCGCTGCCGCTGGCAAGTCGAACTCTTTTTCAAGTGGATCAAACAGCATCTCCGAATCAAGGCGTTCTACGGCACTACCCAGAATGCTTTGAAGACTCAAATCTGGATCGCGATCTCGGTATACGTGCTGGTCGCGATCGTCAAGAAAACGACTAAATCTGGACGGCAGCCTCTACAGAATTCTACAGATTCTCAGCGTCAGCGTTTTCGAGAAAACGCCGCTTTTACAGGCCCTTTCCGATGTAGACTACAAAGATCTGGAATCAGATGGCTGCAACCAACTGACTCTATGGGAGTAACGTTGGGACAGTAGTGTTTCTGCATGATATGAAAGCCAATTAGGTTCTTCAAGCTCACACTCTCCTCGTCCCTCATTTCTTATGGTTAGGGCAGTCCTTCGCCAGCCAAACAGACAGCCTGAGAGATGGATCGGCTTCGTTACCAAAATCGGCACCATCACCCGTCCACTTGTCCACCAACCCCTGATCGCCCGTATTGTTGAGGAGGTGCATGTATTCATGCACCAGGATCACGTTTTGCCAGTTGGTAAGATTCCGTTGGTCCGCCGGCAGCGCCCGCCAAATATCGTCGTGCCTACCAGAACCTTTGAAAAAAATATTCCCCAGAATAATTGTCATGAACGTTTGGGGCGGAAGATCCGTATACGCGACGGTTGCAGCGCCGGTGCTGTTACCCGCAACATTGCGCCAGAAGTCAACATAGCGGTTCCTTTGGCCCAAAATACTAGGGGCGCCCGGGATTGAATCATACCACCCCGGACCTCCCTGAGCCACGAACTTGATATTAAACTTGCCACTGTCCACGTCGTCAGCCCTATCATTCAATGTCCCTTGCCCCCCAAAGAACTTCGTGCAGCCTGGGCCCATATGCCTCAGCGCCTCAGCCAGGGCCTGTTTAGCCTTGGTTGCCTTATCAATTTGGCCGCCACCTCCGCCGGAAAAAGGAGGGGGCCCGATTGTGACAGGATTAGGGTCGGGGAAATATCTAAACCTACAAGTAGACCACCCTTCATAGCTAGGTGTAGTACAGACCAGCCGCCATTCTAAGCCGAGCGGGTCGAGACTATCGATAGGGTCGTTCGCGGCATATCCATATTTGTTGACATTCTGTGGATTGTCAATGTCTCCGCTCAGAGGGTCAACCTGAAGAAACCTACCTGGGCTCTGCGCATACTGACGGTTTATCGCATAGTCGTTTCCACTTTCCCCGTCCATTTCATAACTCGTGAAATGATGCTTTTCCTGCGTCCCGCTCTCTCCGAAGTCCTCTCCAAAGGGTAAGTGCCCCAATCGCCCGATCACATTTCCATTCAGATCGAGCACAACCCTCGCGCTCAACCGGTCGCTCAGGAAGTAGCGCAGTGCTCCGTTTTCTATCTTGCTTATCATCCTGCTGCCAGCATAGTACCAAACCAACTGCGCTCCTGTGCTTCCGTTATACTCCGCAATGACCTGGCTGCCTTCCCACACATAGTGAGTGTTGCTAGATCCCACTACTTTCTTGATTCTCCGGTTCTGATGATCGTAAGCATAAGTGGAAGCCCCTGAGTCCATGCTGACAATGCGATTCTCAGCGTCGTAGACATAGCTGTGCGCGCCGTCGTAGGTGACATTGCCCGCGGCATCGTAAAGGTAGTTCACCGTCACTCCGCTGTTGGTCACGCTGGCGATCTGATTCGTCGGCGTGCCGCCCGATTGCTGCAGCGTGATGCTCTGAATCGGCGTGCCGCCAAACAGGCTGGGCCATACCGTCGTGCGATTGCCCCAGCGGTCGTATGCAAATTTCCTCTGCGCACTCGATCCGTTGCTCGTCTGATCAGAAGTGAATAGCCTGCCCAACAAGTCGTACTTGTAGCTTGCGCTCTCTGTTGTGCCGTTGATCGTTCCGCTAATAGACATCAACTGCCCGGCATTGCCTGCGGTCGTCCCCGCTCCCATCTGACCCGCCGATGCTTGATAGTTGTAGGTCAAATTCATCAGCGTGTTGCCCGCCTTGGTGGCCGTCTGCGTCGTCAACTGCATCCGATTTGTGTCGTAGCCGTAGCTCTCGTTAACATAGCCCCCATTGGTTCCCACCTGGTCCGAAATCACCTGACCTGCAATGTTGTAATTCACATTGTAAAGATAGGCCCATCCCCCAATGCCATTCCAGAGGGCAAACAGTCTCGCCTTGTTATCGTACTCAGGGTAGATGTGAGCAATCCGGGTTGGCTGGCTCACTGCGTTGTACTCGAAATTTGTCGTGTAGGTTTGAGTGTCAATCCGATGTGCCGTCGTTGACACCCGGTTGAAGCTGTCAAAGGTGTAGCTCTCGCGATATACACTGCCGTTCGTTCCCACATCGATTGATAGCAGCAGGCCTTTGGTTGTGCTCGTGTCCGAGGTGTCATAAGTAAAAGTCACCGGCGGCGTCGAGGCCACACCGGGCCCCCCGCTAACGTTGTAGCTGATTCCAGTCACGCGATGCAGGTTGTCATAACTGTAGGTAGTAATTACTCCTCGCGCGTCTTGCTTTGTCGCCACTGCGTCGAAATCAGTGTAGGTGTACTTTGAAGTCCAGAACGTACCCGTTCCGTCGTTGATCGTCGCAGTCTGTTCAGGAATTCGCTCGTAGAGCAAGCGGCCGAGCGCGTCATATTTGTAAGCGCGAGTCTGATTTCCTTGGTTCACCCCGGTCAGCTTGTCCATCACGTTGTAAGTGTAGCTCGTCTCCTGAGTGAGCGTGCCGGTCGCGTCTTGTTCAGTGACTTTGATCAACCTTCCAAGCCCGTCCGTCTCGCGTTTGAACTTTCGATTCACCTGTAATGTGGAGCTCCACATTACAAGTTTTATGTTGAGAACTCAGTAATGTGGAGTTGTTTGTTTCGGATGC
>WNFR01002365.1_pt1 | contig 43006 bp, 42 predicted proteins | sample 5400221 | NCBI WGS metagenome assembly WNFR01 (sample SAMN13153357, study PRJNA577476) | soil metagenome | isolation source: 40 cm soil under Madrone tree | place: USA:California | collected 2016-06-14 | reverse complement strand
GGACGCTCGTGCGAATGGCCGCGCTTTTGCACTTCCATTTCGGAGAAGAGCATGGCGGGAGCGACGGCGGAAACGGGAACGCTGCCGCTTTCCGCGCCGCAGACGCCGTTGAAGACGTGCTGCTGGTCGCCGGTGGTCATAATGCGGGTGAGGGCTGCGAGCGGAGTGCCGACGATGTCGACGCCGCGGACCAATTCATCGGGACGTCCATCCGCGTAAATGCGATAAACGACGACGGGCAGAACCTGAAAGGCTTGCGGAAGCTGGCGGGTGGTGAGTGTGAAGCCGCCTTGAATGTCGTCGAAGTAGAGGCCGTAGGGCTTGCCCTGGCGCTTTACTTCGTCAATCAGCTTTTGGCGGAGCTGCGCTTCGGGAACGGCCTGAGTGGAGGTGACAATTAAATTTCCCTGGCGGCCGGTGGGCATGAGGCCGGGCTGATTTCTGCCGTGGCCATTGGAAGCGCCGAAATTTTTGATGGGCATGCGGGACATCAGGAAATTCTTGAGCACGCCATTCTGAATGACGTCGACACGCTGGGCCGGCGAGCCTTCGTTGTCATAGTCGTAGGAGCCGGCAAGCTTCACACCGTTGAGTTCGTGAATCGTGGGGTCGTCGGCCACGCTAAGAAACTTCGGCAGGACTTCCTGGCCGACCTTCTTGGTGAAGGTCTGTCCTTCGTCTTCGTCGCGCTGGCGATGACCTTCGAGGCGGTGGCCGAGGACTTCGTGGAAGAAGACAGCGGCGGCGCGCCCGCTAAGAAGGGCGGGGCCGTCGTACGGCTCGGCGACGGGCGCTTTGCGGAGATCTTTGAGGTCGGCGGCGATTTTGTCGATCTTGGCGCTGAGATCGGTTTCGCTGGGAAGGCCTGCGGCAGAAGGCGCTTGGAAGGTTTCGACGCGAATCAACTCCATGCCGTCATCGGCGCGGGTTTCCGCTTCCATGATGAGGCGCGTGCTGGCGCTGGGCGAGGCGATGGCGGTGCCCTCGCTCGAGACCAAGCGCGAGTTGGAATTTTGCACTTGCATGACGACGCTGGCGAAATAGACGTCGGGATATTTGCGGAATGCGCCGGAAAGGCGGCGAATCTCGCCTTCCCAAGCGGTGCGATCGAAACCTTGCGCCTTTAGGGTTTCGCCCGCGTGGGTTTGCGGCGCTTCCTTGGAGAAATCGGGAGACTTGTCTTCTTCTTCGGCGCGCACGGCGGTGTTGGTCTTGACATTGAGGAAGGCGGGAGCGGCGCGCTTGTATTCGCGATCGGTGAGCTCCCAGAGAACGCGGGAGAGGGCGTCGGGATCGTTGTTGAGGGGGAGCGTGCCGGAGCTCATGCCGCTGACGCGGCTTTGGCCGTGGGTGTTGTCCAGCGCGGGTGAGCCGACGCGCATGACGACGTCCGCCTGGCGGCGCTGCAGCACAGCGTCGGTCAGCAAACTGCCGTAAGCGCCGACGAGCACGACGATATCCTGGTCATTGACGGTGTAGCTCAGAAAGTAGGGAGCGGGATCCGATTTCGCGAGGGAAGTGCTGGCGCGGGAAAGCTCGCTCTGCATTACCTTCAAAATGGGATCGCTGGCATTGGCGGGCGAGGTCTTCGTGGATGAGGAGTTTTCCGGGGGTGCGGCGGAGAGGATGGGAGCGAAAGAAAGCTGCAGGGCCATAAGGCTGCAGGCCGCGATGCGGAGGAACTCCTGGGGATGAAATGGCAACTTCCGTAGGGCTGGAAAGGATCGAATGATCTTCATGAACTACAGTCTCCCGGTACAGCAATATCCGAAAGGGTTAGCGGACCCTCGATGAGTTCGAGCTTTTGAGGTGGAACAATAGGAGAGTATGCCTTAGCGTTCCCCTCGGCGCAATTCAGGTGTTGTCGAAGCGTTCCCGTTCAGTTAATCGGGCGCCGTTGGCGAATTCTACCGCGGGAATGCGCTTGCGCCCTTCCACTTTGATAGACAGGAGGCGTAATAAGGTTGCGTGGCCACAGGCAATTAAAATCTGGCCATTTTCCGTAAAAATGGCGCCGGGGGCGCCGCCGGTGAGGGTGCGCAGGGAGAACGGCTCGGCCCAAAGATGGCAGGTCTGCCCGCGGAACGAGGTGTAAGCGCCGGGCCAGGAATCGAAGCCGCGCATGCGGTTGTAAATCTCTTGCGCGGGGCGTTTCCAGTCGATGCGGCCGTCCTCTTTTTTCAATAACGGAGCGTAGGTCGCTTCCTCATTATTTTGCGGACGAGGGATGAGTTTTCCTTCCGTCAAGCGCCGCAAAGTGTCAACCATGAGCGGAGCACCGGCTTCGGCCATGCTTTCGGCGAGCTCGGGCGCGGTTTCCTCGGGAGCGATGTCCATTTGCTCTTGTAGCAGGATGCCGCCGGTGTCCATGCCGGCGTCGATGCGCATGGTGGTGATTCCTGTGACCGTTTCGCCGTTCGCGATGGCCCAGTTGATGGGAGCGGCGCCGCGATATTTGGGGAGCAGCGAAGCATGGAGGTTGATCCAGCCGAGCTTAGGAATGTTTAGCAGATGAGAGGGAATGATTTGGCCGTAGGCGATGATGACGATGCAGTCCGGCGCGAGCCGCTGTAGGAACTCCTGGGTTTCGGACGCGCGGATCTTTTCGGGCTGATGCACGAGGACGGTTGCTGCCAGGGCGGCTTCCTTGACCGGAGACGGCGAGATATGCCGGCCGCGGCCGCGCGGGCGGTCGGGTTGCGTGATTACGGCGGCGATTTCTATATCGGGCTGCGCGAGGAGATGGATGAAGGTGGGGACGGCGAAGTGGGGGGTGCCGCAGAACACGATGCGCATGAGGTCAGTCCCAATTGTAGATAGCGGTCGTACAGCGGTTGAGGTCCTTCGCTTCGCTCAGGATGACACCATTTTTGAAGGGGCCAAGCCCTTACCACTCGCCTTGTTTCCTGAGCTTTTTGATTTTGCGCTTGATCAGGTCGCGTTTCAGCATGCTCAGATGTTGGATGAAGAGAATGCCATTAAGGTGATCGATTTCATGGCAGAAGGCGCGAGCGAGGAGATCTTCGCCGCGCATTTCAAAGAATTCACCCTTGGCGTTTTGCGCTTTTACGGTAACGAACTGCGGACGCAGGACGTAGCCGCGGAAGCCGGGAATGGAGAGACAGCCTTCTTCTTCGCGCTTTTCGCCCTCGGCGTGGATGATTTCCGGATTGGCGAGGACGATTTTAGCTTCGGGATTTTTCCCGCTGGTGACGTCGACAACGGCCATGCGCAGACTCCGGCCGATTTGAGGCGCGGCGAGTCCCACGCCTTGCGCGGCGTACATGGATGCGAACATATCTTCGGCGAGCTGTTCGAGCTCGACGTCGAAATTTTTTACAGGCGGAGTAGGCTTTTCAAGGACGGGGTCGCCATATTTTACGATCGGATAGATCTTGCGCGCGGGGGAAACGGTCTCCGGCGCAGGGGCTTGCGTGGCTTCAGAACTCGTCGATTTGTCGGGCATAGGTATCGAAATTCCGCCGCATCTCGGCGAGAGAGTCTCCTCCGAATTTTTGCAGAAAAGCATCTGCGAGCACAAGAGCAACCATTGCCTCGCCGGCAACGCCTGCCGCAGGGACGACACACCAATCGGAGCGCTCGTAGGCGGCTTGCACCGGCTCCTTGGTCACCATGTCCGCGGTGCCGAGGGCGCGCCGAAGGGTGGAGATGGGCTTTAAGTAGCCGCGCACGATCACGTCTTCGCCGTTGGTGATGCCGCCTTCAACACCGCCGGCGCGATTGGAAGAGCGGCGGAAGCGCCTGGCGGACTTGTCGTAGGAGATTTCATCCTGTACTTCGCTGCCGTAGGAGCCGGCAGCGGCGACGCCCGCGCCGATCTCGACGCCTTTGACGGCTTGGATGCTCATTACCGCTTGGGCGAGGCGGCCATCGAGCTTTTCGTCCCACTGCGCGTGGCTGCCGAGGCCGATGGGGACGTTGTGAGCGATGACTTCGAAAATGCCGCCGACGGTGTCGCCTGCTTTGAGGGCAGCATCCACTTCGGCCTTCATTTTATTTTGCACGGTTGAGTCGACGCAGCGGAGAGGCGAGTCGAGGTCCGCGTTAACCGCGAGGATTTCGTCCCAAGTGGCCTTGCGTTCAAGTTTTACATGGCCGACTTGCACGGTGTGGCTGGCGATTTCCACGCCGAACGGGCGAAGTAGCAGCTTGGCGAAGGACGCGGCGGCGACGCGAGCGGCGGTTTCGCGGGCGGAAGCGCGCTCCAGGATATAGCGCGCGTCATGAAAATTGAATTTTTGCGAGCCGGCGAGGTCGGCGTGGCCCGGGCGCGGCGCGACAAGTTTCTTTGTCGGCGCGTCGTCTTCCGAAGAATCTTCCACCGGAAGAATTTTTTCCCAGTTGGCCCAGTCCCGGTTTTCGATGCGCAGCGCGACGGGAGCGCCGATGGTCTGGCCGTGGCGCACTCCCGCGAAGATTTCGGCGCGGTCTTTTTCGATTTTCTGACGGCCGCCACGGCCGTAGCCGAGCTGGCGGCGATGGAGTTCGTGATTAATGAAGTTGACGTCGATGGGAAGAGACGCCGGCAATCCGGAAATGAAGGCCAGCAGAGCTTGACCGTGCGACTCACCAGCAGTGTAGAAGCGCAGCATAGGGAATTAGGAACAAGCAGTGTAGCGGCGACATGCCTGCACGTCCAGCGGCGCGAAGAGCAGATGAATGCATTGCGTACGGCGGAACCTAATGGCTCGATTGACGATCGTCCACGGATGTTCCCCAGACAACCCTACGGCCACAGGATTCAGCCGGTGAGAGGCGGCGCTTGACGTGGTTGGTGTTGGCGGTTACGCTTCTGGTTTAGTGTTTGTCTTACAATAGTTTGCGGTCAAAAGACTTCGATAGGGAATTGTGGCAGACACTCCTTTCCAGGCAGCGGGTAGCCAAGCCAAGCCCGTGGAACGCATCTCCATGGGCGAGGTGCTGACCGATGCCTTCAAGCAACTATTAGCGGACATTCAGGACTATTCGGAGATGGCAGGACGCTCTTTGGCGAACCTGGCCACCGGCCCGCGCTATTTCCAAGATATCCTCGATCAAATGGACGACATCGGAGTAGGGTCGCTGCCCATCGTGTTGATGGCGGGCTTTTTTATCGGGGCGGTAATGGTATTGCAGACGGGCTCGCAGTTCACGCGCTTCGGTCAGACGGCGCTGACCGGAGATGTGGTGGCCATCGCTTTGGTGCGCGAACTCGGGCCGACACTGACGGGGATACTGGTGGCGGGGCGCTCGGCGTCCGGCATTGCATCGGAGTTAGGCTCGATGCTGGTAACCGAGCAGGTGGACGCGATGCGCGCGATGGGCACGGACCCGAGCCGCAAGCTGGTCACGCCACGGGTGGTGGCAGGGATCTTGATGCTGCCCTTGCTGACGGCGCTGAATGACTTCGTAGGCTTGCTTGGTGGATGCGTTGCGTCGGTTTTCTCATTGCGCTTGAACGCGGTGGAATTCTGGACTCGCGCGATTAACGCGCTGGACTTTGCGGACATCATGCAAGGGATGATGAAGCCGCTAGTCTATGGGTTTATCCTGGCGACAGTCGGTTGTTACAAAGGGCTGAACGTGCGCGGCGGCACACAGGGGGTCGGCCGCGCGACCACGCAGGCCGTCGTGGTCGCATCCGTGATGATCATCGGCGCGGACTTGTTCCTGACCAAACTTGCTTTGTACCTCGGAGACAAAATCTTTTGACGCCCGCCCCGCAAGAGACCGGGACTTCCGCAGTCGTAACTTTCGCAAACGTAAGGATTGGATTCGACGAAGGCGACGTGCTGCGCGGTGTGTCGTTTGAAGTGATGCCGCGAGAGACGCTGGTGCTATTGGGGGAGACGGGCACGGGGAAAACGCTCACGCTGAAAATGGCGGCGGGGCTGCTGCGGCCTACGGATGGCAAGATCGAAGTGATGGGCCAGGAAGTGTCGGCGATGAGCGAGCAAGAGTTGCTGCCGTACCGCAGGCAGCTGGGCTTTGTGTTTCAGGAGGGCGCGCTGTTCGACTCGATGACCGTGGCGGACAACGTTGCTTATGGCTTGCGCGAGGAGCGGGTGAGTGAAGAGGAGATCGAGCCGCGCGTGCAGGAGGCCTTGCGCTTTGTGGAGTTGGAAGACACCGGGCCTATGCTGCCGTCCGAACTTTCCGGCGGCATGCGGCGACGCGTTTCGATTGCGCGGGCATTAGCGACGCGGCCGCCGATTGTTCTATACGATTCGCCGACGGCGGGGCTTGATCCTATAACGGCGCAAACCATTATCACGTTGATTCTGCGGTTGCGCGACGTGTTCGGCGTAACGGCCATACTGGCCACGCATCGATTACAGGACGGGTTTGCGCTGGCAAACTTCCGGTTTAATGCGGAGACGAAGCGCGTGGTGCGCGTTACGGAGAGAGAGAGCGACTTTTTGGCGAGAGGGGAAAATGGCCGGCCGATAACGAAATTTGTTGTTTACCGGGAAGGGCGAGTCTATTTTGAGGGCGCGCCGGAGGAGCTTGCGGAGTCAAAGGACGCGTATTTGCAGCGGTTCCTTGTGTGAATTTGATAGGCTGTTGGGGCCGAAAGCCAGGGAAGCGGGATTGGTCCTGTAGATATTGTGTAGCGCTGACGCACTGGGACCGGGAGCCGATAGGTGCATAGGGCTGAGCAGCAAGAAGCAGAGGAGAAGAGGAAGAATTCATGGCGCAGCGCAAACAACTGACCTGGACGGAACTGCGCGTCGGGTTATTTGTGCTGGTGGGGCTCTTTATTCTCGCGGCCGGAATTTTTTATGTGACAGGCGCGACTTTTATTGGCCCGAAGTACCGGCTGAAAACGTACTTGCCGGAGGCTTCTGACTTGGCCAATGGGGCGCCAGTGCGCGTGGATGGCGTCGAGGTCGGAAATGTGGAGTCCATCAGGCTTGCTGCGCGCACGGCGGGACATATTCCGGCAAAGAACAGAAACATTGAAGTGGTGATGCGGATCGACCGCAGATTTCAACAGGAAATTTTGAGTGATTCGACCGCGAGCTTGGTGACACAGGGATTGTTGGGCAACCGGGTTGTGAACATAACGCGCGGCTTCACGGGTGTGCCACTGAAGGAAGGCCAAGAGATCACCGGGACGGAGGAGAAGGCCATTAAGGAAGTGGTGGAGCGCAGCGCGGACGTGTTGGCGAATTTGCAGGCGCTATCGGACAACGTAAAAGACCTATTGGCCGGCGTGCAGGAAGGGCGCGGAACGCTGGGCAAGCTGCTTACGGACGATCAGGCGTACAAGAACCTGAATAGCGTCCTCGCCAAGACAAACCAGGTGGTCACCAATATCCAAGAAGGGCAGGGCACGCTGGGGAAGCTGGTGGTTTCCGACGAACTCTATGGCAAGGTGAATACGGCGGTCGACAACGTCAACGTCATCATGAGCGACGTGCGGAGCCAGAAGGGGACCATCGGCAAGCTACTGTACGACCCATCGTTGTATGACGAAGCGAAGAAGGCGCTGAGCAGCGGCAACGCAATGATCAGCGACGTGCGCGAGGGCAAGGGGACCTTGGGCAAGCTGGCGACAGACGATGCGCTCTACAACAAGCTGAGAGACACGAGCACGAGCCTGGCTAACGCGACCGCGAAGCTGAATGAAAACACGACGAGTGTGGGGAAACTTTTTTCGGATCCGCAGTTGTACGACAACCTGAGCGGGCTGACGGGCGACCTTCGCTTGCTGATCGGGGACCTGCGGCAAAATCCGAAGAAATTCCTGCACTTCAAGGTCACTGTATTTTGAGGATTTGGCCGCTTTGCCGGGACGCCCGGCTCTATGCTGTAATGATTTTGTAACAAACGCCGTATAAGCTCCGCCGAACCGAGTTCATCGTGCCTACAAATGTGATGGATGCGCAGGATCCGCAACCGAAAACAGCGCCGCGCGCGGAAGCGGCAAAATCCACGCTGCCGCAGCCAGGGCGGCCGGTTCCGAGCCGCGCGTATCCCGGCGCGCTTATCGTCGTGGAAGGGACGGACGGGTCCGGCAAAAGCACGCAATTATATCTGCTGAAGCGCTGGCTGGAGATCGGCGGTTACCGGCTGCACTTCACGGAATGGAACTCCTCGCCGCTGGTGAAGTCCGCGACGCGACGCGGCAAGCAGCGCCGGCTGCTGACGCCGACGACGTTTTCCTTGCTGCACGCGGCGGATTTTGCGGACCGCTGCGAGCGACAGATCATGCCGTTGCTTCAGGGCGATTACCTAGTGCTTGCGGACCGTTACATCTACACAGCGTTTGCGCGCGACGCGTCGCGCGGCTGCCCTCCGCGGTGGCTCCGCAATCTGTACCGCTTCGCGCCCATTCCGGACATCACATTTTATTTTCGCGCGCCGCTGGACGTCGCGGTGCACCGCATCCTTAGCGGACGGCCGAAGCTGAAATACTACGAGGCAGGCATGGACCTGGGATTGTCGTACGATCGCGCGGAAAGTTTTCGTTTGTTCCAGGCGCGGATCCTGGAGGAGTACGACAAGATGGTGGATACCGACAATTTCGTGGTCCTCGATGGCACCATCCCGGTTAACAAACTCCAAAAGCAGATGCGCGATATCGTGGCCTCTAAAATCGATTTGAAGCGGTTTGCGCCTCGCGCCGCCGAAACGGAATAAGCCATGGCCGAGCAGGAAAAAGACAAAGAGAAAGCAGCAGGCGCGACAACGGCAGCCCTCGACGCGACGTCTGCGTCTGTGCCCGGCACCGTTGTGAAGACGGCCACCGAGGAAGAAGCGTCGCAATATTTTTACGGCGAAGCGCTGGTCGGCTTCGATCCCAGCGAAATTACGGGCAGCTTGATTGTCATAGAAGGAATGGACGGATCCGGCCGGTCGACGCAAATCGCGTTGCTGCAGGAATGGCTCGAATCGGAAGGCTTCGCGGTGCAGACCAGCGGTCTGCGGCGTTCGAATCTGGTCGGGCGCGACATCGACGAGTTGCTCGCGAAGAACGCGGTGACCCGCTTGACTCTGTCGCTGATGTACGCGACTGACTTTTTCGATCAGGTGGAGCATCGCATTCTACCAGCCCTGCGTTCCGGCACCGTCGTCCTTGCCGACCGTTTCATCTTTACGCTGATCGCGCGCGGCGTCGTGCGGGGAATTAATCGCGATTACATCAGCGGGTTGTATGCGATGGCCTTGCGCCCGCACCTCACGTTCTGGCTCAACGTGCGCCCGGAAACGGCCTTCGCGCGCGAATTCAAGAAGGCGCAAGCGATCAGCTACTGGGAAGCGGGCCGCGACATGTCGCTATCGCATGACCTCTATTGGTCCTTCATCCGCTATCAGACAATGATCAAGCGCGAGTTCGAAGTCATGGCCAAACGCCACAACTTTATCGAACTCGATGGGGAAGCCAGCGTCTCCACCGTGAACAAGCAATTGCGGCAGCGCATTGCCGAGCAATTAGGCATTCGCGCCACAAAATACGCTCCATCCTCTGCGCTGGCCCATCTCTGGCGGTAAACTCTGCGCATGTCTGAGCCGGTTCACATTGCCGCCATCGACGCCGGCTCAAACGCCGTGCGCCTCTCCGTCGCGCGCGCCTATTCCGCGCTGGACATCGAGCCGTTGCACAACGAGCGCTACTCGCTGCGCCTCGGCGAAGGCGTGTTTGTGCGGCATCGCTTCAGCGAAGACATCTTCAAAAAGGGCGTGAAAGCCTTCCGCCACTTCAAGGAAATAATGGACGAGTTTGGCGTTACGCGCTATCGCGCGGTGGCCACCAGCGCCTCTCGCGAAGCGCGCAACCGCGAGGCTTTCGTCAGGCATATCAAACAAAAGTCCGGTGTCGCTCTCGAGGTGATCAGCGGGGCGGAAGAATCCCGCTTGGGAAGGGAAGCGGCCATCGCGGCGCTCGGGCCGGAATCGCCTCCGCGCTGCATCGCGGATCTCGGTGGAGGAAGCCTGGAGGTCAACATCCTGCGCGATCACACGGTCGAGCAGAACGCGCAATTGCCCGTGGGCACCGTGCGCCTGATGACCACGCTGAATATTCCTGGCGTAATTCGTCCCGCGCAGGCCGAGCAGGTGAGGAAATACGTGCGTGCACTGCTCGAGTCGCGCCTGCCGTCGCGGCCAAACCTCGGAGACAGCATCGCCGTGGCGTTGGGCGGAAACGCGGAAACGCTCATGACCGTTGCGCCGGGTCCGCGCGAGCATGGCGTGCCCACTCTGCAGCTGTCGCTGTTGCGCGAGCGTCTCGATGACATCCTGCGCCGCGATGTTCGAGAGCGCATGAAGGCGTATGCCGTGCGCCGAGACCGCGCCGACGTCATGGGGATCGCGGCGATCACCTTTGTCACGCTGGGCCGCTATCTTAACCTTCGCACCCTCTCGATTCCTGGCGTCGGCATTCGCGAAGGACTGCTTCAGGAAATTGCGCGCGAGGCTTTCTCTCGCAAGGAGCCGCATCGCTACAATGCAGCAGCGCGGCAGCTTCTCGTCGGGACACGCAGCTTCGCGCGGCGCCTGGAATACGATCAGCGTCACGCCGAGCACGTGCGCGAACTGAGCATTCTGCTTTTCGATGAATTGCAGCCGGTTCATCACTTGCCCGGGGAATCGCGCGTGCTACTTGAGGCCGGGGCGCTGCTCCACGATGCCGGTCACATGATCAGCCATCGCGGACACCACAAGCACGGCGAATACCTTGCCCTCAATGGAGATATCCCGGGTTTGGAGGGCCGCGACCGCGCTGTGGTGGCCGCGCTGGTCCGCTATCACAATCGGAAGTCGGACCCTGCGGGTCACCACGTCGCGTACTCGTCGCTGAATAACAACGACAAGCGGGTGGCTCGACGGCTGGCGGCTATTCTTCGCATAGCGGAAGCGCTGGATCATTCGCATCGCCAGCGCGTCACGAATCTCGACGCCTCTTTCCAGCGCGGCGCCGTAGGCGTGCAGATCAGCGCGCGCGGCGACGCCGCCGAAGATCTTCGCGACGCTAACCGCAGCGCCGAGCTGTTTGAAAAAGAGTTTCACGTGCGCATGTATTTCCGGCAAGCCGGACTCGCCCGCTTGTAACCCGCGCGATGATTGGGCAATCTATCCCTTGAGGAGAAAACTCCGCTGATGCAGCTTTACATCGTCCGCCACGGAATCGCGATCGACCGGGAAGATGCCAAGTGCCCCGCGGAGGCGGACCGCTATTTAACCGAGGAAGGCATCGAGAAAACCAAGCAAGTGGCCAAGGGGATCGCGGCGCTGGGAATGCACGCGGACCTGATCGTCAGCAGCCCGTACGTGCGCGCGATGCAGACGGCAAGCATTTTCGCCAGTGCGCTGGAATATTCGAAGCAAAAAGTACGCCGTACCGAGAACTTGCTGCCCGGCGCCGATCCCGCTGCAGTCTTGCGCGAACTTGCGCGAGAGAAAAACGCATCGTCGGTATTTTGCTTCGGTCACGCGCCGCATGTGGACGGCCTGCTGGCCCTGGCTGTCGGCGCGCCGCACCATATCACGTCAATGAAGAAAGCCGGCGTCGCGCTTGTCGAGCTAAAGCGCCTGGCGCCGCCTAATGGGCAGCTGCTCTGGCTGGTCACCCCCAAGCTGTTCCGCAAAGCAAAGTAATCGGACCCAGTGGCGCCGGCCGCAACCCTAGGCTACTCGTGGCATTTGGCGAGGATTAGGGTGATGTCGTCGTGTTGCTCCTGGGGACTGAAGTGGAGGACTTCGTCGACGATGGAGGCCAGCGCGTCTTGTGGGGCTAGCGCGCGGTGGTGGCGGAGAGAATCGAGGAGGCGTGGCTCGCCGAATTCCTCGCCATCGTGGTTGAAGGATTCGGTGATGCCGTCGGTGTAGAAGGCGAGGAGGTCACCGGACGCGAGTTGGCATTCGCCGACTTCGCAATCCCATTTTTTGAAAATGCCGAGGACGGTGGCGGTGGCGTCGAGGCGCGTCACGGTGTCGTCGCCGCGCAGAAGAAGCGCGGGAAGATGGCCGCAGTTCACGTAGCGTAAGAGGCGGGTGGTGTCGTCATATTCGGCGAAGAAAAGAGTGGCGAAGGCGCCGTCAGTGGTGTTTTCGCAGAAGAGTTGATTGACGGAGCACAAGAGATGGTCGGGCTGCTGGTGAGCGATGGAGCAGAGGCTGCGCAGATTGGCTTGCAGGTTCGCCATCAGCAGCGCTGCCGCGATTCCTTTGCCGGAAATGTCTGCGATAACGAAGCCGAGGCGATTTTGGCCGAGCTCGAGGAAATCGTAGTAGTCGCCGCCGACTTGGCGGGCTTGAATGCAGACGCCGGCATATTCGAGGGCGGCGAGAGGCGGAAGAGTTTGCGGGAACAGCCGGGACTGCACATTTTTGGCGATTTCGAGTTCGTGCGCGGCGCGGCGTTCCGCTTCCTGTTTTTCGGCGATAGCGCGGCGTTGCGCCTCCATGGCGTGAGTCAGCTCGTCGAAACTGACGAGCGAGAAGGAGTTGCCGTCGATATCGCGAAAGCGCGCGACGACTCCGCCCCAGACGGGCGTTTCTTCGCCGAGGAGCATGTGTGCTCTGCTCAGAGTGGCTGAGGTCTCCGCGCTCTGACTGGCGCCGGCTGCTGCCGCGTTTTCCGCCGGCTGAGCCTGGTAACGGATGCGCTTGAGGCGAGGCGTACTGTAAAAGCGGACGCCGCGCTTGGACCATTCGAGGAACGTGGAGGTAACGTCTTCGGTGACGAAGACGACTTGTGTGGCGCGACCAATGAGCTTGTATTGCTCGGTGTCCCGTTTGGGAGCGATGAGCGATAGGATGGCGGCGCCGTCGGGCGGTGCGACGCCGACCCAGCGTTCGCCGGATTGCACACGGGTGTCGTAAGCGATGTTGAAGCCGAGTTGGTCGACGAAAAAGCGCAGGCTGCGGTCCTGGTCGCGGACGAAGACGTTGACGCAGTGAATGCGCAGGTGGGGGGACTGCGGACGTGGCGGAAGGAAACCACTCATGGGCGAGATTATAAGTCGAAATGCGGATATGCGGTGTGCGCCAGAATCAAGGTCTCTAGGCAGCACGCAACCGAGCTTCGGAGTTCCGCAACCGCAACGAAGGGATTGTCGCAATGATTTGTGTAGGTCTTTGGCGTATGCGAAAATGAATTACGACGAGGGCTTATGAGCACATCGCTGGGTAAGCATGTCACGCTGACGAAGCCGGACGATTTCGGCAAATTGCTCGAAGATGAAGGCATCATCTTCACCACGCTGGATAAGGCGGTGAATTGGGCGAGGAAGAGCTCGATTTGGCCGCTGGGATTTGGGCTGGCGTGCTGCGCGATTGAGATGATGTCGATGGCGGCGGCGCGGTTTGACGTGGCGCGATTCGGCGCGGAAGTGTTTCGTCCTTCGCCGCGGCAGGCGGACTTGATGATTGTGGCGGGGCGGCTATCGCAGAAGATGGCGCCGGTGGTGCGCCAGCTTTACGATCAAATGCCGGAGCCGAAGTGGGTGATTTCGATGGGCGCTTGCGCGACCTCGGGCGGCGTGTTCAACAATTACGCGATCGTGCAGGGATGCAATCAGGTGATTCCGGTGGACGTGTATGTGCCTGGATGCCCGCCGCGGCCGGAGGCGTTGCTGTATTCGATTTTGCAGTTGCAGAAGAAGATTGATAGCGAGAAAGGTTCGTTCAAGCGCGCGCTGAATTTGGCGTAAACGGCAGTTGTTAGTGATTAGTTGTTAGTTTTTCGAAAGAAAAGAAGCCTTCTTAGGCTCGGCCGTTAATCTAGTCATCGATTGAGAGCATTTACTTCGACGAAAGCGCGCTCATCTTCTACAGGGACACTTTCACCCGCAGCCCGCACGTGTTCCAAATAAACTTCGATGGCTTCTTCAATATTCTTTAGTGCTTCTGTTCGCGTATCACCCTGAGAAACACAGCCGGGCAGAACGGGAACTGTGGCGACGTAACCTCCATCTTCTTCTTTCTGCAGAATTACGGTGTATCGCATTGAACGGGCTCTTTTCCAGCGAATGATAGAGTTCGCCGCGAGGTTTGGCCATTAGACTTTTAGGACGACTTTGCCGAATTGCTGGCCGGATTCCAGGTAGGCGTGCGCGGCGGCGGCTTCGGCTAACGGGAAAACGCGGTCGACTGCCGGTTTCAGGTGTCCGGCGGCGACTAGTTTCATTATGGTGTGGAGCTCGCTTTTGACTCCCATGTAGGAGCCGAGCAGCGAGAGCTGGCGGCTGAAGAGGAAGCGCAGATCGAGTTTAGCGTCGTAGCCGGTGGTGTTGCCGCAGGTTACCAGGCGGCCCGCGAGCGCGAGGCTGGCGAGACTGTCGTCCCAGGTGGCGGTGCCGACGTGTTCGAAGACGACGTCGACGCCGCGCCTGTTGGTGATGCGGCGGACTTCGTCGCGAATTTTGTGCGTTTTATGATTGATGACGTGGTCGGCGCCGAGCCGGCGGGCTTTCTCGAGTTTTGCGTCGGAACCGGCCGTGGTGATAACGCGCGCGCCGAAGAATTTCGCGATCTGGATGGCCGCGCTGCCTACGCCGCTGCCGGCGCCAAGGATGAGAACGTCTTCTCCGGCCTGAAGCTGGGCGCGATCGACAAGCATGTGCCAGGCGGTCTGGAAGACGAGCGGGATGGCGGCGGTTTCTTCGAACGAAAGATTTTCGGGGTAAGGCAAGCAATTAACTTCGGGGACGCGGACGAATTCGGCGCAGCCGCCGTCGATCATGTAGCCGAGGTTGGTGGCCTGGCGGCATCGGTTGTCCAGGCCGGCAACGCAAGCTGCGCATTTGCCGCAGCTAACCAAGGGAGCGAGCACTACCTTCTGACCCACGTGAACGGTGGTGACTTCGGAGCCGATCCTGGCGATTTCTCCGGCGATGTCGCTGCCGGGAATGTGGGGAAGCGGGATGTCGATGCCGGGCAGGCCGCGGCGCACCCAGAGATCGAGATGATTGAGGGCACAGGCGCGCACGCGGACGAGCACTTCGCTGGGGCGAGGCTCGGGTTCGGGGACATCGGCATTTCGCAGAACTTCGGGTCCCCCATGTTGGCGAAAAAGGACGACCTTCACAGTTCCTCCGGATTCCTTTAGGTCCCTGGTGTGGAGCGATGAATTCAACGGCAAGGACGGGTCGCTGCCGGATGCTTCGAAGTGGACTTACGACCTTGGCGGGAATGGTTGGGGGAACCATGAACTTGAGTACTACACGAACCGGAGCGCGAATGCGCGGATTGAGGATGGGAAGCTCGTAATTACGGCGCGGCAAGAGGCGTTCACCGGACCCGACGGCACGAAATTCAATTACACATCGGCGCGTTTGAAGACGCAGGGTTTGTTCTCCCAGGCGTATGGGAGATTTGAAGCGCGCATCAAGCTGCCCGCGGGGCAAGGGATGTGGCCTGCGTTCTGGATGCTGGGCGAAAATATCGGGTCGGTTGACTGGCCGAAGTGCGGCGAGATCGACATCATGGAAAACGTCGGCAAGGAACCGGGGATCAATCACGGTTCGCTGCACGGCCCGAGCTTCACGGGCTCTACCAGCGATCTGACGGCGACGATCACATTGCCGGCGGGGCAGAAGTTGTCGGACGACTTTCACGTCTACGCGGTGGAGTGGGAGCCTGCCGTGGTTCGTTTTTATCTGGATTCAAATCTATATGCGACGTTCCCTTCGACGCAGTGGCCTGCCGGCGGGACGTGGGTGTTCGATCATCGCTTTTTCCTCATCTTGAATGTGGCCGTGGGCGGGGACTGGCCGGGCTCGCCGGATGCAACGACGGTGTTTCCCCAGGCAATGTTGGTGGACTACGTGCGGGTGTACAAGGGCAAACGCTAGCCAGTATACGGACCTGTCCGCACGTACAGTTTCGCTCTGGAAATCCTAGACCTTACTCTACTCAAGCGAAGGCTGCGCTCTTCTATGCTTTAAGTGTCGCTAAAAGCGTTCAGGAAATTTACCGGGGGAGAAATGAGTTACACAAAGCGAAGTGTTTCTGGAGCAGGCTCGCGCGCGGCGAGTTGGGGTCGTGCCGCCACGGTTGCTCTCTTATTTGTAATGGGCGCCGCGCAGGGGAGCCAGGCGCAAACTCCGAACGCGGCAGCCAGCGGCGTTGCGAAATCGGAAGGAGGGTTCTACCCGGGCTGGAGTTTGGGCACGCGATTCGAGGGCAGCACGAGTGGCGACGGGTCGGTCTACGATTGGGCGTTTGGAGGCGGCTACAATTTCTCGCATCATTTCGGAGTCAGCCTCGGGATTCCGTACTATTTCGTTGGCACCCCCAGCACCATCCAGGCAAAGAACCAGCAAGCTGTTTCGGGGTCGGGTCTGGGTAACGTTGGAGCGGATTTGAAGTGGCTCTTTCCTAGTCCCACGGTGAATTATGCTTCGACGATTCACCTTGGCGCTCCCACGGGAGATACGAAGAAGGGCTTTAGCACTGGGCATGCGACATGGAATTGGACGAATCACATTGAGCATGCCTGGGGAAATTTCACGCCGTTCATCGATGGAGGCGTTGGAAACACGGTGCAGGACACGCGGTACTTTCACCGGCCGTTCATGACGTTTGGTTACAACGCGCAGTTTGAAGCCGGTACGGAAGTCGACGCGGGACCGTTCAGCGTTTCCGGTTCGGCGTATGACGTTGCGCCCTGGGGCACGCAAACGGTTGTAAGCCGCGTCTTTCGGTGCAACGCAAACGCCAAGTGCGGCGCAACCGGAAAGAGCACGAATCGTAAGGGGTACTTGAACTCCAGCGTTCAGAGCGGCGCCGCGAGCCTGGATCGAGATAACGGATTCAACGCCAGCGTGGAGGTCAAGCCGACGAAGGTGGTTGATCTCGAGTTCGACTACAGCCGTAGCGTGCCGCTGCGGCTGAACACGTTTTCGTTCGGGATTGGCGTGGATTTGGGGGCGGTGCTGCGACGGTCGTCTTTGGGGAAATAGCGGGCCGGTCGTTCTTCTGCTCGGGGAAACCAGTCCGTAACGGTTGACTGCTCTGTCACGCGATTCTTTGTCGCAGAAGCGTAGGAAGCGCGGCCTACATCACATAAAAATAATTTGACGTGAGCTTGCTTTTGGCCAACACTTGGCGACTCTGGCGTTTAGGTGGGAGTTGCTGTGGGGGATGCAGAGCGAAGACGATATCCGCGCGCGGTTGCGCCGGAGACGGTGGTTGTCGCGTGGCAATCGGGCACGCGGCGCTCCGTCTCGCACATGAAGAGCATCGGACTGGGCGGGTTGTTCGTACTGACAAAGCGCCCGGTGCCGATCCGCAGCATGGTGAAAGTGCTGATGGATTTGCCGTTTGGGGAAGTGCGGGCGCGCGCGATCGTGCGACGCGTGATGCCAACTCGGGGAATGGCTGTTGAGTTTATTGCGATGACCCAGGAAGACCGGGCACGGCTTAATAAGGCGTTGCAGCCGATGCTTGCAATGCTGTAAGCCCCGTCACGTCTGCTCGATAGGAAGTTTCGTAACCTTTGCGGTTCCGCCTTGCCACTCCAGTTGTTGTCCTGCTTCGTTGTTTTCCTTGCGGATGTAACCCATGCCGATTGCGGAGGAGTGCGCGGGAGAGAACGCCGCGCGTGTGACGTAGCCCGCTTCTTTGCCGCCGGAAGTTAGGATTTCACCGGAGGAAGGCGTCGCGGCGCCCGTGAAACGCAGGCCGACGCGGCGACGATTGACCTGGCCGCGGGAGCGCACGCGTTCAACAATTTCCTGGCCGGTGTAGCAGCCCTTGGTGTAGCTGATGTGGCTGTTTTCGAGCGCGGCTTCGTGAGGGATTTGCTTGTCGCTGAAGTCATAGCCGAACCAGGGAATGCCTTGCTCAAGGCGAAGCGCGCTGAGCGCAGAGTAGCCGATCGGGCCGCCACCCGCAATTTTGGTTTTTTCCTGAAGCACCCGCCACAGAGCTTCCAAATCGGCGCGTTCCACCAGAAATTCGGCTCCGACGAACTTTCCAGGCGAGCGGCGAATGACGGTGCAGGGAATTGTTCCGACGCGAGCATCTTGTCTGTCGAGTTCGTCCAGTGCATTCAGGTTGACGCCCGTCAACTCGCTGGCAATTGGCGCGGCGGCCGGCCCTTCCAGCGCCAGCGTACCGAAATGTTGCGTCTCGTCAGTAAGAGTGACGTCATCCATGATGATGTATTTGTCGAGCGTTTCGATCAGGCGCTCTCGGATCATTGCGTAGGAGGCGCAGAACAGGCTTTCCGGCAGGGCGTAGGTTTCTATCTCCGCGAGGATGCGTCCTTGAGGATTAAGCAGCAGCGAAGCGTTGCCATGCGATGGCGGCAGATCCTTGATGTTGTTGGTGAGGATGGCGTTTAGATAACGGACGCGGTCCGGGCCGGTGAAAGAAAGATAGCAGCGATAATTTTTGTCGAGCAGCGCGACCGATTTGTGCGCGAACCAGTATTCGCGCTGCCAATCGCCGAAATCATCGGGCAGGGCGCAGCCGAACCACTCGCCCATTTTGGCTCCGGATTGCTGATGCAAGGGAGCGAGCGGCGTGTCGAGTATTCTGGCGGGTTCGGGGGCTTGCATATGTATGCGGCGATTAACGCACCTACAGTGTAACAAAGGCTGTTGTTGGGCGCGTTTTGCATGTGATGATGCAGGTGGAAAGCGAATGTTATACTTCATTGGATGGCTGAACCAATTCCAGCAATAGGTGCGGAAAAGCAGGGATTTCTGCACATTTCCATTCCGGTGGGGATGCTGCAGTGCAACTGCTCGATCATCGGCGATCCTGTCACGCGCGAGGCGCTGGTCGTTGACCCAGGCGATGAAGTGAGCCGCATTCTGGATCTGATCGGCCGGCACAAGCTCACCGTCAAGGCGATCGTCAGCACGCACGCGCACATCGACCACGTCGGCGGGCTCAGCAAGCTGCACAAATACACCGGCGCGCCGGTAATGATGCATCGCGAAGACTTGCCGCTGTATCAAGCGATGGAGATGCAGGCGGCTTTTCTCGGCGTAATGCCTCCGGAAGTGACCGACGTGCATCAATTGCTGACGGAGGGCGATGCGCTGCAGTGGGGTTCGCTGGAGGCGCGCGTCATTCACACGCCAGGCCACACCCCAGGAAGCGTTTCCCTGTACATGCCGCTCGAAGCGGGGAAAATTACGCTGGCCGCGCCGCAGCTTTTTGCGGGAGACACGCTTTTTGCCGGAAGCATCGGGAGAACCGATCTGTGGGGCGGGTCAATGGAGGAGATTCTGGACTCGCTGCGCGGCAAGCTGATGGCGCTGCCGGATGAAACGATAGTGCATCCCGGGCACGGGCCGAGGACGACCATCGGCGAAGAGCGGCAGTCGAATCCCTTCCTCGTCTCCCGCGACTAGGCCACAGATTTTTAGCTCTGCGCGTTGTTCTTTGCCTGGCGCAGCTCCTCCATCACGGATTGCACCAGTTCTTTCGCGTGGGTCAGTTCGTTCGCAATGATGCGGATATCCATGGCAGGCAGGGTCGGATTGCGCTGGCTGGTGCAGTAAACGCCGTGCTGGCCAACTAACACCAGCGCATTGGTGAGGCGATCCAACGAGACCGCCAGTCGGCCGCGCTCGCGGCCAAACATCTGTTCGTAGTGCTCCAATTCCTCTTTGTGGTCCTCAAACGCGGACATGGGCGTTGATCCTTAATCGATTACGCGCGCAAAAGCGCACTTCGCAGACGGTTGCACTTCGGGCACACACAGTACGTTGGTAACTTTACCCTACGCAGGCGCCGGAACATAATCCGCATTGGCCCAGCGGAATGCGAGATATACCATGGGTCCAGTGCGAGAAATGAGCGCGGTTTTGAGCGCGATCCCCGAGTCGAGCTTGGGAGGGGAGAGCGCTGGAGCAGCCAACACGATGCGACGTTCCGACTTGGTGCAGCATAAAGAGAAGGAAAAGGGGGCCAGCACGCGCACTTCGCAAATCGTGTTTGGCGAGCGACAGCACCTGCTGCGTGTTCTGGATTCGCTGGAGGGTACGGAGCTGCCCATTGCGCGCATGCAGCAGGAGCGGCGCACGCTGGAAGAGCTGATTCACGCGCGTACGCGGGAGCTCAATCAGATCAACACCGCGTGGGACGAAAAGATTGGATTGGTGCTGAGCGCCGACGCCAAGCCGGAAATGCTGGAGAAGCTGGTGAAGCAGGCACCGGAAGAAGATTATTATTTGCTGAGGCTGATCAGCGAGCATCCGCGGTCCAACGCAAAAACCTTGAACAAGCTGGCTAAGCATCCTTACGGGGCCATTCGCGAGAACGTGGCGCGGCATCCAAACGCGGATGCTGCTACGCTGGCGTGGCTGAGCCGGGATCGTAGCCAGCCGCTGTGGTACTTGGTGGCATTCAACCCGAATACGCCTTCGCCGCTGCAGCGCCGGCTCCGCGACCGCCTGAAGCGCCTGGGCGAAACCCAGCCATCGAAGTAGTTCGAGAGCAGAAACATCTCTCCCGGGCCTCGCTGACACGGTTCTTGGGGAAAAACGGGGAGTGCGGTAATCGGGTCCAAGCAACCTCCCATGCCGTCTGCCAGTCTCACTCACGAAACTGGAAGGAACTCCAGCGGTCTCGCCTTCTTGAGGATACCGAATCGTAAACAGAGTGCGGTCTAATTTTCTGAGGGCCCTTTTCGGCGCAGCCGTCCTGCTTTGCACCACCACTCTGTGCATCGCGCAACAAAGTGGGACGAGTCAGCCAACAGTGGTAGTGCATTCCACCTTGGTTATGGTTCCGGTTTTCGCGACGACTAAGGAAGGGAGTGTGATTTTCGACCTCACTGCGGACGATTTCCTCCTCACTGATAACGGCGTGCCACAAGATGTTTCTATTGAGCAGGACACTGATTCACAGCCGCTGGCATTAGCAATCGTGGTCGAGACAGGCGGTGCCGGCGCACGCCACCTCGTTGACTACCAAGGTTTGGATTCGATCCTTGACGCGCTGATCGGCAATGTAGAACACCAAGTCGCTGTTATAAGCTTCGACGGTGCACCGCACCTAATCGTGCCCTTTACATCTAGAACAGAAGATGCTTCCCATGGGCTGGCAAACCTTTCCGAGGGCGACCACGGTGCGGCCATCTTAGATGCAGTAGGGTTTGCAGTCGGGCAGCTCCGCGCACAACCCCCGCGCTACCGGCGCACAATTTTGTTGCTCAGCGAAACGATCGACCAAGGTAGTAGGACGACCCTGAATGACGCTCTGCGACTTGTCAGTGATACGAATACGACCGTTTACAGCTTCGGTTTTTCGAGCACGCGCTCGGCGGTCTCGCACGAAGCGTCAAAAGTTAGTAGCACGGACCCTGGTCCCGAGCACGGGTGCTTAAGCCGCGCAGGCGCTGATTCCGAATACGAGGGTCACTACAGCAAACAAGTGCTCGACTGCATCAGCCAACTTGCTCCTCCCCTTCGCCTAGTCACCATGACTTTCCTCACTGCACGCAATGCGCTGCGCACGAACACGGCTGAATCCATCGCTGAACTCACCGGAGGCGAGTTCCGTCGCTTTCACGATGCCAAGGATTTAAGGACAGGTCTTTTCGCTGTTTCGAACGATGTGCCTAATTATTACGTGCTCAGTTTTCGGCCGGCCGAGCCCACGGCGGGCTTGCATGTGCTCCATGTGGTCGTCAAGAAGGGACCGCAGTTTGTAGTGAAGTCCCGACGGCAGTACTGGATCGACGATGCACAGCGCTAACGACCTGACAGTCTCGGTTGCACCTGCGAGAGACGTAGCGCGTCTTTTTCCTTCCTGAATCTAACTCCTGATCCCGGTGTTGGCACAGGCGAGACGGCTTGTGCTACTCTGCGCGTCGCTCCAGCCTCAGGGGCCTAGACGACGAAAAAGATGGAGACGGACAGAGACGCATCGTTTCTCAAGCGCAATGGCCTGAAAGCCGCGGCTGATTTTCTGCGGCGATACTGGCTGCAGGCCATTGCGATTTCCATGGGCCTGCTTATCCCGTGTTTTTGGCATCGGCGGATTGAAGCCGGCGACCTCGGCAGCCACGTTTACAATGCGTGGCTCGCGCAGTTGACTCAGCGAGGGCAGGCGCCGGGACTTTACGTCGCGCGGCAATGGAACAATGTCCTTTTTGACCTTCTACTCTTAAAACTTGGGAACTTGTTCGGACTAGCAGCGGCGCAGAAGATTGTGGTGCCGCTTTGCGTGCTCATCTTTTTTTGGGGCGCGTTTGCGCTCATCGCTGCTGTGTCGCGGCGTCCGCCGTGGTTTTTGCTGCCATGCCTGGCGATGCTTGCTTATGGTTGGACCTTCAACGTCGGATTTTTCAACTACTACCTGTCACTTGGGTTGAGCTTTTTCGCCACCGCGCTCGTCTGGAGCGGTCGGGGCAGGGAACTGATCCCGGCGGCGGTGCTTGCGGCCCTCGTGCTTGTCGCGCATCCGCAGGGTTTTGTCTGGTTAACGGGCTGCGTAGGTTATGTGGTGTTGTGGCGCTTGCTGCCTGGATGGTGGAAGTTGGCCGTGCCCGGCGCGGCGGTGGTGGCGGTAGTCGTAGCACGCCTCTATTTGATGAGCCACTACGAATCATTTGGCGTGTGGCAACTGTCCGGTCCGGGGATTTACAACGGCAGCGACCAGTTAGCGCTTTATAGCACGCGCTATTACGTATTGTCGGGCGTCGCGCTCTTGTTTGGAGTGGCATGCTTTGTGGCCGATAGGCTGCGACGCGATCGCGCGCCAAAGTCCTGGGCAGCCATGCGGTTGCCACTGGAGCTTCACGCGTTCGTCGTGTTCGCTGTGTATGTGCTGCCCGATGTAGTGCGCCTTCCAATTTATTCGGCCTGGATAGGGGCGCTGGCGTTGCGGCTGACGACCGTTGCGGCAGTCATGGGGTTGTGCGTTGTGGCTTTGATGCAACCGCGAAAATGGCACACGGCGGGGTTCACGGTCATTGCGATTGTTTTCTTTGCGTTCCTGTATCAGGACACCGCAGTGCTGAATCGCATGGAGACGCAAATTGAACGCTTGATCGAGGGAAGCGTTCCAGCCGGCGGCCGGGTGACTGCGACCATCTGGGCGCCTTCCGATTCGAGGCTTCCTTTTATTGTGCACATGGTGGACCGCGCTTGCGTGGCGAAGTGCTTCAGCTTTCAAAACTACGAGCCGCCCTCACGGCAATTTCGCGTGCGCGTCGGGGAAGGCGGCAGTCCCCTCAATACCGACGACTCGGACTCTTCGCAAGAAATGGAAGCCGGTGAGTATGTGGTGCAGCCGGGAGACTTGCCCATGGCGCAGATCTACCAGTGCGACGAGAGCGATTTGACCCAGCTTTGCATAAGGCAATTGACTGCGGGGGAAGCGAACGGGCGGATTGGGTATCACCCGCCGAAAGATTAGGCCTGCAGTCGACGGCGATCTTGCGGCACCGACGCGCAGCTTAAAAGCCCGCGCTACGGGGAGACAAATTGGCTCTTGTAGCAGGCCAATCTCGTGTACAATTGGCTGGTAGGGGAGAGCCAATGCTTCCTGTACATCTCCAGCCGGAAAGCCACATTCCTCTTTATGTCCAATTGCGCGACCAATTGCGGGCGCTGGTGCATGCCGGCGACCTTCGCCCCGGCGACCGTATTCCCGCTAGCCGCGAATTGGCCGTGATGCTGGGCGTGCATCGCACCACAGTTGCGAATGCCTACGCGGAACTCGAATCCGAGGGATTGATTCAGGGACACGTCGGCCGGGGCACGTTCATCAAGGGCAGCGGAAACGGGCTAAAGATTACGCCGCCGGCGCCGCCGGTGCTCAATGGCGGCAATGGCATCCGTTGGGAACTGCTGTTTGCGGATGAGCGCGGCGAAGAAGTGCTGACGCGTTTGACGGCGAGCGCGCCCGAGAATGCTCTCTCGTTTGTGATGGCGCGGCCGGCGCAAGAATTTTTTCCGATCGAGGAACTGCAGACCTGCGTGAATGCCGTGCTGCGCCGCGAAGCGACGGACGTGCTCAATCTCGGCCCGTCGGACGGATATGCGCCCTTGAAAGAGGCGCTGCTGGAGCTTCTGGAGCACGACGGCATTCCGGCTCGCGATGAAAATCTCCTGATCACCGATGGCTGCCAGCAGTCGCTCGATTTGATCAGCAAAGCGTTTGTCCGCCCTGGCGATTCCGTCATTCTGGAAAATCCCACCTATCCCGGCGCCGTGGCCATTTTCAATGGGACGCGCGCGCGATGCCTTGGCGTGCCCATGCGCACCCATGCGGAGCCGGGAAGTTCGCTCGGAGTGGACCTGGAGGCGCTGGAAGCGACGCTGGCGGCGAATCGTGTGAAGTTGATTGTGCTCACGCCGGATTTTCAGAATCCGACGGGCACGTCGATGCCGCTGGCTTCGCGCAGAAAAGTGCTGGAGCTCGCTTCCCGCCATCAAGTGCCCGTGGTGGAAGACCACATTTATGCGCGGTTGCACGCGCGCGAAGACCGGCTGCCTTCGCTGAAGCAATTGGATCGCTCGAACATTGTCATTCACATCGACAGTTTTGCGAAGGTGGCGTTTCCCGGCCTGCGTGTGGGATGGATCGTGGCTCCCGCGGCGGCCATCGAGCGCCTGCGCGTGGTGAAGCAGACGACGGATCTGCACACCGATCAATTGGCGCAAGCCACCCTCGCGGAATTTCTGCGCCGCGGAATGTTTTCAAGGCACGTGGCGAAAATGCGCAAGGTGTACGCTTCGCGGCTTAGTGCGCTGGATGAAGCGCTGCGCAAACACATGCCGGAGGGGACGCGCTGGACGCGTCCGGAAGGCGGCATGTGCCTGTGGCTGGAATTGCCGCCCGGATTTGATGCCAGCGAGCTGCTGATTCATTCGAAGGAACGCGGAGTGCTGTTCGCGCCGGGGCGGTATTTTTATGCGCAGAACCCGTTGCCCAACACGTTGCGCCTGGGCTTTGCGGCTTTGGATGAAAAGCAGATCGCGCGCGGCGTGATGACCCTGGCGGAATTGCTGCGTGTGGAGATGCGCAAGAGGCAGCGCGGCGTGCGGCGGGCAGAGCGCAGCCGGGTTGCGCTGGTCTGAGAAAGCGAAGACTGAACACAGAGGGCACTGAGTGAAGAGCACAGAGAGCGCGCAGGAGAGTCAGCCCGCCACCGTTACGCTGGCTCCAAATCCCGCGAACCGTTGCTTCGGTTGCGGTGGCGCGAACGAAGAGGGAATGAAGCTGACCTTTGTGCAAGACAACGAAAGACGCAGGATCGTCGGGCGATTTGTTTTGGGCGAGCGCTTTCAAGGCGGCGGAGGCGTGGGGCACGGCGGAATTATCGCCACGCTTTTGGATGAAGCGATGGGGAAGGTTTGCCGCTTTCGCGAGGTGCGCGCGGTGACGGCGGAGCTTACCGTGGAATATCTGAAGCCGGTCAGCGTGGTGGAAGAGATTGTCGTGGAGGGGTGGGAAACAGAACAGAAGGGACGAAATCTGTTCCAGGCCGGCGAGATTCGAAATTTGGCCGGCGATGTGCTGGCAAGGGGCAGGGGGCGTTTCGTAATTATCGGTGAGGCGAAAAAAGTTTAGCCGCCGAGGCAGAGAAACACAGAGATCAGGCAGAGATTCCGAGAGGAGAAGCGAAATGGATGCTAAGAAGGTGAACGGCAGCGGGAACGGAAACGCGGCGAACGAGTGGCGCGTGAAAGTCGGCTTGGCGGAAATGCTCAAGGGCGGCGTGATTATGGACGTCACCAACGCGGAGCAGGCGCAGATCGCAGAGAAAGCAGGCGCTTGCGCGGTGATGGCGCTGGAGCGCGTGCCGTCCGACATCCGCAAAGAGGGTGGCGTGGCGCGCATGGCGTCGATCAAAATCATCCGCGAGATCATGAAAACGGTGACCATTCCGGTTATGGCCAAGGTGCGCATCGGCCATTTTGCCGAAGCCGAAGTTTTGCAGGCGCTGGAAGTGGATTTCATCGACGAAAGCGAAGTCCTCACGCCAGCGGACGAAGAAAATCACGTGTGGAAGCACGATTTCCGTGTGCCGTTTGTTTGCGGTGCGCGCAACCTGGGCGAAGCGTTGCGGCGTGTGGCGGAAGGCGCGGCGATGATTCGCACAAAAGGCGAGGCCGGCTCCGGAAACGTGGTCGAAGCAGTACGGCACATGCGCACGATTGTGAGCCAGATGAAGCGGCTCACCACCATGCGCGACGACGAATTGATGCGTGAAGCAAAAGAACTCGGCGCGCCGCTGGACTTGATCCGCCAAGTGGCGAAGACGGGCAAGCTGCCGGTGCCGAATTTCTCCGCCGGCGGAATCGCAACTCCCGCTGATGCCGCGCTGGTGCGCCGCCTGGGAGCCGAGGCGGTCTTTGTTGGCTCGGGGATTTTCAAGTCCAGCGATCCGGAAGCGCGCGCGAAGGCGGTAGTGAAAGCGACCACGCACTTTGAAGATCCTAAAGCCGTGCTGGAAGCGCACGAGGAACTAGGCGAGGCGATGCGCGGCCTCGACGTGCGGCAACTCGAAGAGAAAGATTTGTTGTCGACGCGTGGATGGTAGCTCAGGTTTGCAAACTGGGGCGCAGTTGTGACTGCATCCCTACAACTTCGGGGTTAACGTGAAGATTGGGATTTTAGCGGTGCAGGGAGATTTCGCGGCCCATACGGCGATGCTGGCCGGCATGGGGATCGAGACCGTGCAGGTGCGCACGCCGGAGGATCTCGCCGGCTGCGACGGTTTGATTTTGCCGGGCGGCGAGAGCACCACGCAACTGCAATTCCTGCAAGAAGAAGGCTTGTACGAAGCGATCAAACAATTTGCGGCCGAGGACAAAGCTATCTTCGGCACTTGCGCGGGAGCGATTCTGCTGGCCAGCGAGGTGAAGAATCCGAAGCAGGAATCGCTGGGCCTGCTGGATATGACCGTGCTGCGCAATGCCTACGGCCGGCAAGTTCACAGCGATGTGGTCAGCGGACCTTCCACCTTGAAGCCGGAGCCGATGGAAATGGTTTTCATTCGTGGGCCGATCTTCGAGCGCGTTGGTCCAGGCATCGAGGTGCTGGCCGAATACGCCGGCAGGCCCGCGTTAGTGCAGAAGGCGCACATTCTCGCCGCCGCGTTTCATCCCGAGCTCACCGACGACACGACCGTGCACCAGCGCTTTCTCGAACTCGCGGCAGTGAATTCCCATCGCTCCGCGCTGGCGCGGTAGCAACCCGCCGGGCGCTGATCATCTCAGCTTTGCCTCACCTCTCAACGTGAACTGTCGCGCGGCTTGTGAGAGACTTCATAAACGAAGGCTCCTATGAAAGCCCAACGCGCCAAAGTGCTCTTTATTTGCATCGGTAACTCCTGTCGGAGCCCGATGGCGGAAGCCATTGCCTGGAAGGACGCCTCGGCGGAAATCGAAGCGTCGAGCGCGGGACTGGCTCCTCTTGGATTTGTCGCTGAAATGACGACGCAAACGCTTTTGAAAAATGGTTATGCGGTCAAAGGTTTAGCCTCCAAGCCAATCTCCGCGGAGGTGTGGGAATCCGCGGACATCGTTATCAACATGAGCGGCCGGGCAAAAGAATTTGCATTTCGCAACCTTCCTGGACACGCCAAGGTCGAAGACTGGGAAATCGTAGATCCCTACGGCGACCCCGAGCAATACCAAGAGACTTACGAGAAAATTCAGCGGCGTGTTGCGGAACTGGCTCAAAGGCTCCGCAGACAATCTGGAATCCCTGAGGATAGGAAGAACGCACCATCAGCCACGTCCCGTCGGGACCGAGCCTGAGCGAGGAGAATATTTTGCGGCGAGATAAAACCAGCGTTTCGCAGGAAGATTACCTCAAAGCCGTCTACGAGATGCTCGAGGAGGGGCAGACGCCCATCAGCGCGCGTTTGGCGGAAGAGTTGAATGTAACTCCGCCTGCAGTGACTGCCGCGTTGAAGCGCATGACACGCGACGGGCATGTCCGCGTGGAGCGCGAAGGCCGCATCGACCTCACGCGAAAGGGCCGGCAAATCGCGGAGCGTCTGGCGTTGCGGCATCAACTAGCGGAGATGCTGCTCACCGACGTGATCGGCTTGCCCTGGTCGAAAGCGCATGACGAAGCGGAGCGCATGGAGCACGCGATCTCCCCGGAAGTCGAAGCGCTGCTGCTGAAGCGCTTCGCGGACAGAAAGAGCTGTCCGCACGGCGTGCCGGTGCGCGGCGGAATTGCCAAGCTGCGCAAGCAAGGAGCGGTGCCGCTGTCCGATCTCCGCGCGAATGATAAAGCCGAGATTCTTTGCGTCTACGAAAAAGATGCGCAATTTTTGGAATTTCTTGAGAATTTGGAGTTGCGCCCGGAAACGCAAGTTGAAGTGAAGAAACGTGAGTACGATGAAACGATGACCTTGCGTACCGGCGGCCGGACGATGCATTTGGGCAAGCCGGCGACAACCAGGATCTGGGTACGCAGAATCGGCCCGTGACCGAGGCAAGACGCTCGATTTGAAGCTCGCCAGAAGCGAGCCATCGGTCTGGCGGAAAAGCTTGCATTTTTCCCAGCCCGGCAGTAGCGTAGGCACACTCTCAGAGGCCACCTTTCCCCGCAATCAAGTCTGCGCAAGGAATTCGAGATGATGATGGGGATTCAGTTTCCCACAGGGCAACGAGCGCTTTCCGCTACACTGTTATGTGGAAGAATCGCGGCACGAACTCTTTTTGTGAAAGAGCAGCTCTCAACCCCGCTGCGAGCCTAGCCGTATGGAGGAAGTACAGGCCCCGTCCTGTATACGTCCGTAAGATGTGGAACATGCTGCGGTATTACTGGATTGTGGCTCGCGGTTATCGCCTGAATCCCTGGAAAAGCCCTTACCTGCGCTGGAGGTTCGAGACGTTTCTCGGACCCGAGGCCGCTGGCCTGAACGCCGGCAAGTTCTTCCATCTGATGTGGAAATATCGCAATCAGATGGAGCGGTTCGTTGACTGGGCGGCGGCGCGGCACCGCTACCAACGCAAGCGCGCCCACATCTAGCTCCACCGCGCAATGCGAGTGACGCGCAAACCCCTCCTCCGCAAGAGCGTATAATGGCAGTAGGAAGGAGGATGCGTGACGCAACTGAAAATCCTCCAGAAAACCGACACCCTGCACGAAGCGCGCTGGTGGGAGCCGGAAGCCAACGGGCGCGTCCACTGCTATCTTTGTCCTCGCCACTGCCACATTAATCCGGGCCAGGCTGGCTTCTGTTTCATCCGCATCAATGAAGGCGGCAAGCTTTACAGCTTAGGTTATGGCGCGCCGGCCGCACTCCAGGTCGACCCCATTGAGAAGAAGCCGCTAAATCATTTTCTGCCGGGTACCCGTGTCTTTAGCATGGGCACCGCCGGCTGCAACATGGGCTGCTTCTTCTGCCAGAACTGGGACATTTCCAAGTCCCGCCACGATCAAGTCCATTCGCAGAACGTACCTCCCGAGGACGTCCCCTTGCTCGCTCTACAGTATGGTTGCGATTCGCTCGCGTTCACCTACAACGAGCCGACCATCTGGGGCGAATACGTCATCGACATCTGCAAGGCGGCGCAACAGTTTGGATTGAAAAGAGTGATGGTCTCCAACGGCTACATCACCCGCGAAGCTTTTCACGACATCTACGACCATATCGATGCGGCAAACATCGACCTAAAGGCCTTTACCGAAAATTTTTACGGCAAAATAACACTCACCCACCTGCAGCCCGTCCTTGAGACGCTGCAGTGGTTGAAGAATGAGACCAACGTCTGGTTCGAAATCACCAACTTGATGATTCCGACGCTGAATGACGATCCCGCGGAGACGCGCAAACTCGCGGAATGGATTCTCACCCACCTGGGCCCAGACGTGCCGCTGCACTTCACCGCATTTCATCCCGACTTCAAGCTGCGGGATAAGCCGCACACTCCGCCGGAAACGCTTCACCGCGCGAGGCAGATTGCGCGTGAAGCCGGGCTGCACTACGTGTACGAAGGGAATATCTACAGCGACGGCGCGCACACAAGCTGCCCCAATTGCGGCACGTCGCTTGTCCGCCGCTCCTGGCATGACGTTATGGAGAACCGGCTCAGGAATGGCCGCTGTCCGGAATGCGCCGCGGCCATCCCAGGTGTTTGGGAAAAGCGGGCAGGAAACTCAGCGCATTCGCCTTCAGCCAACACTGAAAAATACAGCCATCTAAACTTGTAAGAGAATTTGCGCGCGAACCCTTACCAGAGTCGATTGCCAAAAGCGTAGTAACCCGGCCCCACGCGCATAGAGTGGTGCCAAGCGATCGGAAACGCCCACCACACCAGCCCTCCCAGAACAGCCTGGCCCAACGTTAGCGGCAAGATGTTTCGCTCCCGCGCGAACAGCCAGCACATGGCAAAGCCGCCCACCAAAGTCAGCGGCACCAGCACGGGATTGGGCCAGTGCAGCAAAGCGAAAATCGTGCTCGCGAGTAACGCGGCCAGCGACGGGCTTTCAAGGGCGTAAAGAAAGCGATCCATCAGGTAAGAATTGAGCGCGATTTGCTGCAGCAGACAAAAAGAGAAGTAGCCGAAGAAGCGATGTGGTTCCACCAGGTGCGCGGGCAGCCGATGCAGCGCCCCCAGGTACAGACCCACCGCGCATAGCCCGATAATGCAGACACCAAAAACGATCCCCGCTTGCCGCGCCGCTGTAGACAGATTATCGGCGCGCCACCCGAGCGTCTTCGGCGTGTCGTGATGGACGATGAAGCTAATCGTCAGCCAGAGTGGAAATACCACCCAGGAATTCGGATGGCTGAACTGCAGCCGCCAGATGAACCATCCAATGAAGGCGGAGAATGCGAATCCTTCGACGAGGGTGAAAATTCGCGCGGTTCGTTTCTGCAACATACCCACTTCAACTCAGCATGCGACAATCGCAACTATAACCGAGGCCTCGAACATCAGATGTCATAGCAGGTGACAAGGTTGTGCGCAAGACGAGGAGCGAGCCGCTGAGATGACACAGAGACATCGAGTAGTAATCCTGGGAGGCGGATTTGCCGGCCTGAACGCGGCGCAGAAGCTCGCGCGCGCTCCCCTTGATATCACCTTGATTGACCGCCGCAACTTTCATCTGTTCCAGCCCTTGCTCTATCAGGTGGCCACTGGCTCGCTCTCGCCCGGAGAAATCTGCGCTCCGTTGCGCGGCGTGCTGAGCAAACAGAAGAACGCGCTCGTCCTTATGGGCGAGGCAATAGACGTCGACCCCGACGCGAAGCGCGTACAACTGAAAGATGGCGCGAGCATTGACTACGACTCCCTCATCGTGGCCACCGGCTCGAAAACCTCTTATTACGGCAATGACGCCTGGCGGGAATACGCTCCCAGCTTGAAATCGATTGAGGAAGCTACGGCCATCCGGCACAAAATCCTCTACGCTTTCGAACGCGCCGAACGCTGCGCCGCCGAAACCGATGTTCGCGACTGGCTCACCTTCGTAATCGTCGGCGCAGGCGCCACCGGCTTGGAGTTGGCCGGTGCCCTCGCGGAAATCGCCAACGAAACGCTGAAGAATGATTTCCGTCGCATCAATCCGAAACACGCACGCATTATTCTGATGGAGGGTGGAGATCGCGTGCTTCCGGCCTATCCCCCGGATCTTTCCGAAAAAGCCGAAAGGCTGGTGAAGCGCCTGGGCGTCGAGGTAATGAAGGGTGTTATGGCCACCGGCGTCGACAGCGCCGGCGTCACATTCAAACGCGGCGACGTAGTCGACAACCTTCCGGCCAGAACCGTCCTGTGGACCGGCGGTGTTATAGCGAACACTTTCGGCAATAAACTCGCCGAACGCACAAAAGCGGAAACGGATCGCAGCGGCCGCATTAAGGTCCAGCCGGATCTCACCGTACCGAATTATCCCAACATTTTCGTGGTCGGCGACCTCGCGGCTGCGTCGGGTAAGGGTGACAAGCCCCTCCCCGGCGTCGCGCAAGTTGCGATTCAAGAAGGCACCTATGCAGCGCAGACGATTAGCGCTCGGCTGAAGGGCAAGACAGGCCTGGCCCCCTTTCACTATTTCGACAAAGGCGATATGGCCGTCATCGGACGCGCCGCGGCCGTTGCCAATATCTTCGGCCTGCACTTTTGGGGCTTGCCCGCGTGGCTTATCTGGTTGTTCATTCACCTCTTATACATCGTGGAATTCCAGGATCGCGTGCTGGTTTTTATCCAGTGGGGATTCGAGTATCTCACTTTCAATCGCGGCGCCCGCCTCATCACCGGCGCTGGCGACGGCGATTACCAGGGACCACCGCGCGACACCAATACGTGCTGAACTTCCGAACGCTACACGGTCTGCTGTATTGTTTGTAAATCGCCTAAGCCCAATCATATGAATATGTTTCGCTTGCGCCAGGACGGTGCTTCGCACCGAATGCGCCGCGAGGTTCAAAGCTTCAGGTCTTTTTGCTACCTTGCGATTGCTTCCGTCATGGTCGTGTGGCTGCTTCCCGCCGCTCTTGCGCAGACTCGCGCCTCAGACTCCAAGACGGAAAGCCAAAATGAAGATGCCTTGGTGCGTGACGTCATCCACAACGAAATCGAATCGCAGCTCCGCGACAACTCCCTGTGGTGTTATCGCGAACAACAGCAGGAGGAAAGCAAGCTCAACAAGACTCTCGAGGTGTGCCAGACAAACGACGGCGACCTCGAGCGCCTTGTAGCCGTAAACGGCAGGGAATTGGATTCCGCCGAGAGGCGCGCCGAGGATGAGCGCATTCAATACGTCATCGGTCATCCGGAGCAACTCAGAGCCAAGCAAAAAAAGGAGCGCGAAGACGGCGAACAAGAGCGCAATCTTCTAAAAGTTTTTCCGGAAGCATTCCACTTTCAATGCGAGAGCGAGTCCGGAAATCTCGTCACCTTCCAGTTCCGGCCCAACCCCTATTTTCGGCCCTCTACGCGCGCATCGCAGGTGTTTCACCACATGGAAGGAACGTTGGTGCTGGATGTCCAGCAGAAGCGTTTAGTGGAGATCAATGGCCGGCTGACCAGCGAAGTCAAATTTCTCGGCGGCCTGCTCGGTCACCTGGACAAAAACGGCACATTCGTGGCGAAGCAGCAGGAAGTCGGCAATGACCACTGGGACCTCAGCTTCCTCAGCGTACACATGAACGGCAGAGCCTTATTCTTCAAAACGATCATTGTCCTGGAGAAGAAAACTTTATTCGACTACAAGCCCCTCCCGCGCGGCGAAACCCTCCAGCAAGCCGCCGATTTTCTCAAGCGAGACTGCGACATCCACACCGCGTCGTCCTCAGGGAAGTAAGCAGCCCAGCCTCGGTAGCACGGCCTTCAGCCTGTGCATGCCGACTCACTCGCCTATACGCTAGACCCTGCGACGGCACTAGACCCTGCGACGGCACCACCTGTCATCCCGAACCCGGTCGCCTGGTTTTGGCGAACGGTGTGAGGGATCTGCTTTTGGGCTTTATTCCTTGCTGCCAATCGGGCCTGCGCATTCAGGCGAGCCTAGTGGCACTTTCCCGTGCCCGAATCCACAAACTGTTTCCCGGCCTCGGGAATAAACTGCCAATCGTACTCTCCGCGCGCAATGTCAGCTTCAGCACGCCGTATGGAGTGGCGCCGCCCGCGTGGAATTCGTGATTGCCCGGCGCCGGTCGCGTCCGAGTCCTCACGCGCCCACAAAGTTCGCGTCCCACAAAAGAAAATGGACGCGGTGACGACTGTCACCGCGCCCACTCCTAACACTCGCCTGGAAAGTCTATTCCGCTGCCGGGCTCCAGCGGAAGCCGAACGAAACCGTCGGCTTATAAAATTCGCGCTGGACCGGATAGAGTCCGCTACCGTTGTAGAACCCAAAAACCTCGTTTGTCAGGTTTAGCCCGGAAGCCACGAATTGGAAACCCTTGTGGATGCGGTAGCTGCCCTGAATATCGTACTGAGTGTGGGCATAAAAATACTGATCGCCGGTGGGACCTTTCAATCCCAGGATCGGATCGCGATCATTTTGCGGATTGGTCGGATCGTGAACGTATTGGTACGCGGCGATGTTGGCGTCGTTGTGGCTGATGGCAAAGCGTACGGACAATCGCGACTTGTCGTACGTCAGGTTGAAGTTCCACGTATTCGGCGCTTGCCGCGCCAAAGGAGCGTTGTCCGTGCGTCCACCATCAAACGTTGAAGGGAACGTCACGCGCGACTGCGTGTAGCTGTAGTTTGCGGCAATCCCGAAGCCGTTCAGAAGTCCTGGGAGGAAGGAAAAGCGCTGCTCCCAAGCGGCCTCGATGCCCTGGATATGCGCGCTAGGGCCGTTGATTGGTTCGAATAAGAAGTAACCTGCATTCGGCTGTCCCGCGGGAATCAGCGACCTGGTTGGATAGACGGGGTCGGACAACTGCTTGTAAAAGTATCCGGCCTGCAGGATACCGAGCGGCTGGAAGAAATGCTCGATCAAGATATCGTAATTGTTGGACTTGGTCGGCTTAAGGTCAGCATTTCCAACCGTCACGCTGGGGCCACCCGACGCGTTAGGATCCACCACACTCGTGGGCACCAGGTCGCCGATATTGGGCCGGGAGATGCCTTGGCTAAAGTTGCCTCGAAGGTTGGTGTTGCTCTGAAGTTGATATTGTAGTTGCACGCTGGGCAACACGTTCAAGTAGCCGGTGTTCTGCGTGACCGGTCAACCTGCATAGACACGCTCGTTGGCGTCAAAGAAGGCCCGCTGGGAACGCAGGAAGCTGTTTGCCTGATCCAGCGTGAGGTTGGACTGATTGGCAAGGAAGCTCTGGATGATCTTGTTGTAATCGGTGGTTGGCCCATATGCAGCCGACCCGATTTGAAAGAAATTATCGTAGTAACTGGGATTGGTGTAGCCTCCCTCGACGGTTGAGAGGCCGAGCGGATTGCTGCCGGCGCCAAAAATCTGGTCGTTTTCGTTTTGTGTGGAGTGCGAATTTCGAATTTTCAACCCGATCTCGAAAGTTCCAAGGTGCGAGTGTGCGTTATAGCGCCGGGCCAGCGACGCCGCACCCTGAAAATTGAGCTGTTGGGCGATGTAGTGAGTAATCGAAGTATTCGCAAATTGATACTGGGTCGGGTCGTAGAGGTTTGAGCCGTCAAGGGCGACGAATTTTGGCTTCAGCGGATTACTCTGATTCACCGCAAGGTCCGCGCCGCTAGAGCCTGGGAGTAGGTTTCCATTGTTGTCGTAGTTCGCCGCTGCTCCGTTAAAGTTCGTCGTCGCAAAATCCTGACCGCCGATGTTATGCGAACGGGAGCCCGCAAACTCATAGGTGATCAAGGTGGACGACAGATCGTGCCGCGCGCCCGTCAAGAAACTATAGATCTGCTGGTCCGGGCGGCGTACGTATTGGCGATACTGATAGGAACCCGGCGAGCAAGGATTACTGCCAGGGTTTGTCGCATCTGCTGCCTGGTTAACTGTCTGGCAGTCCAGCGCGTTATTGAATGTGATTACGGAACCGTTCACGGATTTAATCATGTTTCCGGAGTTCGGCGTATAGACAAAAGTGTCGCCGTAATCGTGAAAGTCGGAATAGAGGCCCTTAGCATATACGCTCGTTCCGGGCTTTACGTTGTAGTCGATGCCCGTGGCAAAGCCGTAGCGCGTTCGGTAGTAATTGTAAGAGCGCTCATCCTCGCCGTTTGCCACTGCTACGTTATTGCCCTGTGGCGTTTGCATGATGGTTTGCGATGGTTCGAGATCGTCGATACCGCGGTTCGTCTTATCCCAAGTGCCGCTCAGCAACACGCCAAGTTTCTTGCTGGTGCCAAAGCGCTGGCCAATCGTGCCGTTAATCCCACCTCGTCCGTAGCCGTTCTGAATGGGGTTGTATCCGCCCTGTCCGGCTAAGGTGTAGGTCGGCCTTTCTCCCGCAGTCCGGGTTGCCAGGTTAACGGTGCCGCCGATGCCGTCGGCGTCCTGGTTCGCTGCAAGCGTCTTGAAGACTTCGATGCGCTCGACAAGGTCCGAAGGAACCACGTCCAGCTTGATGTTGCGCACGTTCGTTTCCGGAGAAGGCACGTTCACGCCATTGATCGTCACGTTGCTTAGCCTCGGCTCCGTGCCGCGAATTTGCACGTACTTGCCTTCGCCTTCATCGCGTTCGAGCGAAACGCTAGGCAAGCGGCCGACGGCATCAGCGATATTCGTGTTCGGCAAGCTGGTGATGACCCGCTCGGGCAATACTTGCACGATTTCGTCCGACATACGTTCGATGTTGATGGCCTCTGCCTCGCCTTGCAGCCGTTCTGCGGTGACCATGACCTGATCGTTTACCGAAGCGACCTTCAGCAGCACATCCACAGTAACGGTTTGACCCGCGTCTACCTTCACGGTCGTCGTGAAAGTAGCAAAACCCACGTAGGAAGCCGTCAGCGTATATTCGCCCGCGCGCACATCTGTCATTCGAAACTGCCCTTGATCATCCGAGGCGATTTTTCTTCCCAGAGGGTGCAATTCGATAAGCGCGCTTGGAAGCGGGCCCTTAGCCTCATCCTTAACCGTACCAGCGACAATCCCTTTTCGCTCCTGCGCCGACACTGTCAAGGCCATCAAAAAAATGGCCATTAACGCAGACAAAACTCTCTTTTTGTGACAGATTTCGACAACATACTTCGAAAAATACATGCCACCCCCTATTAAGTTCGCGTTGGTCAGCCCACTCCGGCTGGTCCTGGCGCGTTCCATCGAGCGCAGTAAGCGCCCCACGCTTTATAGGTGATGACTTGTGAACATCGTATGAATACAGGTTAATGGTTGTTTAAAATTGTCCCCACAGACTGTCCGCGTCCAGACTCGATAGCAGGCAGCACTTGGGACGGAATTACTGGTACATTGGTGGCTGGAGAAGGGAATGCCGACCCGTATCATTCTCGCCGACGATCATGCCCTGGTGAGGCAGGGCATCAAGTCCCTGCTGGAGCGCGAAGGCCTGCAAGTGGTTGCAGAGGCTTCCGATGGACGCGAAGCCATTCGCCATGCCGAAGCTCTCGCTCCCGACATTGTGGTGATGGATATAGGTATGCCCACCCTCAACGGCATGGAAGCCGCCCGCGAGCTTGCGCGCACTTGTCCCAAGGTCAAGCCCATCCTCTTGACCCAGCACGACGAGCCTCAATACGTTTCCGCCGCTTTAAGCGCCGGTGTGAAAGGCTACATACTAAAGAGTCAGATCTCCAGCGACCTGATTCACGCGATTCAGCAAGTCTTGCGTGGACACGTCTACCTGAGTCCCGGCATTTCCGCTGCCGTGATGGCTGCTTATAATTCGAAGACGGAAATCCCCGCGGATCCTCTGACCTCGCGAGAGCGCCAGGTGCTGCAATTGATCGCCGAGGGAAAATCCACGAAGGACGTCGCCGCCCTTTTGGGAGTTAGCGTCAAAACCGCGGAGTCTCATCGCTCGCGACTCATGCAGAAGCTCGACATCCATGAAACAGCCAGCCTCGTTCGCTACGCCGTGAAACACGGCCTCGTCCAAATCTGAGCGGATCTGTATCACGAGATGTAAATGTGAGCGCGTACCTCCATCACTCTGCGGAAGCTATCGCCATCTGTGAAGTCGCGTGGGGCCTCGTGTAGTTGATCCAGATTTCTGCCGCGATCATTTGTAGCGTGAATCCAATCCAGAATGCGGTGCCAAAAAATTCCCTCGGTTCCGGCCGGTGCCCGCGCAGCACCGCCGCTGCAAAGAAGGTCCCCATGATCGGCCGGATCGTTGCCACCGCAAGTCCAATGCCATAGCCGCGAATCATCCACTCGCGGTGCTGCGCGAACTCCCGCCGCAGCGCATGCCACAGCGCTTTCCCCAGCGCGATCAGGAAAAAACTACCGAACAGTACGATTGCGGCCTTCTCATCCACACCGCCGATGGTTTTACCGAACGCCAGCGTCAACCCCGTGACGCCCACCACCGCGCTTGCGGTAAGAAAGATCCTGCCCGACCATCGGTGAACTTGCGGATAATTCGAGCGCAGACTCCGCACGAATTGCAGCGGTCCCAGGACCATAAACAGCATCGCCGGCAAAATGTGCGCCAGCGTCAGAGTTCTTCGATTCGCGAACGCGCTGTCCATATCCGCCGCCGGATTATTCCGCGCGCTCATCGCTCCCGGCTTCACCAGCACAACGGTTCGCCGCGTAGCAACCGCGATGCCAATAAACGCCAGAAAAATCACTGCGGCCCACAAAAATCGTACCAGCGTGCGATTCGCCTTCATCACCTGCGCTACCTCTACTAAGGCATACGCAGCCGCCCACCGATTTATAACCAATGTATGTGCTAGGCGCTGGCTGCTGCTTGCCTCGCGGGTGCCGGGCTCTCCTAGCTCAGTGCGGCCTTCAACCGCTTCGTGGTCTTCTGCAACTGTCGCTTCAAAGCCTCAACTTGCTTCGCAATATCCTCCAGCTCCTGTTTGGCGATTAGGCCTGCCTTGGCCACCTGATGCGCCTTGCGATCCGCTTTCCCAATTGCCGTGCCAATGCCCACCGCCACGCGGGTCAACTTATCTTTCCGAGCCATCGTGCCCTCCACAACAAATGCCCGCCATCCTATACCCCAAAATCGCCGCAGCCAAGCACCGTTCCGTGTCCGTCAGCGGCGTTTCTTGCTTTCGATCTGCGCGATGCGCGCCTTCACCAGCTTCTTAACGAGCGCAGCCGGCAGGGGCTGGTCGGTGGGGAACTGGATGGTCCCTTTGGATGTGGAGAAACCTGTGAGTTCCTTCTTGAACGCTTCGATCACTGACGAAGTAGGGAACAGACTGCAGTGCTTGGAAAACGCAGCGAACCACACCAGCACTTGCTTGTGCCTGAACGCAGGAATCCCATAGCTGATGGTCTCGGTCGCCTCCGGCGGCACCGCGGATCGAATCGCCGCGCGCACCTTGTTCAAGGTGCTGCGAGCTGGTTCCGGGACACGGGCAAGATATTCATCAATGTTTTTCGGAGGGCTTTTCGGAGCGCCGTGTCCTTTCGCCGCAGAACCGCGTTTGCCAGATTTCGCTTTTTTCATGCGGGCACTGCTCCAACCTGGGGCGCCTCAACAATTTTTGCCAGTTCAAGGTATCGGCAAAGAGCGTTCGCCAGTTGCATCTGGCGAGGACTGCGGCAATCGGGTTCGAGCAGTTTCGGGCTTCCTACCAGGATCACGTTTGACATAGCTCGCGATGTTGCCACATTCAGCCGGTTCAGGCTGTACAAGAATTCCATTCCGCGAGGCGCATCTTCCGGCGACGACGTCGTCAGCGAATAAATCACCACCGGCGCCTCCTGCCCCTGAAACTTGTCCACCGTCCCGATCCGCATTCTCGGCAGGCGCGCCGACAAATCCGCCACCTGTGCGTTATACGGCGCCACAATCAAGATGTCTTCTTCCTTCAGCCGGCGGCTGTTACCCGCGCCGTAAAACCATTTCACCTCCGGCTTCAGCAATCCCTCCGCGATCCGCGCCACAACCTCCACTTCCGCGGCGCACGAGTTCCGATTTCCCTCATGCTTCACCGGAACAAACCACAACCCCGCTCCATTCAGCCATGCGTGCCCTTCCAAAACTCTGCTTTGCGCAATCGCATGCGAACTCAGCTTGCCCTCATAGAAGACCTCAGAGGTAAATTTGCAAACCTCCGGATGCAACCTCCAGGTATGCGGCAGCAGAAAACCCATGTCCTGCGAAATCGTCTTCCGCCCATCCAGCAAATGCTCGAGTGCCGATTTTTCGGCTCCATCCGGATGGCTTCCTTTCAAGGGCCGCTCCAACTGTTGCGGATCACCAAGTAGGACGAGGTTCTTCGCCGCTTGCGACACTGCAATCACGTCCGCAAGCGCCATCTGCCCCGCTTCATCGATGAACAACACGTCTACGGCTTCAAATGCTTCCTCTGGACACCACAGCCATGATGTTCCCCCGACGACATTGGCCTTGCCGCCGCGCAGCGCCTCCCAAGCCTCTTCGTTGTTCTTCCTCGCGACCGCAACTCCTTCGCTCTCCTCACCGTCGTTGTCTCGATGCAGGCAGCGAACACCCGCAATATCCCTTTCATTCGCTGCCTCGACTACTTCGTCCAGCAAATTACGAATCACCTTGTGACTCAACGCCGTCACTCCGACCTTTTTTCCTTGCTTCACAAGTTCGCAGATCATCCGCGCACCTGTGTAGGTCTTTCCGGAGCCGGGAGGTCCCTGGATTGCAAATGCTGAATCCTTTAGGGCCAGCGCGATTCGGCTCGCCGTGTTTTCAGTCGTCTCCGCCGTCAGTGGCTGGATTGTCTCGCCACCAACAAGACGCGGCGGCCTTCGCAGGAGCAAATCTCGGCCCGCCCGAAATGGCCCGACCGCATCAATTCCATTTTTCGCAACCCACGCACCGAGCCGGTAGAGTGACTCGGCGTGTTCTTTCACCTCAAACGGGCGGTCCCAGACGTAAACGGCCGTGGGATGCGTTTCCGCCGTCCTTCTCGTTTTCTTGACGTCTACCGTGCGTCCCACCACGTCCACCGCTACCACGCTTCCGAATTTCTCGGCCCTCCAGTAGAGGTCTTTCTCGCCGCGGGCCTCTGTTTCCTGTTTTACGAACGAGTAGCGATCTACTGGAATGTTTCGGTCGACAAGCAATCGCTCCACGAACTTCAGGCCCGCCAAGCCCGATCGCTCTTCCAGCAAATCCTCATCGTCCAGCTCCGCCAGCCGGTAACCTTCCCAGTAAGTTGCCTTGTTCTCGCGCCGGTGCCAGTCCAATAACTGGGCTAATAACCATCGCGCCTGTTGCTCCTCTCCACGCGCGCTCGAATCTGCCGGAATTCCCTCTGTAAGCTTCTCGACCAATGCCGCAATCCGCTTTTGCCGCTCGTCGAGCTCTTCGGACGCGTTTTCATCTCTATCCGCAAGTCGCGGCACGTTCATTCCGCGTGCCACTAATTTCTGTCGTTCGATTTCCAGCCAATCGCGCAGGGCCGCTGCCGAAAAGCAGTCTTCGCTGTTGTAGCCCTCCATCGTTTTCCGGGTTTCGTCCGGCATATTTTCCAGGTTTCGTTCCAGTTCCAGCCGGTGCTCCACGTAGCGCATCGCCGCGCGGGATTCGTCGAGCGGCGTTTTCCGCTCGAATCCGTAGAACGCTTCGAGCTTTTTGAGTGAATACTCTTCCACGCTGGCTCGCACGCCCTGCTTGAACGCTTGGTGCAAATCCACTAGCGTCCCCGCGCGCAACAATCGGTCGATCTCGTCCTCCCGCGTCGCGTACATGCCCATCAGGCGCTTCAGCGTTCCTGGCTCATACGCTCCGAAGTGATAGACGTGCATCTGCGGATTGATCCCGCGCCGCCGCATGATTTCGTCCACCAGCCACTCGAAGCCTTTCTTTTCATCCTCGCGGTTCAATGCCCAGCGCTTTTCGTAACGTAGCTCGCTGTCCCTCGCGGTTCAATGCCCAGCGCTTTTCGTAACGTAGCTCGCTGTCCCCCTTCTTGAACGCAAACCCGAACAAGTATTGCAGGCCCGATTCGCCGACGAACGGATCGCCTTCCAGGTCCACAAACACGTCGTCTGCTGATGGCTCCGGCAATCTGCAAAAACCCATTCCTTCCGCGACTGGCAAAAGCAGCTCATGCACTAACCTCTTTTTCGTGCATCCTGTCACCTGCACGCGCGCCTGCTCGCGCACTTTTTCGATGGCCTCTCGCGATCCGTGCTGCGGCCTCTCCTTCAGTGGTATCGGCAGCACCGCCAGTTTCGCCATTGTCTCGGTGTCCCACGCAACCAACTGCTCCCGGTGTTGCCGCCGGATTCCCGCCACCAGCGACAAATGATCGTCCCCGCGCCTCTGCTCATCGCACTCGCGAAACCACCGGCACACGTCGCAGTGCGGCACCGGTTCCGGGTACGTCCCGTTTCCGCCGCCATTTTGCACGGCTCGCGCCAACCGTCCCTTAACGTAGCGGAAGTACGCGGCATACTCCGCCACGCGATACGCTTCGCCCTCAAAATCCTCGCCGGGAGGAATCACCCACATCCATTCCGGATCGCATCCCTGAATCTTTGCCAGCAGCTCCGAGTACAACGAAATTTGCAAAATCGTGGCCGCTTTCGTTTCCCGCGCCAGCTTCGTATCGGCGACTTCATACGACCAATCCCATTTCGTGCCGCGCTTCGCGACGCGCCGCAAGACATCCGGCCGGCCAAACCACTCGCCTCCCGCCAGCGCGCCCTGTGCGATCACGTCCGCGCCCTGCTCCATCAGCCTTCGCGTTTCTTGCAGAAGCTCTTTCTCGTCTTTGATCTCCGCAAGATTCTCCACGCGCAGCTTTTTCTGCTCCTTTAAGTACGTAAGGTAGGCTCGTTCGTGTCGCTCGCCGCGTTCCCGAATGACCACAAGGTCGGGCGCCGCCCAGTCCGGCGCCCGTTTCTCGCCTCGCGCAACCTGCAAATCCAGCGTAGTCACATGCCTGCAGGCCAAGTGATTGCTCAAGTCGGTTGCAGCCAAACGAATCTGCTCGGTAACTAGTTTCATGTTGTAGTCGCACGACCTCAGTTTTGAATGTCCATCCTACTCCAAGGATGACCGAACTCAGGTTATGCCGCGCTTCCGTGAGACTTTTCATCCCCATGCTTCGTAATCATATGTAAGGGGAATTGCGATGAAATCCTCTTTTTGGCCGGATGTGCTCCTGGACCTAACCAGTTCAAAGGAACAGCCAGCGAACACAACGTGGTCGCGGGCTTCTGGCTTGGGCTCTGGCAGGGCTTTATTGCTCCGCTCGTCTTTCTGGCCTCGCTGTTCAAAAGCAACTTCAGTATCTACGAGGTTCACAACAATGGAGCTTGGTACAACTTTGGCTACCTCTTCGGCCTGGCCAGCTTCTTCGGTGGCGGCGGCAACCGGGCGGCGCGTCGGAACTAAATCCGGCGCTGACCTGCGACCAAAACGGTCGGTCCCATCTTAGATCGCTTAGTCGCCGTGTGCGATTTCCGGCGGCGAGCACTTCCTCAGCGCAACAACCGCGTAAGCAATTCTTCCAGCAGAGCTCGGCTTTGCGTATTCATCTTGGTAAATTCGACACCCATCCCCTCACCAGGCACGATGTTCCGGACAACCGCC
>WNFR01000421.1_pt1 | contig 43030 bp, 42 predicted proteins | sample 5400221 | NCBI WGS metagenome assembly WNFR01 (sample SAMN13153357, study PRJNA577476) | soil metagenome | isolation source: 40 cm soil under Madrone tree | place: USA:California | collected 2016-06-14 | reverse complement strand
AGTCCGTTGCGCTGATACTCGGCACGAGTGATTTCAGTCCACGGCATGGTGCTCTCCCTCGAATCTTCGCAAATCCGATGGAATCACAGCCTGCTGAAATCACTCACTGCTTTTTGGGTCAGGCTCTGAGGAGCGGCGTCTTCGCCGCGTCTCGAAGGATGGTAGCAGGCGGTCGCCGCGCGAATCGCGCGGCTCCTCACCATGAGGGACAAGATTCTCTTCACCGCGCCGCACCGAGCGAGCGCAACACCGCTTCGCCCGGCCAGCAATCCACCTTGAGGCCGGCCGATTTCTGGTAGGCGCCGAGCGCCGCGCGAGTCTTCATTCCGGCCTTGCCGTCGATCTTGTCCGCGTAAAGACCGATGCGCGTGAGGTGGCGTTGCATGGCTTCGACATCGACGGTGCGCAACTGCGTCGAAGCCGACCACGGTGTCGCAAACGGCTCTTTGTTCAACATGCGGTCGCTGAGATGACCGACGAATAGCACGTAGAGATCCGAAAAATTATATTCCTTGATGACGAAGTAATTCTTCGTGACCAGAAACGCCGGACCGTAGATGCCTTCCGGCTGCAGCAGCGAAGCGGCTTGGGCCTGCTCGGCGGGCTTGAGCTTTTGACCGCGCACCGGCACGAAGCCGTCGCGCAGCCACTCGCCGATCGGTTTTGTCACTTCGGGCACGCCCATGATGCAATCGACATTCGCCGGCGCGCGCACTTCATAGGCCCAACGCACGCCGCTTTCCCACCCCTTGTTGACGAGTTGCTGGGCTGCGGAGGCGAGCGCGTCCGGCACCGAGTGCCAGATGTCGATCCGGCCGTCGCCGTCGAGATCGAGGCCATGCTTGTAGAATTCCGAGGGCAAGAATTGCGTGAGCCCGGTGGCGCCGGCCCAGGACGAGCGCATGTCCTTGCGCGCCACCACGCCATCGCCGATCATCTTCATCGCCAGAATGAACTCGTTGCGGTACTGCTCCTTGCGCCGGCCGACATAGGCTTGCGTCGCCAGCACGCGAAGCCCGTCGTAAGGCAGCGCGTAACGGCCGTAGTCGGTTTCGCGGCCCCAGATCGCGAGCACGATCGTCGCCGGCACGCCAAAGCGCGCTTCGATCGCGCCCAAATCAGCGTGGTACTTCTGCAGCAGCCGCTGGCCTTCGGTCGCAAGCCGCGCGATGCCGGTTTCTTTCAGATAATCGGCCGGCACCTGCACGAACTCCGCTTGCGCCGGCGCGCCGGTCGCAGGCCGCCCGGGCAAGATCAGATCGGGCAAATTGTAATCGGGCTCGAGGCCGCGCGTCTCGGCGTCGAATGTCGCGCGCGACACGCCGGCGGCTTGCGCGTCCGGCCAGAGCGAAGCGATGAATTGCGTAAAGGCGGCGTCGGCGGCACGGGCGGAATTCGCACAGGCCACTACCGCTATAACTAAGAAGGTAAACAGGGCACGATTCGCGGCGTTTATAAGTGTGATATGCTGCATGTGCGCATACTATTACGTTTAAGTCGGGACGGCACTATGACCTGCCTAATCTCGGAAAGGGATATGCACCGCAAGGAGCGGCGAATCTATGAAAAAGCCCAAGCCGCGTCCTGCCTTCAAAACCGAGGCCGAGGAAAGGAAGTTCTGGGAAACGCACGACTCCACCGATTACATCGACTGGAGCAAGGCCGAGCGCGTGCGCTTTTCCAACCTGAAGCCTTCGACCACGGCGATTTCAATTCGCCTGCCGCTGGGCTTGCTTGAACAGATCAAGATCGCCGCCAACAAGCGCGACGTGCCGTATCAGTCGCTGATCAAGATGTGGCTCGCGGAGAAGGTGGGCTAGTCGAGTTCGATCGGCCTCACCGCGTCAGTTTCTTGTACTTCACGCGGTGCGGGATGATGGAATCCTGACCGAGCCTGCGCATCTTGTCTTTTTCATAGTCCTGGAAATTGCCTTCGAACCATTCGACGTGACTGTCGCCTTCGAAGGCCAGGATGTGCGTGGCGATGCGGTCGAGGAACCAGCGGTCGTGGCTGATGATCACGGCGCAGCCGGCGAAATCCTCCAGCGCCTCTTCCAACGCGCGCAACGTATCGACGTCGAGGTCGTTGGTAGGCTCGTCGAGCAAGAGGACGTTGGCGCCGGATTTGAGCATCTTGGCGAGATGCACGCGGTTGCGTTCACCGCCGGAGAGCGAGCCGACTTTCTTCTGCTGATCCGCGCCCTTGAAATTGAACGTCGAGCAGTAACCGCGCGAATTGACCTCGCGCTTGCCGAGCAAGATCAGTTCATTGCCGCCGGAAATTTCTTCCCACACGCTCTTCTTGCCATCGAGCGAATCGCGCGACTGGTCGACATAGCCGAGATGCACGCTCTCGCCGACCGTGATGCTGCCTTTGTCCGGCGTCTCCTGCTTGGTGATCATCCGGAACAGCGTGGTCTTGCCGGCGCCGTTCGGGCCGATCACGCCGACGATGCCGCCGGGCGGCAATTTGAAGGTGAGGTCGTCGATCAGGAGGCGGTCGCCGAAGGCCTTGCCCAAACTCTCGAAGTCGATGACGTTCTGGCCCAAGCGTTCGGCCACGGGAATCGTGATCTGCGCGGTCTGGGTCTGCTTTTCGCTGGCCTGCTTCAAGAGCTCTTCGTAGCGCTGATAGCGCGCCTTGGATTTGGCCTGGCGAGCTTTCGGCGAGGCCGCGATCCATTCCTGCTCGCGCGCCAGCGTGCGTTGATGCGCGGCCTCCTCGCGCCCCTCCTGTTCGAGACGCTTTTGCTTCTGCACCAGCCAGGACGAATAATTCCCCTCGTAGGGAATGCCCTTGCCGCGATCGAGTTCGAGAATCCAGCCCGTGACATTGTCGAGGAAATAGCGGTCGTGGGTGACGATCAGGATCGCGCCGGGGTAGTTGCGCAAATGGCCTTCGAGCCACGACACGGACTCCGCGTCGAGATGGTTGGTCGGCTCGTCCAGCAGCAAAAGTTCCGGCTGGTCGAGCAGCAACTTGCAAAGCGCGACGCGGCGGCGCTCGCCGCCGGAGAGCTTTGAGACCTCGGCATCGTCGGGCGGGCAGCGCAACGCGTCCATCGCCTGATCGACCTTACTGTCGAGATCCCAGAGCCCCGCGGCCTCGATCTCGTCCTGCAATTTGGTCATCTCGTCGGCGGTCTCTTCGGAATAATTGACCGCGAGTTCGTTATAGCGATCGAGGATCGCCTTCTGCTTGGCGACGCCCAGCATGACGTTTTCACGCACGCTCTTCGTCGGGTCGAGCTGCGGCTCCTGTTCGAGGTAGCCGACCCGCGCGCCCTCGGCGACCCAGGCCTCGCCGTTATATTCCTTGTCGAGGCCGGCCATGATCCTCAAAAGCGTCGATTTACCCGAGCCGTTGACGCCGAGCACGCCGATCTTGGCGTCGGGATAAAACGAAAGATGGACGTTATCGAGCACCTTGCGAGTCGGGTAGCTCTTGGACAGGCCTTGCATGAAATAGACGAACTGACGGGCCATCGCGATCCCTTGAAACCGTGAATTTACGGAAATTTTGCTGCCGCTGATGTAGCGGCGCGGCCGCCAAAGGGCAACCGCGGGGCAAGCGTTTTCCATCCGTTCACCAGTATCATTACGGGTATCGACAATTGAAACCTTCTTTTAATGACTCAGGCCGAACCTACCCTCAGCGCCTCGAAAAAGCGCTTCGCGCGACCGAAGTCGCGGAAAGAAAAAGGCAGGACTCGTCATGACGACCGTCGCATCCACGTCCCCCGCATTGGGCCATCATGAGCGCGAGCATGGCTTGCTCGCCGACATCCGAACCTTCTGGCGCCAGTTTTTCGAAACGGTGTCCGACCCCTACCGGCCGGAATTGCATTATATGCGCGGCCCGGGCCCCGCCTGCCGCGCCAAGCAGCAGGCCGCGTCGCAGCTGCGTTCCAACTGATCGTCTTCAGTATCCACGGCCACAAAGGCTTTTGAGGCCGCGAGGCGCGTTTTTTCTGCCCGAACCGCTTCTTTTCGTGCCGCGGACGCTTTTTCGCGCCTTCGCCGCTTGCACGTTCAGGCGCGGCGCGCGACCATGGCGCTTTCCTCGAACGGCGCGTTTTTCGTAACCGCCATCGCCACCATGAACGGACTTCTCCATGACGCGGCTGCGCTGTGCAATTCTCGACGACTATTTCAACCTGGCTTTGAAGGTCGCGGACTGGTCGAAAATCGAAGACCGTATCGATGTCACGGTGTTCAACCAGCCCTTCGCCTCCGGTGAAGAAGCGGCCAGCGCACTGAAGGATTTCGAGATCATCTGCGCGATGCGCGAGCGCACGGCGTTTCCCCGCGCGATGTTTGCGGCATTGCCCAAGCTGAAACTCCTGATCACCTCGGGCATGCGCAACGCTGCGATCGATATGGAGGCCGCCAAGGAGAGGCAGGTGGTGCTGTGCGGGACGCATTGGCCCCGCGATCCGACCGCGCCGCTGACCATGGGCCTGATCCTGGAACTGACCCGCAATATCGGCCGCGAGAGTGCCCGCATGCATGCCGGCGAACCCTGGCAGGCATTCGTCGGCACCGAGATCGAGGGCAAGACATTGGGCGTGGTCGGGCTCGGCAAGCTGGGAGCCAAGGTCTCAAAGCTCGCGCAGGCGTTCGGGATGAACGTGATCGCCTGGAGCCCCAACCTGACGCCTGAGCGATGCAAGGAAGTCGGCGTCACCTACGCCACCAAGGAGGAATTGTTCTCAACCGCCGATATCATCACCATCCATGTGGTGCTGAGCCAGCGCTCGCGCGGTCTTGTCGGGCGCGATGATCTCGCGCGCATGAAGCCTTCGAGCTATCTCGTCAATACCGCACGCGGACCGATCGTCGACGAAACGGCGCTGTTGGAAGCGCTGAAAACTCGCAAGATCGCGGGCGCCGCGGTGGACGTCTTCTCCGTCGAGCCGCTGCCAACAGATCATCCCTTCCGCAAGCTCGACAACCTCGTGCTGACGCCGCATCTCGGTTACGCCACAAAGGAAACTTTCATCGCCCATTACAACCAAATGGTCGAAGGCATCGACGCATGGTTCAGGGAAGAGCCGTTGCGGAGGTTGGCGTAGGACCAACAAAAAGGCGCGCCACGGCACGCCTTTCGTGATGCGGTATGATGAAACTCGTCGCGGTTTAGCGCACCGTCACGGGTGCAGGCAGCGGCGGCACCACGGTCGGAGCCGTGCCGGGTAAGCCAGCGCCCGGGGCCGGCAGCGGCTGTGCCAAGGCGGTGGTGGTCGAGCCCGGGGGTGGGCCGCCGGGAAACACGACGACGCGGGTGCCGACCTTGACGCGATCGAACAGGTCCGAGACGTCCTCGTTGAGCATGCCGATACAGCCCGAGGAGACGAACTTGCCGATCGTCGAAGGCTGGTTGGTGCCGTGGATGCGATACACCGTCGAGCCGAGATACATCGCACGCGCCCCGAGCGGATTGCCCGGACCGCCGGCCATGAAGCGCGGCAGATAAGGCTGGCGCTCGATCATCTCGGTCGGCGGATGCCAATCCGGCCATTCCGCCTTGCGCGAGATTTTCTGGACGCCGTTCCAGGTGAAGCCGTCGCGGCCGACGCGGACGCCGTACCGGATCGCGCGCCCGCCGCCGAGCACGTAATAGAGGTAGGTGTGCGAGGTATCGACGATCAGCGTTCCCGCCGGCTCCTTGGTGACAAAGGCCACTTCCTGCCGGCGCAAATTCGGCGGCAAATCCGCCGGACCGACTTCCGGCTGTTCTTCCGGCGGCAGCGACGACAACACCACGGGCCGGCCGTCAGCTCCCGGCGCCGACTGCACCGTTCCGGTGGCGCCGGTCGGAGGTCCGATGGGCTCGGGCGGACGCAAGCCGCGATCCTCGTTCGGATAGACCACACCCGGAGCCGGAATGCGGCCCTCATTGCCGCGATCCGAATAGATCACCGGTGGCGGTCCGTCAGGGCGGCCATAGCGCGGATCGTCGGGCGAAAGGATCGGTCCCGTCGGCACGCCGCGATCGGAGTAAACCGGCGGAGCACGGGCGGGACGGCCATAACGGGGATCGTCGGGTGAGAGGATGGGACCTGTTGGCACGCCACGGTCGGAATAGATCGGCGGGCCAGCGGGACGGCCATAGCGTGGATCGTTCGGCGAAAGAATCGGACCCGGCGGCGACAACGCGGTCGAACCCCGCCCATTCGGGTCTTCGTCGTCTTCCAACGCGTCGAAATCCGGCACGCCAGCGCCCCGGCGGCGATAATCGGACGGATAGCCGCCCGGCACGTAAGGCGGGGGCGAAGCTGAATAAATCGAACCGGGGGGGACCGGATAGGCCTGCTGGGCCAGCGCGAGCGAGGTTCCCGCCACGGCAGCCGTCAAGGCAGCACAAATCGTCAGAATGCGTTTGGTCATCATCGCTCTTGTATAGTCCCCAAGCCGACACCAGCCCGTTAACGGGAGATGGGGGAAGATCGCGGCGCATTCAAGACAAATCCAGGTGATTCCTGCCCGATTTGGGCAATTTCTAACGTTCGAAAGAGCCAGCGTTGCGGCAAAGTCGCACGGCCAAGGAAAACAATTTGGACATGGGCGCGGAGGCGCCTGCCGCAGAATTTTAACAAACGGCGCGAGGCCGTTGCGGTAGTCTGGACGAGCCTGATTCGCTGCGCATTGGCGGTGCCCGTTGCTCGCGATCGCAGCTCAAGTTTTGTGGTCACCGCGTTCCCGACAGCCCAAAAGCCTTCGCAGCCATTGCCGAAGGCGGACTTCGACGCCCCATGCTCCCCGGCTTCCGTTTTCTGTTCGCCGCGATCGCCTTGACGATGTCGATCCTGATCTTCGGGCTAGGCGCGGCGGCGCTGCTGCGCGCGGCGCATGAGGAGTTCGCCAGCGTTCCGTCCTGGCGCGCGGCGCCCGAGACAATGTTCGCGCAGCCGAGTGAGGCCTCGCGCCCCGTGTTGGCGATGCTCCGCATCGAACCGCGAGTCGACGAGCAAAAGGCCCCGGACAACATTCCTACCGAGGTTTCGCCCGCGGAGCCGACGGCGGGCGCTTCCACCCCGGATGAGCCGACCGCCGCGCTGCCGGAGACCGCCAAATTCGAAACCCCGGTCGATGAAAGTTCGGCACCGATCGGTAACACCGACACAATCGAGACCAAGGTCGCCGCAAACGAAGCGATCTTGGTGCCGCTCGACGAACCTGTCGCGCCCGTGACCGAACAAACAAGTGCGCTTGTTTCGCCGGACAACACCCCAGCCAATCCGACGATCACGCCTGCGAAAATCGCCACGCTGAGCAACCCAGCCGTCCTCATCGATGCACCGCAACCGGCAAAGGCCTCGGCCGCTAAAGCCGACAACAAGACAAAGCCCAACCAGGACGCGATCAAGAAGCGCTTGCAGGCGCGGCAAGCTGCGCAGCGTCGCAGAATCGCGTTGCGCGCACGGTTGGCGCAACAGCAACAGCTCCAGCAAGCCGATCCGTTCGCTCAACCGGCCACTCAGCCAACCATTCAACCGGCGACCGCTACGCGCAAGCGCTGAGGTCTGGCGGGAGTCAAGTCGGACCCGTCGCGGCCGGCGGTCCGTCGGGCAAGCCCCATTCGGCCCACGAGCCGTCGTAAAGCGCGGTGCCGCGCACCCCCAGCCGATAAAGCGCAAGCGTCAACACCAGCGCGGACACACCGGAGCCGCAGGTCGTCACGATTGGCTTTTCCATATCGACACCCGCGCTCGCGAACGCCCGCCGCAACTCTTCCAGCGGCTTCATCGCGCCGGTCTTGGCATCGAACAATTCGCCATACGGCACGTTGCGGCTGCCCGGGATGTGACCGGCACGACGGCCCGGCCACGGCTCGGCGACCGTGCCTTCGAAACGCGGGCGTGGCCGCGCATCGACTAGTTGCTCGGCCTGCGTATTGAGATTGTCGAGCAGTTGCTGCTTGTCGCGGACGAAGCGGGAATCGAACTTGGCCTGGAATTTTCCAGGTTTCGCCGTGACCTTCCCGGACTCCGTGGCGCGTCCTTCGAGACGCCATTTCTGCAGGCCGCCGTCGAGCACTTTCACTCGTGCGTGGCCGAACGACAAAAACATCCACCACGCCCGCGGTGCGGCGACCCAGGCGCCGGAGTCATAAGCGACAACGGTGTCGTCGGAGGAAATGCCGAGCGCCGAGACATCCTTCGCGAAGTGTTCGGCGTCCGGATACATATGCGGCCGCGAGTCATTCGGGTCGGCGATGGTGCTGACGTCGAAAAACACCGCGCCCGGAATGTGAGCGCGAAGATAATCCTCCGATGGCGGCGGCAGCACACCGGGCAATTTGTACGACGCGTCGATGATTTTGATTTTTGGATCGTCGAGATGGGCCGCGAGCCAATCGGTGGAGACCAGCGGATCGTCGTTGAGTGTCATGGACGTAAATCTCCTTGTTGTCGTTCCAAGGCACGAACCTGGAATGACGAAGTCAAATGCTAACTCTTCGCCGCCTTCGGCTCGACCTTCTCGACCGGACCGCCGGCGTCGCGCCAGGCGGCGAAGCCGCCGCCGATATGCGCGACCGGCTTTAATCCCATGTCGTGGGCGGTTTTCGCCGCCAAGGCCGAGCGCATGCCGCCCGCGCAATGAAAAATGAATTTCTTGTCTTGCTGAAAAATCGGCTTCGCGTAGGGGCTTAAGGGATCGATCCAGAATTCCAGCATGCCGCGGGTGCAGGAGAACGCGCCGGGAATCCGCCCCTCGCGCTCGATCTCACGGGGATCGCGGATATCCACGATCACGACGTCGTCGCCTTGCGCGGCCTTGATGGCGTCCGCGGCGCTCAAGGTTTCGATCTCCGCATTGGCTTCGTCGACCATCGCCTTGATGCCGCGGTGGATGGTTTGGGGCATTGTTCTTACCTTTAGTTCGACAGTATAGCAGCAAGAGAGGTCGGCCCCCTCTCCCGTAGGGAGAGGGTTGGGGTGAGGGGTTACGGTCTATCGATGGGCTGTAACCCCTCACCCGGCGCTGTGCCATAGCCGAAGCTTCGCTTCGGCGTTCTTCCTAAAAACGGCCGCCGAAGGCAGCCTATGCCTCTCCCAATGGGAGAGGTGAAGCCGAATTCGTGGCGACTATTCACAAATATTAACTACCGCACCAACTCCTTCATCGCGCCTTCCAGACCTTCGATCGTGATCGGAAACATGCGCTGTGAAAAGATCTGGCGGATGATGGTGGTCGATTCCGAGTAATCCCAATGTCGCTGCGCCACCGGATTGAGCCACACCGCCTGCGGATAGGTGCGGGTGACGCGCTCGAGCCAGACCGATCCGGCTTCTGCATTGACATGCTCGACCGAACCGCCCGGCACCATGACTTCGTAGGGCGACATCGAGGCGTCGCCGACGACCACCACTTTATAGTCGTGCGGATATTTATGCAGCACGTCCCAGGTCGGTGTGCGGTCGGTGAAGCGGCGACGGTTCTCCTTCCACACGCCTTCATAAAGACAGTTGTGGAAATAGAAATACTCCATGTGCTTGAATTCGCTTTTCGCCGCCGAGAATAATTCCTCGACCTGTTCGACGTGCGAATCCATCGAGCCGCCGATATCGAAGAACACCAACACCTTGACGGCGTTGCGCCGCTCGGGGCGCATATGCACGTCGAGATAGCCGTGGTTGGCGGTCTCCTTGATCGTGGTGTCGAGATCGAGTTCGTCGGGCGCGCCGGTGCGGGCGAATTTGCGCAACCGCCGCAACGCGACCTTGATGTTGCGAATGCCAAGCTCGACATTGCCGTCGAGGTCCTTGAACTCGCGGCGGTCCCACACTTTCACCGCGCGGAAATTGCGGTTCTTTTCCTGCCCGATGCGCACCCCTTCGGGATTGTAACCGTAGGCACCGAACGGCGAGGTGCCGGCGGTGCCGATCCATTTGCTGCCGCCCTGATGCCGGCCCTGCTGCTCTTTGAGGCGCTCGCGCAGCGTTTCCATGAGCTTGTCCCAGCCCATCGCCTCGATCTGCTTCTTCTCTTCCTCGGTGAGATATTTCTCCGCGAGCTTCTTCAGCCACTCGGCGGGAATCTCCGCCTTCTCCATGGCGTCGAGCAGGCTCTCCAGCCCCTTGAACACGGTGCCGAATACGCGGTCGAACTTGTCGAGATTGCGCTCGTCCTTGACCAGCGCCGCGCGCGACAAATAGTAGAAATTCTCCACCGTCTGTTCGGCGAGATCGGCATTGAGCGCTTCCATCAGCGTCAAATATTCGCGCAAGGTCACCGGGACCTGCGCGTCGCGCAACGATGTGAAGAATTGCAAGAACATGCATGACAGATTGCCCGCCGGACCGCCAACGTCAAGGCCTCGACGGGCCTGGACCTGTCGGGTTTTTCAACTAGAATTGACCTTGCGAAGACTTTATCCCCGCAAACGGCCGTCGATCTGGTGTCGGGACGCTCACTGCTCCTGCGCGAACCCGGCGCGTCGTTCGCGCTGAAAAATATAAGCACAAGGCAAAGACTCCGATGAAATTTACCGGCACCAAAGACTATGTCGCGACCGACGATCTCAAGGTCGCCGTCAACGCCTCGATCGTGCTCGAGCGCCCGCTTTTGATAAAGGGCGAGCCCGGCACCGGCAAGACCGTGCTGGCGGAGGAAGTCGCCAAGGCGATCGGCGCGCCGCTTCTGACCTGGCACATCAAATCCACCACCAAGGCGCAACAAGGCCTCTACGAATACGACGCCGTGTCACGTTTGCGCGACAGCCAGCTCGGCGATGCCAGGGTTTCCGACATCAAGAACTACATCAAGCGTGGAAAATTATGGGAGGCGTTCACCCACCAGACGCGCCCGGTGCTTCTGATCGACGAGATCGACAAGGCCGACATCGAATTCCCCAACGATCTTCTGCTCGAACTCGATCGCATGGAGTTCTTCGTCTACGAGACCGGCGAGACCATAAGAGCGAAGTTGCGTCCGATCGTGATGATTACTTCGAACAACGAGAAGGAATTGCCGGACGCGTTCCTGCGCCGATGCTTCTTCCACTACATCAAGTTTCCCGACGCCGACACCATGGGCCGGATCGTCGACGTGCATTTCCCCGGCATCAAGAAGCGCCTGGTGGAAGAGGCGTTGCGGATTTTCTTCGAGGTGCGGGAGGTGCCCGGCCTGAAAAAGAAGCCCTCGACGTCCGAGCTTCTGGACTGGCTGAAGCTCTTGCTCAACGAGGACATGACGCCGGAAAGCTTACGCGAACGCGACCCCCGCAAGCTGATCCCACCGCTGCACGGCGCGCTTTTGAAGAACGAGCAGGACGTGCATCTGTTCGAGCGGCTCGCGTTTTTGAGCCGAAGGGAAGTGTAGCTTCTTTGTAGTTCGGTGGCTTCATCCTTCGAGACGCCTGCTTCGCAAGCTCCTCTGGATGAGGTCTTCGAGACGCGCGAGAGAGCGCGCTCCTCAGGATAAGGTCTGAGACCCTCATGGTGAGGAGCGCGGCAGCGCCGCGCGTCTCGAACCACGAGGCCATCGCCTGATTGTTACGGATTCAAATTTTCAAACAGCCATAACACCGATCGTCATTGCGAGCGTTCAGCGAAGCAATCCATCGTGCCGCGCAAAGAAAGCATGGATTGCTTCGGAGCTCACGCTCCTCGCAAAGACGTGACGGATAAATCCGCACACGCCCCTTCCTCGTGTCCCGGGCGCGATGCAGCGCAAGCGCTGCTTCGCAGAACCGGGACCTATTCGTACCAGCCAAGGTGAATCCCGGTTCCGCAGCGCATCATTTCGCTTCGCTCATGCTGCGCCGCGCCCGGGACACGATAGCCGTGCCACCGCATTCCCGCGGCACGTTTGCGCCCGAGCTTTGCATGTAGCTTCGCTCCTCGGAAATCAGAGGGCGCAGGGAATGCCGGGCGCCCGATGCGCCCGCAGCCTCGTGTGCAGTGTGTAGGGTAGCACACGAGTGTCGTCACCACGGTCACGCCGGAAATCGCCCGGCATTCCCCGCGCAATGGTTTTAACGGTTTCCTTCGCGCTCTCCTTGGTGACCGGGCTTGTTTGCCACCATCGCCTCACGGAAATACTTCCCGCGAAACTTGACGCCAGCGTCGGGGCGTCAGGACCACACGACTTCGCCGTCCGCGTCCGCGCCATTCGTCAAAGGCGCAGCCCGCGTCCACCGCATCCCGCGCTCTACGTCCGTGACGATCGCGAAACGCCCCTCTGTGAGGCGGGACGGGGCGAGCTTGTAGAGATGATTTGCCCGACAGGGAAAGTGGAATATTTTTCGCAAAAGGACTGGACGACCCAAATCACGTTGATCCGGCTCAATAAATCGCCCGTTTCGCGCAACGGATTGCGGCGCCGCTGGGCCTGTCGTCGATTAGGTGAGGATGCGCGGCGCCGCGGTAGCTTTATCACCTGTATTCGGAGTGCCCGTCGGCTCGATCAGCATGATGTGCACTTCCCCGCGCGCAACGGGCCGGTGCTCGACGCCCTTCGGCACAACAAAAACCTCGCCGGAGTTGAGGGTGACCGTGCGATCCCGCAGCTCGATGTCGAGCGTGCCATTGAGCACGAGAAAGAAATCGTCCGTGTCTTCATGCTTATGCCAATGAAACGGCCCCTCTAGCTTGGCGACCATAATGTCGTTGTTGTTGTAAGTCCCAATTGTGCGGGGGGAGAAACGGTCAGCGAATGTCGCAAGTTTTTCGGTGAGGTTTGCGGGTGCTCTCATCATTTCATTACGTTTCCCAAGCTTTGAGAATTCCTCACCCGTTAGCCGAGCGCTGATGGTGCTACGCTCGCAAGGTTAGTGCGCTATGAGGTTAAGGACAAGACCACGCTTGAGTTCAGCACGGGGTCAATCGCGTTCCCCGCGATGACGGGAAGCGAAGTCGCTGATGAGAAGGAGCGCGTACCTATAGATCGGGGCTTGTCGGTGCGGCTTGCTCGATGTCCGCTATGCCGCGAGAGCGACCAAATTCTGTATCGCAGCGAAACGACGCGATGTGCCAAGACCTGACTCACGCGCCGCAACAAACAATTGCGGCGCGTCCTCTCGAACGGATGTTGGCCGAAGAGCCAGGCTAAGCAGCTCGACGGCATCGCAGGCTGATGCCGCTACAGTGGGCAACCACGAATTCTCAGTGACTCAAAGCGGCGTCGAGGTTGTTCAAGACCCCGAGCTGAGCAAAGATGATCGACCCCTCTGGGTAGCAGTCGAAGCGTTTGATCTTGCCGTCTTCGAGTTCGAACACGTCGCAGCATGGGGCGTCCATTTTCTTACCCGTGGCCGGCAGCTCGCCGAAGGGAGTCTGCAGCGAGCCATCGTGAGTGCCCTGCAGGGCCAGTTGCACCACGACGACATTCCCATCGGCATAGACGCGATATAGTTCGCGGTGCATCTTGGAAAACGCCGTGCCGTAGTTGCGGACCGGCTCGGCGAGGGCGCGACCACGGTAGGTCGCACCCACCGAATTGTCCGTGAACACCCCATCGGGCGTGAACAGGCTAATCCAGCGCTCCAGATCTTTTCGTTCGGCAACCGCATAGGCGTTACGAACAGCGGCCACATTGTCATTGTTCATGAGACGGCTCCTTGCTGGTGATTGAACTTCAGGCAGTAACGCCGTGGATCAATGCGGAATCCTCTTCGGCGGAAACTCTGGATAACGCGCGGATGGCGCTCTGGTTGCGATCAACCTTGCGCTCATCGAGAGCGCCATGGCGGCTATGAAGGGATGGAATCGAGGAACACGTAGAGCGCCGCGATCTTGCCGTCGCGAACGATGATCACATCCAAGCCGGTGTATTCGGGCGCTTCGCCGCGTGGGCCGGAGCCCCAGGCCAGACGGCCGGCATTGTGGAGAGCCTGCGGCTCGCCGTGCGGCGTGTACACAAAGTGCGGGTGGGTCGCACGGAGATCTCCAGCAAATTTGTCGAGGGCTTCACGCCCAACAAACGCGCCGGGCGGCACATAGAGCACACAGTCTTCGGTATAGAACTCGTCGACCGCTGTGCGGCGACGCACCGCGTTGCCTTCGCCGAAGACCTCCTGAAGGTTGCGGTGAAGCAGTTCGTGGATACGGTCATTCATAACATTTCTCCTTGGCTATTGAGCGTGGCGTATCCGCCAGTCGCTTGGGAGCAGTCTACTCAGATCCGGGCTTGTCCGCCGTCGACGAAGAGTTCGGTTCCAACAACCACGTTGAGAACGTACAGTAGCAGGCTTGCTAGACGACATCGACAATCCCAGACCTTCAGGCAATGATTTCAGAATGGATCAGATCAGCCCCCTGCCCGCGCCGCCCCAAGACGAAGTACGAGTCGGCGCGTGGGCAGAAATACGGGAATTATTGGAGCTGCAACTTGCTCCGCTTGGCCGACGCGGTTTGGCGGCGCTGGCGCCGCGCCCCGGTGAGAGCGTCCTGGACATAGGTTGTGGCGGGGGTGAGACGGCGCTGGACCTTGTCCGGGCAGTCGCGCCGGGCGGAACAGTCGTAGGGATCGATCTGTCGGCTGCGGTGCTGGCGTTCGCGCAGCGCGCGGCCCAAGGGTGCGATCGAGTGCGGTTCGTCCAAGCAGATGCCGCGGTGTTCCCGTTCGAGCCGGCCTCGTTCGACGCTGCCTTCTCGCGGTTCGGAGTGATGTTCTTCGCTGACCCAACTGCTGCATTTATCAACATTCGTCGTAGCCTCAGGCCGAATGGGCGATTAGCCTTCGTCTGCTGGCGAGCGTTGGAGGAGAACCCGCTCGACATCCTGCCGCTTAAGGCCGCGTCCGCTCATTTGCCGCCGCAGCCTGCTCACGACCCGGACGCGCCCGGCCCATTCGCGTTCGCTAACCCCGACCGCGTGCGCTGCATTCTGGAAAGAGCGGGCTTCGGTGAGATCGATATCACTGCCCATGACGAGCAGGTTGGAAGCGGTGACCTCGATGCGATGTTGGCGGTATGTTCGCGGGTCGGAGCTCTGGGCAAAATTCTTCGCGAGAATCCCGAACTCCGGGCCGCAACGCTACCGGCCGTGCGATCCGCGCTTGCGGCACACGATGGACCTGATGGGGTCAGGCTGAATGCAGCGACATGGGTAGTGACAGCGCGGGCTTGCGGCCGGCTCTAGCGCAAATTCCTCGATCATGGTGTTGGGAGCCCACGCTATCGTTCTGGGCAGACGCGGCCATCTTAAATCCCAAGTGTCATACCGGACGTGTTGAGGGACGTAGCGCAACTCGTGGGCTTATAAGTGTGAACTAGATCACAAACCGTATGCCGAGAGCGGCAGCCCGCGTTTTGATGGCGTCATCAAAAATCCAGTCGGCATCATCTAAACGAATGATGCGGCGTCCCTCTCCCTCATGCAGTGTCTAGACGTCACTGACTGCCACGCCCGCATAAAGCGGGAAGCACAGTGGCTATTAAACACAGCACATTTCAATTCAGGAGACGATGATGCAGCAACAAGTATTGAAACTCGTTTCACAGCAAGGCGCCGTCGCCGATTCTACCAGCGGCCGACTCTTTGGAGTGCTATTTCTGATCGCATTTGCGGTCGAACTCTACATTTCGGTCGTCTCTCGCGGGCCAAGTTTCAGCGAATTCGCGTCGATGGCGGTCTTTCCCTGAGGACTGCCGCCACTGCCAAAAGCGCAACGCCGCGAACGTTGGCTCGAAAGGTGGAGCGATGAGCAATATCGTCCTTCTGGCGGCATGCATCCTTCTCGGATTCGGCTTGCGAAAAAGCCATCGGTTCCCTGATGCCGCGCCCGCAACACTGAACGCCTTCATTATTCATATCTCACTGCCGGCGCTGATCATCTTGCAAATTCATCACATCGCGATGAAGCCGGAACTCATGCTCAGCGTCGCAATGCCGTGGATGATGTTCGTGCTCGCGGTTGGCTTCTTCTACCTGCTTTCGCGATGGCTTCACTTCTCGCGCGCCACCACCGGCGCCCTGATGTTGTCAGGCGGCCTCGCCAATACTTCCTTTGTCGGGCTTCCCATGATTGAAGCTTTCTTTGGAAGATCCAACATGGGCACCGGGATTTTGATCGATCAGCTCGGATCGTACATGGTGCTCAATACGCTGGGAATTACCATTGCCGCGCTATATTCGGACGGCCCAACGTCTGCCTCGTCGGTCGTGAAACGAATCATCGTTTTCCCGCCGTTGCTGGCGCTGCTGACCGCCCTTGCGTTGACGCCGGTCGATTTACCGGACTGGTCTACCGACATTCTGAAGCGTCTTGCCGATACGTTGGTGCCATTGGCGCTCGTCTCGGTCGGCCTTCAATTGCGCTTCGAGCAGGTCACGAACGTCAAGGTCGCGCTTGCCACCGGCCTCAGTTTCAAATTGCTGCTGGCGCCTGCCGCGCTCGCGCTGCTGTATTTCGGCCTGCTCGGATCAACCGATGAAACCAGCCGCGTGACGTTGTTCGAGGCCGCGATGGGCCCGCACATCGGCGGCTCCATCGTGGCAGTCCAACATAATCTCAATCCCCCTCTGGTTTCTCTTATGGTGGGAATCGGAATAACGCTGTCCTTTATCACCCTTCCCGCTTGGTCTTACCTACTTCACCGTCTGTAACGAAAGCAGGCAAGGCGCCTATGTCCGCCTTGGGTCACTCGCGCCGTTTCGGCAACCAGTCGGCCACTTCCGGTCTACCCCGATAAGCAGACATGCTCAAAGTCCGTCGGCATGTCTCAAAGGGGCCAACATTAAGTCCGCGGCTAGTACTGACTATGCGAGATCAGTGAGTCGCTTGTTGCCCATGCTTCGAGACGCTCGCTCCTCAGCATGAGGTTGTTTTGTTTCAACACCTTAGACCTCATCCTGATGAGGAGGCCGCGAAGCGGCCGTCTCGAAGGATGGGCTGCAATGCCGATTTGTGATTCCGGGTACTAGCTACCCGACCGCCGGTTCCGGCGCACTCTTGCCACGAATGAGATCGGACGCCTTGTCCGCGATCATCATGGTCGAGGCATTGAGATTGGCCGAGATCATTCGCGGCATCACGGAAGCATCGACCACGCGCAGGTTTTGTAAGCCGTGCACGCGGAGCTGATCGTCGACCACGGCCCATGTCGCCTCCGCCGGGCCCATGCGGCAGGTGCATCCGGGATGGAACGTCGTGGTGCCGCGCTGCGTGGCGGCGGCGAGTAATTCATCGTCGGTCCGCACGTCGGGGCCGGGAAAATCCTCATAGGCGTAATAGGGCGAAAGCGGCGCGGATGAAAGAAGCCGGCGGGCGAGCTTCATGCCGGCGACGACGACGCGGCGGTCGAGCTCCGCGACCAGGTAATTGGTTTGAATGATCGGCGGCTCGAACGGATCGGCCGAGCGGGCACGGACATAGCCACGGCTTTCGGGCCGTTGCTGCCAGGATGCGACCGTCATGCCGGGCTCGTCCTCGAGTTGCCCCTGCACGCCTTCCTTGTAGCTCGCGGGCGTGAAGGTGAGTTGCAGGTCGGAGCTTTCGGTGGTCTCGCCGGAGTGCCAGAAGCAATAGACCATGGTCGGCGAGAGCGAGAGCAGGCCGCGGCGAGTGGCGGCCCATTTGAGCGCCTCCACCGCGAGGCGAAGGCCGCGCCTGCGTTCGTTGATGGTCTTGATGTTCTTGACGCGGGCGACCGAACGCGGCGCGTAATGGTCCTGCAATCCCTCGCCGACACCCGGCAATGCGTGGCGCACCTCGATGCCGAGCGAGCGCAGCAAATCGGGGGAGCCGACACTAGACAATTGCAAGAGTTGCGGCGAGTTATAGGTACCGCCGGCGAGAATTACTTCCTTCGTAACGCGCACCTCGGTGACGACGCCGCCCTTCCCGCCCTTGATGTAGCGCACGCCGACCGCGCGCTTGCCTTCGAAGATGATTTCGGTCGCGTGCGCGTGCGTCCGCACATGCACGTTCGGCCGCCTGATGGCGGGATGCAGGAACGCGGTCGCGGCACTGACGCGCAGGCCGTTGCGGATGGTGCGCTGGGCGTAAGAGACGCCCTCCTGGATCGAGCCGTTGTAATCGGGATTGCGGGGTATGCCGAGCGATATCGCGCCTTGCATGAAGGCCTCGCAGAGCGGGTCCTTCCAGTCCATGGTGGTGACGGTGAGATTGCCGTCGCGCCCGCGATAGGCGTCCTCGCCCTCGCCGATGCGCCGCTCCAGCCGCTTGAAATAGGGCAACACGTCCGCATAACCCCAGCCGCGATTGCCGAGTTGCGCCCAGGTGTCGAAATCCTGGCGCTGGCCGCGGTTGTAGATGTGGCCGTTGATCGAAGACGAGCCGCCGAGCGTCTTGCCGCGCGGCGCGTAGATGCTGCGGCCGCCGGTCCAGGGACCGGGCTCCTGCTGATAGGCCCAGTTGATGCTTCGCATGTGGAAGGTCTTGATGAAGCCCGCCGGCAGATGGATGTAAGGGTGCCAATCGCGGGGTCCGGCTTCGAGCACGCAGATGCTGGTATCGGCATCTTCGCTCAGCCGATTGGTGAGCACGCATCCGGCGGAGCCCGCGCCCACGATCACATAGTCGAAGGTATCCATCATCTGTCCCTAAGATTGGCCCCGCGGCTTTTCGTTCAATTGATAGTTCAAATGTGCCTTCACCGTCGGCCATTCGCTGGCGACAATACTGTAAACCACCGTATCGCGCAGCGTGCCGTTCGGCGCAACCTGATGGCTGCGCAGGATGCCGTCCTGCTTGGCCCCCAACCGCTCGATGCCCTGCCGGCTCTGGTGGTTGAAAAAATGCGTGCGGAATTCGACCGCGATGCACTCGAGTTTTTCGAAGGCATAGGTCAGTAAGAGCCATTTGCATTGGGTGTTGAGCGCGCTGCGCTGCACGCGTTTGGCATACCAGGTGGAGCCGATTTCAACGCGCTTGCTCGCCGCATCGACATTCATGTAAGTGGTCATGCCGGCGATCTTGCCGTCCGCATCGAACACCGTGAAAGGCAACATCACACCCGCCGCCTGCAACGCCAGCCGGCGGTCGATTTCTTTACGCATGTCTTCGGGCTTGGGAATGAAGGTGTACCAGAGCTTCCACAGCTCGCCGTCCTTTACCGCTTCGATCAAGCCGTCGAGATGATCGTGCGACAGCGGCTCAAGCCGCGCGTGCGGGCCGCGCAGGGAAACCGGTTCAAGCCAGGGCATGGTTTCTCCTCTCTCCTCACCCTGAGGAGCTTGCGCAGCAAGCGTCTCGAAGGATGAGACCACCGCAATCTGTTCATGGTTCGAGACGCGTCGCAACGCGACGCTCCTCACCATGAGGGTAAGTGCATCATCACTTATTCAAAAAATTCAGCGCCAGCCCGGATCGCGGCCAGTCCATGGCGACGAGTTCGCCCTTGCCGGAGAGCGTGAGGTAAGCGGTCTTGAGATCGGGCCCGCCGAAGGCAATGTTGGTGGTGACGCGGTCGCCGGTCGGCACCTGCTCGAGAAGCGAGCCGTCGGGCGCGATCACCGAAATGCAGCCCGAGACCAAGGTCGCCACGCAGATGTTGCCGCCAGCTTCCACCGCGAGCGAGTCGAACATCTGGTAGCCGCCAAGCCCCGCGATCGGCTTGCCGCGCTCGCCGCGATAGATCACGTCGCGCGGTCTGACCTCGCCCGGCGCGGAGAGATCGAACGCCCATAGCCGCGCCGTCGGCGTCTCCGCGACATAGACGGTGTTTTCGTCCGGCGACAGGCCGATGCCGTTGGCCGGCAACAAGCCGAACGCGCCTTCGACGATCTCCTTCATCCCGGGCTTGATGTAGTAGAACGCGCCGACATCCATGTCGCGGGCCCGGCGTTTGCCCAGATCGGAGAACCAAAGTCCGCCGTGGCGGTCGAACACCAGGTCGTTCGGCCCCTTCAGCGGATGCTCGCCGCATTTGTCGAACAGCGTTTCGACCTTGCCGCTCGCAAGATCGACCCGCTGGATCGAGCCGCCGATATATTCATGCGGGGCGGGCGCGCCCGGCATCATGGTGCCGCGCGATTGTATCCAGCTGAACCCGCCGTTGTTGCAGATGTAGCATTTGCCATCGGGGCCGATCGCAGCCCCGTTGGGACCGCCGGGAATTTCCGCGACCACCTCTTTGCGCCCCCCAGGCCACACCCGCGTCAGGCGACGGCCGCGGATTTCGACCAGCACCACCGAGCCGTCCGGCATCGCGACCGGTCCTTCCGGGAATTCGAGATCGGTGGCGAGAACGCGAATATTGGACATGAATCCCTCCGGCTCTTTTTGGCTGCCGGGGGACTTTAGAGCATGATCCGGAAAAGTGGGAACCGGTTTTCCACGCGACAAACGCGAAAACGCGTTTGCGCGCAGATCATGCTCCAACAAAAAAATAACGTGCCACCCTATTTCGCGGCGTCCTTGGCCGCCGGCGCATCGGCCTTGTTCTTCTGATCCTCAGCCGCTTTCTTTTGTACGGCCTGCGCCTCGTCCAAGGTCTTCTGCAACGTCGCCATGGTGGCTTTCAAAGCCTCGATCTGGCGGGTCGCGGCATCGAGCTTCTGCTGATGGTCGAGGGCGAGTTTCGCGATTGTCTTCTGCAGGAAATCGACATTGCTCTGCAGGCAACTGGTCCGCCGCTCCATGGTCTTTTCGACGGTGCAGATTTCGATGCCGGGAACGTCCTGGGCGCGCGCCACGGCGGATGCCAGCAGAAAGGCCGTCCAAATCAGCGATGCGACTGGGGCGATCCGGCCGGTCATTAAAATCCTCGTTCGGGTAGCGCCATCGCGGTCATTTTGTTGCGAGTGGCTGTCGGGCTCACCTAAGATACCACACGGAAACCTCATTCGCGCGCTGACGTTTTATAGCCGATACTCGTTTAAGGGGACGGGGCTCAGGGAACCAGGAGCTTGCGGGGTCCCAGAACTTGCACGTCCAGGGAGAAGCACGGAAATGGCAACGCGCGAACGACGTCTGGCCGAATTCAATGGCGAAGGGCAACCGCCGCCGGATCAGCCGGTCCAGGTTTTATGCGAAGATCACAGCGGCACGTATCAACTGCCGTTCCCTTGTCGCTTTGTCGATGGCGAATGGCGGAATGAAGAATCCGGCGGCACCGTCGAGGCAACCGTCGTCGGATGGCGCCTTCGCCCATGAAGCAACCGCGCCGGCCTTCTCGGCTGTACCAAATTGCGACGGACGTTTTCACGATCTTAAGGTTCGGAACGCCGGCAGAACGAACCGCGTCCGAATCAGCTGAACCGGTCGGTACTGCCACTGTTCACGGCTAAATATCGGCGGCGATGCCGACCCGCGCACTATATGCAGCGCGGTCAAATCCTCCGCGTGGCATAGGGCGGTCGTGAAACGTTAACGTCTAGGCTCAACCCAACTTGGCGTATACGATCGCCCACCAATCAAAGACGGCCACATCAAGCGCTGTCCAAGGGAAAAACGCTCATGCGATCGATATTTCCAAAAAAGCTCCACACTCTGGCGCTCGGCTTTGCAACCGCGCTGTTGCTCGCGGGCTCAGCCCACGCTGCCGAAGTCCGGGTGATGATATCGGGTGGACTCTCCGCCGCGTACAACGCGCTGGTGCCTGAGTTCGAGCGCACAACCGGCCACAAGGTCCTGACGGCCTATGGTCCTTCGATGGGGACGACCGTCAACGCGATTCCGGTCCGGCTGGAACGCGGTGAAGGTGCGGATGTTTTGATCATGGTGGGCTATGCGCTCGGCGATCTCGTCAGCCAAGGCAAGGTCGTCGCCGACAGCCGCGTCGATCTCGTGAAATCGCTGATCGGGATTTGCGTAAAGGCCGGCGCGCCCAAGCCGGACATCAGCTCACCCGAGGCGCTCAAGCGCGCGCTGTTGGCGGCAAAATCGGTCGCCTATTCCGACAGCGCCAGCGGCGTTTATATTTCGACCGAAATGTTCCAGCGCCTCGGCATCCGTGAGGAAATGAAGGACAAAGCGAGGAAGATTCCGGCCGAGCCGGTCGCCGGCATCGTGGCGCGCGGCGAGGCCGAAATCGGCTTCCAGCAGTTCAGCGAGATGCTCCCGATTCCGGGCATCGACATTGTCGGGCCATTGCCGCCGGAGTTGCAGAAGGTCACGATCTTCTCCGCCGGCATCGCCAGCGTTTCAAAAGAACCCGAGGCCGGCAAGGCGTTGATCAAGTTTCTCGCCTCGCCCGCCGCGCGCGACGCGATCGTCAAGAGCGGATTGGAACCGATCGTTGCGGGCGCGACGAATTAAGATATTTTCACGAGCGGGGCTTCATCCTTCGAGACGGCCGCGCCGCGGCCTCCTCAGGATGAGGTCTCAGACCCTCATGGTGAGGAGCGCGGCAACGCCGCGCGTCTCGAACCATGCGGCCCGCGCTATTTCGTCCGGACCGGCTTGTCCTTCAGGCCGTTATCGTCATAAGCCTTTCGTATAAGACCGCTCGCCCCCGCCTCCATCATGAACTTGGTCACGAACGCAAAGGCCAAGGGATGATTTAGCGGCACCGCCACCGCCGTCGTCGTCTGCTTGAAGGTTTCATCGAGTACGCGCGTGCCGGGAATCTTCTTCGCCATGGCGTTGAGCTGGTCGCGCGAGAGCGCGAATGCGTCGATCTCGCCGTTCTTCAACAGACCGAAAATCTCGTCATAGGTCTGATAGCCCGTGACCTTGGTGTTCTTCAGATGCGCAATGACACCGCGCATGGTGGTGGTGTCGTTCACCGCTGCGACCTTGACGCCGGGCTGATCGAGGGTCTGAAAGTTCGTGATCGTTGAGCCCGGCTTGACGATGTAGGTCGCATCCGCGATCTCATAGACGGGGCCGAACGACATTTTCGTCTCACGGTCCGGGTCTTTCGGCAAAAACGTGACGTCCCAGGCGCCGCTCGACGCGGCGTCCGTGATCAGCCCCGAATTCGGGTAGGCTACATATTCGACCGGCACGCCGAGCTGCGCCGCCATCGCCTTGCCGAGATCGACCGGCACCCCGGCATAACCGTTCTCGGTCTTGGTCGACCAGTAGGCACCGCCGGCCGGGCTGATCCCGATCGCGACCCGAAGCTTGCCGGTCGGCACGATCTCATCCTTCAGGGGATCGGCGCTTGCGGGAACGGCCATCATCAAAACACCCAGAACGAGGCCGGCGAGGCGCGGCAAGGATTGATTGGACATCGAATTTCTCCATACAGGCGTGCTATTAGAACTTCGCGGGCCCTTTGGTCAATCATCCAAGGAGCCACGAGCCTTGCACGAGCCTTGGCGGCGCAGTTGAACTTTTTTGTGCGGTGCGCTCGGCCGCGCTTGATTGTTATCCGCTCCGTCTTAAATCCATGTAGCAATTTCGCCCGTTTTGGATTCGACGATCGGCCATGAACAACGCCTTTTTCTCCGATCTGCTCGCCTCGATTTCCGAACGCGGCCGCACGCTGCTACGCCGCGCGGGGTCGTCGAACGGAAAGCAAGATGCCACCGACCTGATCGAATTATGCGAGGCGTTGTTGTCCGGCCGCGGCGAGGCGTCCGGCACCGCGATGGCGCGCGAGGTTCTCGACCGCTACCGTCACCTCGACGACAACGGCCGGCTTTCCTTCTTCGAGGCGCTGGTTCGTAACTACGGGCCGGACCGCGAAAAGCTCGCGCAAGCGATCGAGACGTGGCGCGCGCAGCCGAGCGACGACGACGCCAGCGAGCTGCATTTTGCGTCCGAGCCGCGGCGGCAGGAACTGATCCGCCGCTTGAACCGCGCGCCCGGCGGCACCAGCGAGCTGGTGGCGATGCGCGCCGATCTGCTTCTCCTCATGAACGGCCACAAGGAGCTTGCCGCGCTCGACCGCGACGTGGTGCATTTGCTGGCCTCATGGTTCAACAGGGGGTTTCTCGTGTTGCGCAAAATCGACTGGTCCAGCCCTGCGAACATTCTGGAAAAAATCATTCGCTACGAGGCGGTGCATGAGATTCGCGACTGGGACGATCTGCGCCGGCGTATCGATCCGATCGATCGGCGGTGTTATGCCTTCTTCCATCCCGCGCTGGTCGACGAGCCGCTGATTTTCGTCGAGGTGGCGCTGACGGAAGCGATTCCCGGCGCGATCGCGCCGCTGCTCACTGAGGACCGCAAGCCGGTGCCGGTCGAGCGGGCTCGCACCGCGGTGTTTTATTCGATCTCGAACACACAACGCGGCCTCGGCGGAATTTCCTTCGGCAGCTTCCTGATCAAGCAGGTGGTCGAGGAACTGCGCCGCGAATTGCCGAAGCTGGAGAATTTCGTGACGCTGTCGCCGGTGCCGGGCTTCATGGAATGGCTGAAGCAGGCAAACGATATTCCGCTATCCGACGAAGAACGCGCGCTGCTCGATCAGTTGGAGACCCCGGACTGGTTCGCGCATGCGGAAGTGGCCGCGCATCTGCGTTCGGTGCTTGAGCCCCTCGCGGCGCATTATTTCCTGAAAGCGCGCACGCCGAAGGGCCGGCTGATCGATTCGGTAGCGCGTTTCCATCTCGGCAACGGCGCGCGACTGGAGCGGATCAACTGGCTCGGCGACCTCTCGCCAAAAGCTTTGCGCGAATCCGCCGGTATCATGGTCAATTATCTCTATCGTCTCGAGGACATCGAGAAGAACCACGAGGCCTACGCCAACCAGGGCGAGATCGTCGCCTCGAGCGCGGTGAAGAAACTGCTCAAGAACGACGGAAGACGATTGCTGGATATGCGGTTGTCGTGAGGGCCTAAGCGTTTTCAGTACGGTGACTTCATCCTTCGAGACGGCGCTTCGCGCCTCCTCAGGATGAGGTCCTCTACCCTCATGGTGAGGAGCGCGGCAACGCCGCGCGTCTCGAACCATGAGGCCTACGCCGCCAGCGCCTTCATCTCCGCGTAAAGGTCGGATTTCCCTTCGAACCCGATGCCCGGCAAATCCGGCATCGTGATGTGGCCGTTCTCGACGCGCACGCCGTCCGGGAAACCGCCATAGGGCTGAAACAAATCGGGATAACTCTCATTGCCGCCGAGGCCAAGACCGGCCGCGATATTGAGCGACATCTGATGCCCGCCATGGGGAATGCACCGGCTCGCCGACCAGCCGCAGGTCTCCAGCACGGCCAATGTGCGCTGATATTCGCACAGCCCGTAGGATAGCGCGCAATCGAATTGCAGCCAGTCGCGGTCGGGGCGCATGCTGCCATAGCGTAAGAGGTTTCGCGCGTCCTGATGACTGAACAGGTTTTCCCCTGTCGCCATCGGCGCGGGATAGAATTCCACAAGCGCCGCCTGCAGCTGGAAGTCGAGCGGATCGCCGGCCTCCTCGTACCAGAACAGCGGATAGTCGCGGAGCATCTTGGCGTAAGCGATCGCGGTTTCGAGATCGAACCGGCCGTTGGCGTCGACGGCGAGTTGCGCCTGACTGCCGATCTCGCTGAGCACCGCCTCGATACGCGTGCGATCTTCACTGATCGGCGCGCCGCCGATCTTCATCTTGACGACGTTGTAGCCGCGATCGAGGTAGCCACGCATCTCGCCGCGCAGCATCGACAGGTCCTTGCCGGGATAATAATAGCCGCCGGCGGCGTAGACGAAGACGCGCGGATTCGCGGTTCGCCCATGACGTTGGGCGAGCAGTCGAAACAGCGGTTTACGCGCAATCTTGGCGACCGCATCCCACACCGCCATGTCGATGGTGCCGACCGCCACCGAGCGCTCGCCATGGCCGCCGGGCTTTTCATTTCCCATCAACGTCGCCCAGACCTTGTCCGGATCGAGATTGTCGCCGGCCTCATCGAGCATCGTTTTCGGATCGGCCTCCAAAAGACGGGCTGCGAAACGTTCGCGGATCAAGCCGCCCTGCCCGTAGCGGCCGTTCGAATTGAAACCGTACCCGACCACCCGCTTGCCGTCGCGCACCACGTCGGTGACGACGGCAACCAGACTCGTCGTCATCTTGGTGAAATCGATATAGGCGTTACGGATGGGGGACGAGATCGGCTTTGTAACTTCTTTGACGTCAACGATACGGACGGACATGGGGTTTGGCTCTCAGGGGATGGCTTGAACTATCTACATCGTCATTGCGAGGAGCACTTGCGACGAAGCAATCCATTCTTCGACTTGTGACGTAGTACTGGATTGCTTCGCGGAGCTTGTCATCGGGCGCGCATACGCGCGACCCGTTGGCTCGCAATGACGAAAATCAGGACGACGCCTTGCTCCGAAAATACGGTTCCACCGGCCCGTGGACTTTGATCGTGAGCGGGTTGCCGTAGCGATCTTTGGCATTGCCCGCGCTCACCCGAATCCACCCCTCGCTGACGCAATACTCTTCGACGTTGGTTTTTTCGACGCCCTTGAAGCGAATGCCGACGTCGCGCGCAAGCAGTTCGGCGTTGTAGTACGGGCTTTTCGGATCGATCGAGAGGCGGTCGGGTAGTTGGTCGGTCGATTCGTCACGCTTGGTGTCGTTGTTCTCGTTCACAGCAGAGCCTCGATTTCTTTAGTGAGCGCTTCCGGCTTGGCCGTCGGCGCATAGCGCCCAACCACCTTGCCGGAGCGATCGACCAGGAATTTAGTGAAATTCCATTTGATCGACGAGCCGAGCAAGCCGGATTTCTCGTTCTTCAAATATCGATACAGCGGATGGGCGTTGCCGCCGTTGACGTCGATCTTGGCAAACATCGGAAAAGTGACCGCGTAATTGGTAGAGCAAAACTGCTCGATTTGCCTGGCGTCGCCCGGCTCCTGCTTTCCGAACTGATTGCATGGAAATCCGAGCACCGAAAAGCCGCGCGGGCCATATGCCTGTTGCAACGCCTCGAGGCCTTTATATTGCGGCGTGAAGCCGCACGCGCTCGCGGTGTTGACGATCAGCAAAACCCGACCCTCGAAGTCCTTCAGCGGAACGTCCTCGCCGGCAAGCGACTGTGCCGTAAAATCGTAGATGCCAGCCATCGCGTAATCTCTCCGGATCCGGAAATAATTTAGCGAACAGGATCGACCGGCGCGGCGGGCGTTCCGGCCGCTTCGATCGCCTCGCCTGCGAGCAAACACAAATCCTCGCGGAAGCGGGTGGCAACCACCTGAACACCGACCGGAATCCGTCCCACCAGGCCGGTCGAAACCGTTAAGCCGGGCAACCCCAAGAAGGGAATGGCGATTTGCGGCAACTGCGCGCGCCATACCCGCGCGAAGGAGGCCTCGTCGCGCATGTCGAGCCCGTCGGGGAATGGTAATTCGGCGGACACCGGCATCAACACCACCGAATGGTTCTCGAGGAACAACAGCCATTCGCGCGCCAAGGTCGCGCGCCGCGTCAGCGCTTTCGAGAACGCGGCCGCGTCGAACGGAAAGACTTTCGAGCGGTTACCGCGCAGGCAGGCAAGCGCACCAGGATCGCCCTCCCGCTCGGCGGCCTCGAGTTGCGCCTCATAATTGTCGCCGAGCCACAATTTGGTTTGAAGGTCGGCGGCTTCGCGCAGCGGCGGCGTTGCGATTTCTTCGACCACCCATCCGGCGCGTTCCAGGCGCTTGCCGGCATCAGCTAAGGCCGCTTTTACTTCGCTGACCGTCTCAAGACCGTCAGGCTGAAGACACAGCGCCGCCCGCTTCGGCATCGGCGCGCCTTCCAGCGGCGCCGGCACCCACCAGGGATCGCGCGCGTCCCGGGCGGACATCGCGGCCAATGAAATCCGAAGATCGCCAATCGAGCGCGCCAGCGGACCGGACACCGCGCTGATTTGAGCTGCGATGGCGCGTTCGGGCAGTGCGGGATTAAAGCCCGGGACGCGGCCGACCGTCGGCCGAATACCATGAACGCCGCAGGCATAGGCGGGATAGCGGATCGAGCCGGCGATATCGGTGCCGTGCGCGATATGCCCGATACCGGCCGCAACCGCCGCCCCCGCCCCGCCGGACGAACCGCCCGGCGTGATCGCAGGATCGCGGGGATTTTTGGTATCGCCGTGGATCAAATTGGTGGTGAACCACCGATATGAAAATGCCGGGCAATTGGTGCGCCCGAGAATGACCGCGCCGGCCTTGCGTAGATTGTCGACCGGGGGGCTGTTGGTCTTGGCGATGACGTCGCGTTGCAGCTTGAGGCCGTTGGTGGTGGCGAAGCCTTCCTGGTCGATATTGGCTTTCACCGTGACCGGCACGCCCGCGAGCGGACCGACGTCTTCGTTGCGCGCGATCGCCGCGTCGATGGCGGCGGCCTGCGCCAGCACGTCTTCCGGCCGATGATCGACGACGGCGTTGATCGAAGGATTGACCGCATCGAGCCGGGCAAGCGCGGACGAAGCTGCCTCCTTCGCGGAAATCTTTTTCGACCTGATCGAGGCCGCGAGGTCCGCGGCCGACAGACGCCAGAGTTCTTTCATAGGAAGACTCATCGCACGCGGGCAAGGAAATAAGCAAGATCGGCGATCTGCTCTTTCGTCACCGGTTGCAGCACGTCCGCCATGGTGGCGTCGTAGCCGTGACGGCTGTTGTCCTTGTATTCCAGCATGGTCTTGGCGAGATAGTCTTCGCGCTGAGCGGCGAGACGCGGAATGTTGTCACGCCCACCGAAATCCGCGCCATGGCAATTGTTGCAGTGATGCTGCTGCGCCAGCGTCTCGGCGCGCTTCAACCGCGCCGGATCTCCGGCGTCGGCCGCCGGCGTCGACTTCGGCAATTTGCCGATGAATTCGGAAAACAGACGAAGATCGTCGTCGGTGAGCCCCTTCGCCATCTCATTCATCGGCTCGAAGCTGCGCAGCTTTTCGCGAAACATGAACAACTGAATCAGCGCGTAAGCCGGCTGCTGTGCGCCGAGCGAGGGCGTGTTGTCGGTCTCGGATTGTCCGCGCTCGCCATGACAGGAAAAGCAGGGGGCCGCACGCTCTTCGAGGGTCTCTGCATTTGCGGAAGATGCAATAAGAACGAACGTCAAGGCCGCGATTAATTTACGCATCGATTGCAGTCCTGGGTAGCGACGATTCAAGCGTGAAGGTTGAAAGCCGAAGTGTTAGCCGAAAGGGAAGATTGAAGGCCGAAAAAAGTCAAAGATCGAGAGTGGGTCTATCACTCTCGATCCTCATTGGTGTCTTATATCACCGCTATCGCGGATATTTTACCGCCCGAGTGCGCTTCCAACTCCTTCAATGTACCTTGCCACCTTCTGCTTGCCGTAGGTGATGCGGTAGATCGCACCGTTCCAGTCGTCGGAGACGAGCAGCGAGCCGTCCTTCATCTGGTGCACGTCGACCGGCCGGCCGATGTACTTGTTGTCTTCCAGGAAGCCGGTGATGAACGGCTCGATCGACTTGACTGTGCCGTCCTTGTTCAACTTGACGGCGACAACGTCTCCGCCAATTTTCTTCGATCGGTTCCAGGAACCGTGACGAGCCACGAGAATCACATTCTTGTAGCTCTTGGGGAACATGCTGCCGGTGTAGAACCGCATGCCGAGCGAGGCCGAATGCGGGCCCATCAAGCCGACCGGCGGGGTGAACTCGCTGCAGGAATGGCCCCAGCCGAATTCCGGGTCGGAGATGTTGCCCTGGTAGCAATAGGGCGCACCGAAATCTTCGCCGACCTTGGTGACGCGGTTGAGTTCGTCCTCCGGAACGTCTTCGGACATCCAGTCGCGACCGTTGTCGGTGAAGTAGAGCTGCTTGGTTTCCGGGTGCCAGTCGAAGCCGACCGTATTGCGCACACCGAGAGCCACCACTTCGGCACCGCTGCCGTCGAGATTGATGCGGCGGATTTGGCCGTGCGCCGCGTCATGCAGGACGTTGTTGCCGGGCTGTCCGACCGGAACGTAGAGCTTGTTGTCGGGACCGATGGCGATGAACTTCCAGCCGTGCGCTTCATCCTTGGGAAGATTGTCGTAAATCACGGTCGGTTTCGGCGGATTGTCGAGATTCTCTTCAACCTTGTCGATTTTGGAGACTTTCGAGAGTTCGGCGATGTAGAGCGTGCCGTTGCGGAACGCGACGCCGTTCGGCCGATAGAGACCCGAAGCAAGCGTCTTGACGCTTCGCTTGCCGTCCTTGTTGACCACGGCATAAACCTTGTCGAGGAGACGGGTGCCGACGAAGATCGTGCCCTTGTCGCCTTCGGCCAGCGAACGCGCATTCGCCATGCCCGACGCGTAGACCTCGATGTTGAAGCCGGGCGGCAATTTGAGCTTCGCCGTCGGCAATTTGTCCGCCGCGGCGGCGAGTGGAGGCGGCGCGACGGGCGCAAGCTTCGCCGCCGCTTCGCTGTCCGGCCGCCCGATCAGGGGTGAACCCGGCGGAAGCGCGGGCGCGGCAGCCGGCGGATTGGCCTGCTGCGCGGCGGCGCCGAGCGTAAACAAACCGATGACAGCGCCAGCGAGCACCAGGCTGCGCGGCACGGACGAACAGATTCTCATGTTTTTCTCCCTGTAAGGCCGATTCTTTTAAATACTAGCGCAGGCACACGGCTGTGACCGCGTCGGGTAGCTTTCCCGGGCGGCACTCTCCAATATTTTCACGTCGATGCGCAATCGGAAACATTTGGAGGGACCGGCGAGACGGCCCGACGACGCCGGGATAGACGGCGGCCGGCGGTGACAGGTCCGAGAGACTGATGTCCGGTCAGTGTTTTGTGACAGATTGGCCGGGAAGATCGAGAATTGCCTCGGTGAAAGGAAACTCCAGCACGATCTCGCCCTCTTGGTCGGTGACCTCAAGGGTCGCCGTCAAGAGACCACTCTCCGCGCCTTCACTCTTGAACAATTCCCGAATCATTGCCCGCGCCATTTCCCATGCCGAATCGGGGTTGCGCAGATCCTGGCCTTCCGGATCGGCAATCAGCTCATCGCCGATGCGGGTGTTGAAGAAATATCGCGGCATTGGGGTCAATATCCACCTGGGCGACGGCTCGAATGGCGGCGCGGCCGGCGCCGTCGCACACGTTCTTTATCTGCAAAATTCGCCTGTCGCGGTCGAACCTTAGCCGGCGTGCCGCGCGGCGCAAAGTAACATTGAAGCCATTGATCCCACGGTGCTTTGGCGCCCGTCGCATAAAAATGTAAACAAATTTTGCAATGCAACATAAGAATATACGGAACTCAAACGAAAGATTTCGCTGGCGAAGTTTTTGTTCCGCATTAATTTAGCCCTCAGGGCGAAGTTCGTCCGGTTCAGCAAGGAGAGAGCCAAAATGGCCTGGAAGACCCCAAAGATCGTCGAAGTGTCGGTTGGCATGGAAATCAACATGTATGCGTGCGCCGCCCGCAAGTAAGCGGCTGCGACAGCTTCACGTTTTGACCTAAGGTGGACCTCCAGGCGTGGCACGTTTCCGAATTCGGGGAACGGGGCGTTCTGGTGTCCACCTTTGAAGCTTTTGGAATAGCCGAGCTTTTTGAGTAGCAAGGCTTTTTTTGAGTGATAAGGCTTTGGTGAAGACAAGGCTTTGGAATTTTCCAGGAGACGAATCATGCTTCGCGTCGTCGTCCTGGGCGCCGCGGCAGGCGGTGGAGTCCCGCAATGGAATTGCGGCTGTCCGGTATGCCGGGCCTCCCGTAGCGAACATCCCGAACTTCAAAGCTCCCAGGCTTCGATCGCGGTCAGCACCGATGGCGATCATTGGTATCTCGTCAACGCCTCGCCCGATCTGCGTCAGCAACTGATCGCGACGCCGCAGCTTCACCCCCGCGCCGGAAAGCTTCGCCACAGCCCGATCGCCGGCGTCATCCTGACCAACGGTGAAATCGATGCGGTCGCCGGCCTGTTGTCGATGCGCGAAGGCTCGCCCTTCACGATCTACGCGCACGAAAGAGTGCTCGCGATTCTAAAGTCCAACAGCATCTTCAACGTGCTGAGCGACAAAAATGTCCGGCGCCAGCCGATCGAACTGGACGAGCCCTTCGAGCCGACATTGCCGGACGGCGCGGCTTGCGGCATCGAGATCACGCCCTTTGCCGCTCCCGGCAAAAGTGCCTGGTATCTGGAAGGCAGCGCCCATCCGGCCGGAAACGACGGCGACGGCGACACGCTCGGGCTTCGGATTCGCGACAAGGCTACCGGCAAATACTTTTATTTCCTCGCCGCCTGTGCGCGCGTCACCGACGATCTCAAGTCTCGCCTTGCCGGCGCGCCCCTGATTTTCTTCGACGGCACGGTGTGGCGCGACGACGAGTTGATCGCGGCAGGCCTTGGCACCAAGACCGGGCAAGGCATGGGCCATATTGCGATGTCAGGCGATCAGGGCGCGATCGCAGCCCTTGCCGATCTCGCTATCGACAGGAAGATATTTTTGCATATCAACAATTCCAACCCGGCGCTGCTGCGAGATTCCACCGAGCGCAAGATGGCCGAGCGCGCGGGCTGGCAAATTGCAGCTGACGGAACGGAGATTACGCTTTGAACGCGATAAGCTTGAACGAGTTGACCTCCAAAGGGATGACCGCCTTCTCGCTCGGCGGCAGCGCGCCCCTCAACAGCGCCGAAGATTTGGAAACCGCGCTGCGCCAGATCGGCGCCACGCGTTATCACAATTTGCATCCGTTTCACCGGCTGCTGCACGGCGGCAAGCTGAACAAGGGCCAGGTGCAGGCCTGGGCGCTGAACCGCTATTATTACCAGAGCACGATTCCGATCAAGGACGCGGTCGTGATCTCGCGCTTTCGCGATCGCGCCACGCGGATCGAATGGCGGCATCGAATCGAAGACCACGACGGCGACTTCACCACCGAAGGCGGCATCGCGCGCTGGCTGAAACTGACCGAAGGGCTCGGGCTCGACAGCACCTATGTAGAATCCGCCGAAGGCATCCTTCCCGCGACGCGCTTTGCCGTCGACGCCTACGTGCATTTCGTGCGCGACAAGACGCCGTTGGAGGCCATCGCCTCTTCGCTCACCGAATTGTTCGCGCCCAACCTGCACGAGGAACGCATCGCCGGAATGCTGGCGCATTATGATTTCGTCAATCCCGACATCATGAGCTATTTCAGCCGGCGGATGGAACAGGCGCCGCGCGACGCCAATTTCGCGCTCGACTACGTCAAGACCCACGCCAAGACACCTGGGGAACGCGAAGCGGTCTGCAACGCGCTCATTTTCAAGACCAACGTGCTTTGGGTTCAGCTCGACGCGCTGTATCATGCCTATGTCGAGGGCCACGTTCCGCCGGGCGCATTCGTGCCGAAAGTTAGTTAGGGCATGATCCGGAAAAGTGGGAACCGGTTTTCCGAAGAGATCATGCCCAAAAAGTAGAGGCAAACCGATGACGGGCCGCAGCCGCAACATCCAGGTCAGCGAGGCAAGCCGGCCGGTTCTGCCACGGCACGCCAAATTGAAATTCGATGAAACCCGCCAACGCTGGGTCATCCTCGCACCCGAGCGGGTGCTCGCGCCCGACGAGATCGCGGTCGAAGTGCTTCAACTTTGCGACGGCGCTCGCGACGTCGAAGCGATGATCGATCAGCTCGCGGAGAAATACGCAGCGCCACGCGAAGCGATCGCGACCGACGTCATCGCCATGCTGCAGGACCTCGCCGACAAGGGATTTTTGACGCAAGCGCGCGAGAAGACCTTATGAGCTCCATTATCACCGACGCCGAAATAGCACCTGAAATAGGACCTGGCGATCCCACCGACGGGCTCGCGGTGCTGGAAAGTCGCGGCTCGCTCGCCGAGAGTTTTGGAATCCCGCTCGCCGTGCTCGCCGAGTTGACGCACCGCTGCCCCTTGCAATGCCCCTATTGCTCCAACCCGGTCGAACTGGATCGCGGCGGCAGCGAACTGACGACCGACGAATGGAAGAAGGTTCTCACCGAGCTTGCCGAACTCGGCGTGCTGCAAATCCATTTTTCCGGCGGCGAACCCACCGCGCGCAAGGACCTGGTCGAACTCGTCCAGCACGCCAGCGATGTCGGGCTTTACTCCAACCTCATCACCTCCGCCGTACTTCTGAGCAAGGAACGCCTTCGCGCACTCAGCGAGGCCGGACTGTCGCACGTGCAGATCAGCTTTCAAGGCAACGAGCCCGTGGTCGCCGACCGAGTCGCCGGCTTCAAGCACGCGCATGAAAAGAAGCTCGAAGTCGCGAAGTGGACGCGTGAGATGGATTTGCCGCTGACGGTGAACGCGGTCATGCACCGCCAAAATCTTTTTCAACTGCCCGACATCATCCAGATGGCGGTCGATCTCGACGCCGACCGGCTCGAGGTCGCCAACGTGCAATATTACGGCTGGGCACTGAAAAACCGCGCCGCGCTGATGCCAACGATCGCGCAGATCGAGGAAACGAGCCGCATCGTCGAGGAAGCGCAAGCGCGGCTGAAAGGCATTCTCGCCACCGACTATGTGGTGCCGGATTATTACGCGCTGCGGCCGAAGAAATGCATGGGCGGTTGGGGCCGGCAGTTTTTCAACATCTCACCAGCCGGCAAGATTTTGCCGTGCCACGCCGCCGAAAGCATCACCGGGCTCGAATTCCTGTCGGTACGCTCGAACCATTCGATCGCCTGGATTTGGCAGAATTCCGAGGCCTTCAACCGCTATCGCGGCACCGGCTGGATGCCGGAGCCGTGCAAGAGCTGCAAGTTCAAGGAGGTCGATTTCGGCGGCTGCCGCTGCCAGGCCTTCGCGCTGACCGGCGACGCCGGCAATACCGATCCGGCGTGCACGCTCTCGCCGCATCACGAGCGGATTTTCAAGCAGGCGGAAGCCGAGGCCGCGGCCGACCAAACCCGTTTCCTCTATCGCAATTTTGCGGGCGGCACGCTGGAGACGGGCGACGACCATGGCGCCTGACGCCGACGCGGGCAGATCAAACATTCGTGGCTCCGACCCGTTCGCACCACGGACGTCGCAATGGCTCCCGGTCGGCCAGGGCCACGAGATTTACGTCGAAAGCGTCGGCCGCACCGACGGCATCCCCGCGGTCTATCTGCATGGCGGGCCCGGCAGCGGGTGCCAGCCCGATCACCGGCGGCTGTTCGATCCCGAGCGCTTCCACGCGGTGTTGTTCGATCAGCGCGGCGCCGGGCGAAGCCGCCCCAAGGGCCGCCGCGACGACAATACGCTGCCCCATCTGATCGCCGACATGGAGGCGACCCGCGAGAAATTCGGCTTTGAGCGCTGGATGGTCGTCGGCGGCTCCTGGGGCGCAACGCTCGCGCTCGCCTATGCGCAGGCGCATCCACATCGCGTCAGCGGCATCGCGTTGCGGGCGACGTTTCTCGGCACCCGCGCCGAACTCGAAGCCGCCTTCCTCGATACGCTGCCGCGCTTCTATCCGGGCCTCAATGACGATTTCCTGAGCCTGTTGTCCGTCGAAGAACGCGAACAACCGCTGGACGCCTATTGGCGGCGCATTCTCGATTCCGACCCCGCGCGGCACGGCCCGGCCGCCCGCGCCTGGCACGACACCGAACGAATCCTTTCCGAGCATTCCCCGAGCCGCGCGCGGCTCGACCTTGCGTCGTTGACCTCGACCAAACCACTCCCGGCGACGCCGTTCATGGAAGCGCATTACTTCCAGAACCACTGCTTCATGAAACCCGATCAGCTTCTCACCGAGGCCGGAAAGTTGAAGGAGATTCCGGGGATCATCGTCCAAGGCCGTTACGACCTGCTGTGTCAACCCGCAACTTCGCATGCGCTCGGCGCGGCGTGGCCGAATTCCGAGATACGCGTGGTCGAAGCCGCCGGCCATTCGCTTTACGGTCCCGGCGTCCGGGATGCCGTGATGCGGTCGATTGCGGATATGGCTTCCAAAATCACCGGATAAGGACCTCCAAAAATGCCGCTCGCGGGAAAAGGAATGCTGCTGACGTCGATGGACATCGATCCTTCAGGCGAAGCCGACTTCAACCGATGGTACGACCGCGAGCATCTCGAGGAGCGCGTCGCCATCGAGGGATTTCTTGAAGCCAGGCGCTATGTCGCGCATGACGGTCGCCCGAAATATCTGAGCCTCTATTCCACCGCGACGTTAGAGGTGCTCGACAGCCCGGCCTATCGCACCGCCCTTGCCAACCAGACCGAGTGGTCGCGCAAAACGATCGCGCGTTTTGCGAACATGATCCGCGCGGTCGCACGTATCACGATCAGCCGTGGACAGGGCCGTGGCGCGGCATTGGGCATCATCCGCCTTCGCCCCAAAGCCGGCAGCGAAGACAAATTGCGCGAGGCGCTGCGGGAGAAGCTCGATCCGGCGACATCGGACGGGGTCATCTCCATGCACCTGCTGGAAAGCGATCCCAGGCTTTCCAAGCCGCTGACGGACGACGCGTCCGCCTCCAATCCCGGCGCCGGCGATTGGTTTATGTTGATCGACGGCACAAATACGAGCGCGGTCTTGGCTATAATCGCGGAGCGCTTTGCGGGTGTTTTTTCCTCCGCCGAGACGATCTCGACCGGCGTCTACACCCTGATGTGGGACCTCGCGAAAAGCGACATCCGAGCGGCCTGAAATCACCGCAAAACCCCGCGGTCTCGCATGCTGCACTGCCACAAATACCTCACCGACATGGAGGTTATCGCACGCAACCAATGAAAGTTGGCGATCACCTAAAAATGCCTTTGTGGAACCGGTTGAATGGCCCTAATAAGGCACGCCTATGATACAATTCAAAAACCAAAAGAACGCCATTTAAGGCGTTCGACGGAAAAATAAGGCCGCGCCGTTCTTCGTGTTTGGCGCGGACAAGGTAGGAATGAAACCGACTGACATTTCGGCACCCGACTACTTCCATAAAGTAGTCGACTGCCAGTGGGCCTGTCCCGCGCATACGCCCGTTCCCGAATACATCCGGTTGATCGCGGAAGGGCGTTACAGCGACGCCTATATGATCAATTGGAAGTCGAACGTGTTTCCGGGGATTCTCGGACGCACCTGCGACCGCCCGTGCGAGCCCGCCTGCCGCCGCGGCCGGGTCGAGGAAACGCCCGTCGCGATCTGCCGGCTCAAGCGCGTCGCCGCTGATTTCAAAGACGACGTCAAAGGCCGCATGCCGCAAGTCTCGGCGAAAAACGGCAAGCGCATCGCGATCGTCGGCGGCGGACCTGCCTCGCTCACGGTCGCGCGCGATCTCGCCCCGCTCGGCTATCACTGCACCGTGTTCGATTCCGACCCCAAGGCCGGCGGCATGATGCGGACGCAAATTCCGAAGTTCCGCCTGCCCGATTCCGTGATCGACGAGGAAACCGATTACATCCTCGATCTCGGCATCGAGTTCAAAGGCGGCCATCGCATCGACAGCCTGAAGAAACTGCTCACTGAGAACTACGACGCGGTCTTTGTCGGCTCCGGCGCGCCGCGCGGCCGCGAGCTTGAGATCCCCGGCCGCAAGGAAGCTTCCGGCAATATTCACATCGGCATCGAATGGCTCGCGAGCGTCTCGTTCGGTCACGTCGAAAAAATCGGCAAGCGCGTGATCGTGCTCGGCGGCGGCAACACCGCGATGGATTGCTGCCGCACCGCGCGCCGTCTCGGCGGCGAAGACGTCAAGGTGATCGTGCGTTCCGGCTTCGAGGAGATGAAGGCGAGCCCCTGGGAGAAAGAGGACGCCCTGCACGAGGACATTCCGATCCTCAATTTCATGGTGCCGATCGCGTTCACGCATGACAACGGCAAGCTCACCGGCGTCACCTTCCAGAAGGTAAAGGCCGAGTACGACGCCAAAGGCCGACGCAATTTGGTACCCTCGGGCGAGCCGGACCAGACCATCGCCTGCGACGACGTGCTGGTGGCGGTCGGTCAGGAAAATGCGTTTCCCTGGATCGAGCGCGACTGCGGCATCGAATTCGACAAATGGGACATGCCCAAGATCGACCCCAAGACCATGGCATCGACCCACCCGAAAGTCTTCTTCGGCGGCGACGCCGCGTTCGGGCCGAAAAACATCATTTGGGCGGTGGCGCACGGCCATGACGCGGCATTGTCGATCCACAACCTTCTCTCGGGCGAAGACATCACCGAGCGCCCGTTGCCCGACGTGCAGGTCTCGTCGCAGAAGATGGGCATCCACGAATGGAGCTACGACAACGATATCTCCGGCGACAAGCGCTACAAGGTGCCGCATCGCGACAAGGTCGTCGCGCTCAAGGACATCCGTGCCGAGGTCGAACTTGGTTATGACGTCAAGCTCGCGCTTGGCGAGGCGCAACGCTGCTTGAACTGCGACATCCAGACCGTGTTCGCCGCACCCTTGTGCATCGAATGCGACGCCTGCGTCGATATTTGCCCGATGGATTGCATCACCTTTACGCAAAACGGCGAGGAGGCCGATTTGCGCGGGCGGCTCAAGGCGCCCTCGTTGCACGCCGAACAGGACCTCTATGTCGCCGACGGCCTCAAGACCGGCCGGGTGATGGTAAAGGACGAAGACGTCTGCTTGCATTGCGGCCTCTGCGCCGAACGCTGTCCCACCGGTGCCTGGGACATGCAAAAATATCTCATCGATATGACTCACGCAGGTTCATCATGCCCGTCCAAAAGCCGATCAGCAGCGTAAACGACTTCGTCGTCCGCTTCGCCAACGTCAACGGGTCGGGCTCGGCGAGCGCCAACGAAATGTTCGCCCGCTCGATCCTGCGCCACGGCGTACCGGTTTCGCCGCGCAACATCTTCCCGTCCAACATCCAGGGGCTGCCGACCTGGTACGAAGTGCGAGTCACCGAGGACGGCCATCTCGGCGCGCGCGGCGGCGTCGACATGATGGTCGCGATGAATCCGCAGACCTGGGACAAGGACCTCGCATCAATCGAGCCCGGCGGCTATTTGTTCTACGACTCCACCAAGCCGATGCCGGCCTCGAAATTTCGCACCGACATCACCGTGATCGGCGTGCCGCTGACCGCCATCACCAACTCGACCTATACCGATCCGCGCCAGCGCCAGCTCTTCAAGAACATCATCTATCTCGGCGCGATCTGCGCTTTGCTCGACATGGACCCCAAGCTGATCGAGCAACTGATCGGCGAGCAGTACAAGGGCAAGGAAAAACTGCTCTCCTCGAACGTTCACGCGCTGCATCTCGGCCGCGACTGGGCGCTGCAAAACCTCAAATGCCCGATCGGCTTGCGGGTGAAGAAATCCAACAAGGTCGGCGACCGCATTTTCATCGAGGGCAACAGCGCGGCCGCGCTCGGTGCGGTCTATGGCGGCGCCACCGTGTGCGCGTGGTACCCGATCACGCCGTCGTCGTCGCTCGCCGACGCTTTCGCCAGCCACTGCAAGAAGCTGCGGCACGATGGCGAGACCGGCAAGGCCAAATACGCCATCGTTCAAGGCGAGGATGAGCTCGCCTCGATCGGCATCGTGATCGGCGCCTCGTGGAACGGCGCGCGCGCCTTTACCGCGACTTCCGGCCCCGGCATCTCGCTGATGCAGGAATTCATCGGGCTTTCTTATTTCGCGGAAATCCCGGCCGTGATCATGAACGTGCAGCGCGCCGGCCCCTCGACCGGCATGCCGACGCGAACCCAGCAATGCGACATCATCGCTTGCGCCTATGCGTCCCACGGCGACACCAAGCATGTGCTGCTGTTTCCGGAAGACCCGGCCGAAGCCTTCGAATTCGCAGCCCAAGCCTTCGATCTGGCCGAGCGCCTGCAGACCACGATCTTCGTGATGCTCGACCTCGACATCGGCATGAACCACCGGCTGTGCCGCCCGCTGAAATGGGACGACGCCAAGCAATACGACCGCGGCAAGGTGATGACCGCCGAGATGCTCGACGACGGGCGTGACTTCGGGCGCTATCTCGACGTCGACGGCGACGGCATCCCCTACCGCACCTATCCCGGCACCCATCCGAGCAAGGGTTCGTTCTTCACCCGCGGCACCTCGCGCGACCGGTACGCGCGCTATTCCGAGGAAGGCTCGGTTTATGCCGACAACATGCAGCGGCTGGTGCGCAAATTCGAGACCGCGCAGGACATGGTGCCGCGGCCGCTGCAGGCCAACGCCGCCAAGCCCACCAAATATGGCGTGATCTATTTCGGCTCGACCGCGCCGGCGATGGACGAGGCGATCGGGATCTTGGAGGCGCGCGGACATGAACTCGACCGTTTGCGTATCCGCGCTTTCCCGTTCCATTCCAGCGTCGCAAGCTTCATCGCCGACCACGACTTCGTCTATGTGGTCGAACAGAACCGCGACGCGCAGCTTCGTTCGCTGATCGTCAATGAAAACGGCATCGATCCCGTCCGCTTGGTGCCGATCCTGCACTATGACGGCACGCCGGTCACCGCGCGCTTCATCGCCGGCGCCATCGGTGACCACCAGGATCAGCTCAAACTGACCCCACTCCGCAAGGTTGTGTCATGACGGCAAGGCGAAGAAATTTGATGCGATCACCTCTCCCCGCATGCGGGGAGAGGTCGGATTGCGTAGCAATCCGGGTGAGGGGGACTCTCCACGAATTCGACTCGCGGAAATCCCCCTCACCCCGACCCTCTCCCCGCAAGCGGGGAGAGTGAGCAGAGAGGCTCAGTCATGACCTACATCGCCAAGCCGAAATTCCATCATCCCGGCCTTCCGAAAAACGATCTCGGCTTCACCCACCGCGATTACGAGGGCAAGATTTCGACGCTGTGCGCCGGCTGCGGCCATGATTCGATCACGGCCTCGATCATCGAGGCCTGTTTCGAGCTTTCGATCGAGCCGCATCGCGTCGCCAAGATTTCGGGCATCGGCTGCTCGTCGAAAACGCCGGACTATTTCCTCGGCAACTCGCACGGCTTCAATTCGGTCCATGGAAGGATGCCCTCGGTCTTGACCGGCGCCAATCTCGCCAACCGCGATCTGATTTATCTCGGCGTTTCCGGCGACGGCGATTCGGCTTCGATCGGCTTCGGCCAGTTCGCGCATTCGATCCGGCGCGGCGTCAACATGACCTACATCGTGGAAAACAACGGCGTGTACGGCCTCACCAAGGGCCAGTTCTCGGCCACCGCCGACCGCGGTTCGAAATCCAAAAAGGGCGTGACGAACAGCGATAACGCCATCGATCTCGTCGCGATCGCGCTGCAGCTCGGCGCGAGCTTCGTGGCGCGGAGCTTTTCCGGCGACAAGTCCCAATTAGTGCCGTTGATCGCGGCTGCAATCCAGCACAAGGGCGCTTCGTTCATCGACGTGGTCAGCCCGTGCGTCGCCTTCAACAACCATGCCGGCTCGACCAAGAGCTTCGATTATGTGCGCGAGCACAATGACGCCGTGAACCGTCTCGACGTCATCACCGGCCGCGACCCGATCACCGTCGATTACGCGCCGGGCACGGTGCAGATCGTCGAGCAGCACGATGGCACCCGGCTGGCGTTGCGCAAGATCGACGCGGATTACGACGCGCACGATCGCCTCGCTGCGATGGCCTTCCTGCAAAAGAACGCCGCCAAGGGCCAGATCGTTACCGGGTTGTTGTACGTCGATCCGGAAGCCGAAGACCTGCACGCCCACCTCGAAACCGTGGATACGCCACTCAATCAGCTCGACGCGACAACGCTGTGTCCGGGCTCCGCGGCGTTGGAAAAGATCAACGCCAGCCTGCGGTAGAGCATGATCCGGAAAAGTGGAAACCGGTTTTCCACGCGACAAACGCGTAAACGCGTTTGCGCGCAGATCATGCTCAAACAAATAGATTAGATCATGATGCGATTCCACTTAATCGCATCATGATCTAAAGTCAGGTCGCGCGGCGTATAAAGCTTGCATTGAGTTCCTTCACCGAACGCGCGCCGCATTGCTGCATGGCCGCGCGCGTCTCGGTGCGGACGATTTCGAGCACCCGCTCGACACCCTCCTGGCCGAAGGCCCCCAACCCCCACAGATAGGGGCGACCGACGCCGACCGCCTGCGCGCCCATCGCGAGCGCCTTGACGGCGTCCGTACCGCGGCGGAATCCACTGTCCACGATGACAGGCATTCGCCCCTTCACCGCCGCGATGATTTCCGGCAGCGCATCGATGGTGGAGCGGCCATTGTCCTCACCGCGACCGCCGTGATTGGAAACGAGAATGCCGTCGATGCCGTTCTGCGCCGCCAGATCCGCATCCTCCGGCGTGATGATACCCTTGAGCATGATCTTCATGCGCGTGACGTCGCGCATCCGCTTGACGGTATCCCAGTTCAGATTGGAGGATTCGCCGCCTCCCTTGATACCGCTGAGGTCGATGCCGTCGTAATTGTGCCGGCGCGCCGCCCGCGAAGCAAAACTGCTGCGGTCATGGCAATCCGAACATTGTCGCGTATCAGTGCGCATCAACCGGAACAGGGTTTCCTGGTTGCGACCCGAGATACGATCGACCGTCACCATCAGCACCGGACAGCCGGCGGCATCGGCCCGCTTGATCAGCGCCTGCGCAACCTCCCAGCTTGGCGATGCGTAGAGCTGGAACCAGACCGGCGCCCCGCGTGCCTTGGTGACGTCGTCCACGGAAAAGTTCGAAGACGTCGAGAGAACTTGCAAATGATTGCCGGCGCGCGCGGCTCTCGCCACGGCAAGTTCGCCGTCGGGATGAAAGAACTGGTTGGCGCCGGCCGGACACACAAAGATCGGCGAATCATATCGGGTGCCGAAAAGCTCGATGCTGGTGTCGATCTTGGAGACGTCATTGAGACGGTGCGGCATGAGCTGGAATTTGAGAAAATCCTCGCGGTTGGCGCGTAGCGTAACTTCGTCATCAATACCGGACGCCATGTAGCCAAAATGCGCGGGCGGCACATTCTTGCGTGCCACCGGTTCGAAGTCGAATACGTTGATCGCGTCCTTTGGACGATCGATCAACGCGCCGCTGCCCGGCGCGGCCCATATCATCGGATCGGGCAATTTGGACGGAGCTTCCATGCCATAGGCGCGCAGCGCGCCGGATGCCAACAGCGGGCTTCCCGCGAGGTATTGCAGAAAGCGGCGGCGGCTGGTGGCGCGAACGATCGAAGAGGTCATCGACGTATCCTCCCTGCAACTTTTTTATGGGCGGACGATAGCAGCCGGAAGGGTTGCTCGAAAGCCGTTCGCGACGGCTAGGCGGTGTGGACATTTACCGCAGCCATAAGACGATGGCTGCGAGAGTGACGACGGCTCGGTAATTTCGGGCGGTCTTCTCGAAGCGAGTCGCGACGCGACGGAACTGCTTGAGCTTGCTGAAGCAACATTCCACGA